>JGI20156J14371_10003540_pt1 | contig 11562 bp, 10 predicted proteins | sample COG_06_FD_14371 | JGI IMG/M metagenome (IMG submission 14371)
ACAGCATCAAGTATCTGCTCGCGCTCGGCCGGATAGGAAATCAGAAACAAGGTTAATTGTTGACGGATGATTGCATTCAACTGGCTTGCTGGCGGCGCCTGTTCTAATATCTTATCTGCCAGCATTCCATCGACATAATTAATCGAAACTTCTTTAAAGGAAACGGTTTCATTGAGTTCGCCAAGGGTTGTCAATGTGTCCAAGGGATCATTTGCGTTGGATAACGCCTTCAGTTTCTCAAACGGGACATCTTCCAGACTAATTTTTAGCATTAGATCGCCAAACGCGGCAACATCCATGCCAAGAACCGTGCTATATGCGCTTCGGCCTACGTCATAATCATTTTCCACCTTAAAACTCAGCATCACTTCATCGGAACCCGTAATCTCTTTGGCGATGAGGGCAAAATCTTGATTTTCCTGCGCGATCAGGTCAACAGGAACAATAAATTTTTCAATATTCAGATTTACAGTTGTGACAAGACCATCATGTCTAGAGATATCATCAAGAGTGATCCCCATCACGCCCATCCGTTTTTGGCCAGTATCCGCGCTTTGCACAAAAGCATCTTTCAGCTTAAATTCAGTGACACCTAAATAGGTGCTAATCGCTTTGGCACGCCCCTTGACGGTCAAAACCGACGCATCAAGCATCGTCAGATCAAGCGTCCGCAAAGACGCCGCGCCAATGCTGACAGTCGTGGTTTCGCTGGCATCTTCGACCACAAATCCCTTGACCTCGATATCGGCTATTTTTTCTTTTGAAACCGTAACTTTACCAGAAGACAGATAAGCCTCATTCTCGCCATCAGAAAAGCGTAAATCGGATATTTGCAAATCGTTCAAGCCAAATCCATCACGCAGCCCAACCATCAAATCTTGTTCGCTGTCATAAACGAATGGTGTGACGATTTTGGAAAAATCAAACTTATTTAATGTTAAATTTCCAAGCTGAAAACGCGCTCGATCTTGGGCAAATTCATTTTTGCTCACTTCAACTTCACCAGCCATGCTCAGTTTTTCGATTTGACTGTTTTTTACGCCAACCAAATCAAACGAAGATGGCTTTAATGCCAGCTTTGGCTCACCCTTGTGAAACAAATCAAACCGCAGATCATCAATTTTGATTTGCGCAAATGCCAATCGATCAATTTGATTTGGAACCGACTTAGGATTAGCCATTATCGATTCGGTGATCGATTTTATTTGTGCGACATCAATATCATTGATGATCAAGCTGTCAGCCGTCCCATCAATATTTTCATTTTTGTTTAAATAGCCTTTAAAGCGAATATCACGAAATTCACCTGAATATATCTCGCCATCTTTCAAAGCTAAAACAATGGCTTGTGAAGACAGTTTAACCGACTCTCCAATTCTTATTGAAAAATCCTTGACCGTCGCTTCTTGGTCAAAAATGGTTGCCTTCACTGTTCCAATATCGACTGTGCTGGATGGTACGCTGGCTTCGAAATCTTTCTTGAAAGCCTCAACCGCAAGTCGCGCAGCCTCATTTGCCCGAAGATCCGTCAGGTAATAACCGCCCGACAAGACGCCGAAAACCACGCAAGCACCAAACCCGAGTTTGGTTAAGATATTCATTGCAACCACCTTCCCTGTGACATCGGATCAAAANCTTAGCACAATCTTACCATCATAGAAAAACCCCAACAAAAAAGGGNAAAACCTTGNNTTAGGAACACCGCTTTCAACGCAAGTGATGATNCGGTTTCAAATATNGGGTAAAGAGANGTTTTCACATATAAATCAGTTTCTTATATATTTTTTGAATAGATGCTCNGCATGCCCTTAAATGACAGCATGGTTAGACCTTGCCAAGTGAGGCAATGTGGCTAAAGTCTAGGCAACCTCACTTTGGGACGGAACAATAGCGTGACCTATTTCACTGAGTTATTTGGCGCAGTTGGCGTTGCCACGCCATTCCTGTTTTACGCTATTGGTTTTATTGCGGTGCTCATCACTGCGGTTTCAAAATCCGGTTTTGGTGGCGCCGTCGCACTGGGCATACCTGTGCTTATTCTGGTTACGTCGCCACGCATTGCGCTGGCCGTCACACTGCCTATTCTGTTGATTATTGATATCTGGGTGGTGTTTTTTTCAAACAATAAAATCAATTACAAACTTCTTGTGATCATGTTGATTTTTGGTTTATTGGGGCATGGCCTTGGTTGGTATTTTTTCGATTACATATCGAACNCTGCGCTTGTCACCTTTATTGGCAGCATGTCGGTATTGACAGCTTTTTTATATTTCAAAAAACGGTTCCTACCCGTCAAAATTGACCTTGTGGCCATGCCACCCTTGCAAAACAGGCCAATTGCGCTTTGGAGCTGGGGCGGTTTTTGGTGCACATTATCAGGCATTGCCAGCTTTATTTCAGTTTCAGGCGGCATCCCGTTGCAGATATTTCTATTATCTTGCAAGGTACCACGTACCGTCTTTATCGGCTCAGCAGGTGCTTTTTTCTTTATCTTGAACCTCACCAAAGTCCCGCTTTATTGGGAACTTGATATTTTGTCCAAATCGAGCCTCATTATCTCGCTACTACTTTTGCCAGCGATACCTATTGGGGTGATTTTGGGGCGTAAAATCAGTGATTTGATGACTGATCAGCAATTCTATCTTTTATTACATTTTGCTTTGGGAGTTGTTGGTTTGCAACTTCTGGTGAGCGTTTACGCTTGATCAAAAACAACGTTTTATACGAACCGCTTTTGGCTTTCAGCATTCACGCCCAATCGCATTAACTTGAGGTCTAGACTTTGATTTTATTACTCGGCAGACTAAATAATCATCGAAATTAGGTGCAATCAAATGATCCGCAAACTTACCCTATTCTCTGTCTGTGCTTTTGAGATCGCATTGATCTTTTTTGCGGGGATACAGTCGGTCAGCAGCAATACATTTGAACCATTCGAGAATGGCGTTGGAATCCTCTGCATAACCATCGAGTCAAAAGATACCAAAGAACCCTTGTTCTTTTTGTTTGCTGAAGATCGCCAAAGCGTATCCCGTCTGAGATTTGAAAAAAATCATATCCGGTTGAGCGAAACCCTTCGAACCGAGATCAGCGCAAATTCAATTTCCTGGCTTGACCGAGAAGGCTTTTCAAACACGCGCTATCAGCTAAACCGCACAACATTGGAACTGTCAACCAATCCCGGCAAACGCGCTTGCGAGGCAATGTCTGCAACATCCCTACAGGAAAAAGCAGATAATTACTTATTATCCAGTATGAGTGGCAATAAGATTTAACCCACATTCATCAGATCGGTTTCGATTGATTGAGATAATAACGGGATCTTTTATGATGTCTAATGCCATTGGAGTTGATGCAACAATGTCGCAAATTTACGTTCATCATGAGATTAATTGCGCGCCACGGCATTGGTCAGAGGTTGCCGAACAGGTTCAAAATTCCAGCCATTTCAAAAACGCTGATGGAAACGCTTTGCTCTATGGGATCTGGCGAAGCCAAATTGGTCTTCCCCGCGATGTTTTGACGATGATTTCTGTTTGGCCAGATATGGAAACCGCATCATCAAGATCAGATGATATTTTCAGCGATTTGAAATTCATAAACAGTCATAAAACAAAGTTACTTACCCCAACATTACGCCCACAAACGAACGAACCACTGGTGAAGCAGGGCAATTATGCCTTTCGCTGGTTTAAAACCCCAAAAGAGAATTACGACAAATTTTTACAGCTTTGCGAGGAGGCTTGGCCATCATTTGAAAGCAGCTTTGACTCACAAGTGATTGGACTTTGGCGGCAACAACCGATTGACAAAAATAGCGTATCAACCCTTTTGCTTACCCGAAGACCCGATCTATCAATGTGGGAGAGATCCAAAATACCGAAAACGATGGAAGAAAAAGCCACCCGCGAAAAACTGAGCCGTCGGTATGATTTATGCGATCATACAGTTGTTTACACAACAACGCTGATCACCGCGCGTGACGCCAAAGACACGGTAAGTTGGAGTTAATGACCACGTCTTAAAAGCGAAGCCATTCTGCTTTTACTGGCAAGCGCATGCCGGCATCCGCCCAATAAAAAAGGGCTAGGACAAAGCTTTTCAGGCATAAACCCGACCAGCCCTTCCCAGCCCATTAATTAGTCACGCTCCAGTTATAAGGCTATTCAGCCGCCAGACTTAACGGTTGGCGGGTATCAGTGTAGTACTCCACCGCAGCGCCAACACCTGAACCAGCTTGGAACGGAATGCCGGCATCGCGCATTGCCATCTCAACACCGCCCAACGCACGCAAAACCATCGTTTCATTCAGCCAGCCCAGATGGCCGATACGGAAAACCTTGCCAGCGACTTTGCCAAGACCGCCGCCAAGCGACACGCCATAATTATGATAGGCCGCACTGATAACATCATTGGCATCAAACTTTTCAGGAACGACGATCGCTGTCACTGTATCCGAGTGCCATTTTGGTGCTACGGCGCAATTTTTCAGGCCCCAAGCATCAACCGCAGCCCGAACACCCGATGCCAATCGGTTGTGCCGTGACGCAACATTTGCCAATCCTTCGCTGTGCAACATATCGATCGAAGCCCGTAATCCGCGCAAAAGCGTTGCAGCTGGCGTATAAGGGAAATAGCCTTGATCATTCATTTTCATCATGTCTTGAAAACTGAAATAACCTGTTGGGAAGCTCGATGTCGAGCAGGCCACTAACGCCTTCAGGCTGACACCGACAATACAAAGCCCAGTTGGCATCATGAAGCCTTTTTGTGATCCTGATACGGCAACATCAACGCCCCATTCTTCCATCCGGAAATCAAGGCTTCCAACCGAGCTAACTCCATCAACAAAAAGCAAAGCTGGATGGCCAAGGTCGTCCAATATCTGGCGAACCGCTTTGACGTCACTGGTAACACCTGTTGCAGTTTCATTATGACAAACAAGCACTGCCTTGATGGCGTGCGCTTTGTCATTCGAAAGCGCAGAATGGTAATCTTCGAGCGGAACGCCCTCACCCCATGTGACATCAAAATTATGAACGTCGAGTCCAAAATCTCGGCACATATTCACCCAAAGCGTTGAAAACTGGCCAAATGACGAGGTTAGAACCTTGTCGCCGGCTGACAAAAGATTGCTAATCGCAGCCTCCCAGCCGCCTGTTCCCGAACCCGGAAACACGAAAACGCGCCCTGTTTCAGTCCGAAAGATCGTTTTTAGATCAGCGAAAAGCGGCAGCGTAAAATTTGGAAAATCAGGAGCGCGATGGTCTTCAAGCGGAACTTCCATTGCGCGCTGCACTTCATGGGGCATATTTGTCGGGCCAGGTACAGCCAGTGTTTTGTAGCCAATCATAACTTCCTCCGTGGTGTTGGAGTGTCACCTTGAAACATTACTGATTTAATTTCACGAAAAATGGTGTTATTGTGTATAGTGTTTATTTAACAAATCTATTTTTTGTTAATTTGTTAATATGCTGAATGGAGCCATCAAACCATGCAAAAAACATTCATTGGAACGCAATTACGCCAGCTCCGACGCGAAAAAGGCCAGACACAGGTTGAAATGGGGCGCGTACTTGGGGTCAGCGCCGCCTATATTAATCTTCTGGAAAAAAACCAACGAAGCCTATCGGTTTCAATTTTGATGGCCTTGGCGGATAACTACAATGTCGATTGGCGCGATGTTGTGATGGATAAAAGCGCAAATCTGCTATCTGACTTGCGCAACGCAATGCAGGACCCCCTATTTGCAGCAAGACAACCCGATCTTCAAGAAATGCGGGCCGCGGTCGATCATGCGCCATCGCTTGTCCAGAATTTCCTAAAACTTCACCAAAGCCATCGCACGGCCATGGATAATATAATGAAATTTGGCAATGAACGCATGCCAACCGAGTTGCTGACCGCCTCACCTGAGGCAATCATTCACGACTTTTTTCGAGATCATTTCAATTATTTTGATGTCCTCGAACAAGCCGCCGAGGCACTGAGACGCGAACAGCCAAGCCAGCCATATGAAATGCAAAGCATGCTTCAACAGAGGCTTCTTAGCAAACATGGCATCATTGTTGAGACACAGCCTGTTGAAAAAATGAGAGATTCACTGCGGATTTTTGATGCTGAGGCTGGCATTATTAAACTTTCCGAGGCCTTGGATTATCAAAACCGCACATTTCAGCTAGCCCATATTCTATGTTTTGTTGAGTCTGAAACCATCTTAAACGACATCACATCCGACAATAATTTCGAATCACAACGCGCTCTTGCACGCTGTCATGTTGAACTTGCAAACTATTTCGCGGCGGCTCTATTGATGCCCTATGACGCTTTCCATGCGATGGCAGAGCAAAGCAAATATGACATTGACCGAATGGCCTCGGCCTTTGCCGTTTCATTCGAACAGGTCTGCCAGCGTTTAACCACCTTGCAACGCGAGACCAAACGCGGGGTTCCCTTTTTCTTTCTGCGGGTTGATAAAGCTGGCAATGTCACNAAGCGTTTTAATGCCACGAGCTTTAACATCGCCGAACATGGCGGATCATGCCCGGTTTGGAATTTGCACACGGCGTTTCGAACGCCCGGGGTTATTCTGCCGCAATATGTGGAACTAACCGATGGCGAGAAATTTTTCACGCTGGCACGAACCACTGAACGTCCGGTTTTCTCAATGCAGACCCAAGACCGCCGATTGGCGATATCACTTGGTTGCGATATCAAACATGCAAGTAAATTGATCTATACATCGGCTTTTCCAAAACCAGCCAATGACGCCTTCAGCAAGATCGGCATTACCTGTCATCTATGCCTTAGACACAACTGCTCACAACGGGCGCATGATCCGCTATTCATTGAACTCAATACCGACACAACACGGCGTGGTGAAACCCGCTATGAGAGTTAATTTTGCCGGATTTGGGTGCTGCGTTAAACCAGATGTTTAATTGTCCTTGTCGCAATCATCCTTTTTCTGTCCAGACCTTTTTAGCATCGCCCCGGCGGAAAAACCGAAATCATGCTTTTATCGCCACAAGCCGAAATTTCATGCTATTTTGCCATTCGCGAAACATAATCGCATAACGCCCAACGATTGCAGGACACCGATTTGTCGCAAGATTATGACATCAACGAGGTGATTGAGATGGCCTTGTCCGACCATACCAGCTTTGGCGATATCGAAAAGCTGTATGGGCTTAGTGCGGATGATGTAAAGCGCATTATGCGCCAAAATCTGAAACGCGGTAGCTATGAAGCCTGGCGGCGGCGTGTCCGCAGATTTTCAGACCGGCGTGAACATTATAAATAACCCATACCGGTCTAAAAATAGTAAAGCGCTGGAGAGCCTAATCTAGGCGTCCATCTTTGTAGGCTAGCCACAATTTCATGCAGCATTTCTTCGGCTTCTTCGTTCGACAGGAATTGGGGCTTTTCCTCGAAACTACTAAAGACCTTTCCAACAAACTCCTCAGCGGAATTCGAGCTTGGCAAAAACATCTCTGCCTTATGCAGAAAAATATGCAGATCAGTTGCCCATTTTTTTACTTCTTGATTTAAAATCATCATATCCCCCAATTTAGACCAGATTGACATGCAACCAAGGGCAAGATTGGACGGTAAATCAATGCTTGCTGTCAAGAATGCCAAGCTTTACGCCATAATCAACCGCAATGCCGTAATCTGGGTCATCATCACTATCGACCATCAACTGCCCCGATTTGGATAATAGCCGGTGACAATCACGGGTAAGATGGCGAAGCAATAATGTCTTTCCAGCGGCACCATATTTTGCCGCAACATCTTCGATAGCCTGCAACGCCGATTGGTCAACAACGCGCGATGCCGAGAAATCAATAATCACCTTGTCAGGGTCGTTGTTGATATCGAATAATTCATGGAAACTTGCAATCGAGCCAAAAAATAACGGGCCTTGGATATCATAGACCAAAGCGCCCGCTTCACGTACCGATGGGCGGGTCGAAGCATCAATCCGCTTGGCAGCATTCCACGCATAAACCAGCGCCGACATAATCACGCCAACAACAACTGCAACCGCCAGATCTTCAGCAACCGTAACGCAGGTCACAACGATGGTTACCAGCGCATCCGCGCGTGGCACGATCAGCAAGCTTTTGATTGAATTCCACGCAAACGTGCCGATAACCACCATGAACATCACGCCCGTCAGCGCCGCAATCGGAATCATTTCGATCACCGGACCGGTATAGAGAATAAAACATAATAAAAACAATGCCGCGACAATGCCTGAAATGCGGCTTCGGCCACCCGATTTCACATTAATCATCGACTGACCAATCATCGCACAACCACCCATGCCGCCAAAAAAGCCTGTACATAGATTGGCTGCGCCCTGCGCCAAACATTCCTGTGACGCACCGCCGCGTTGATTGGTCATCTCGCCTACAAGATTCAGCGTCAGCAGGCTTTCAATCAGCCCAATAGCTGATAGGATCAGGGCATAGGGGAAAATGATCATTAAGGTTTCAATTGTCATTGGCACCATCGGGATCGCAAAGCTTGGCAAACCGCCCGAAAGGCTAGCAAGGTCACCGACACGCTGCACATCAAGATCAAACCCAAGAACAACAGCCGTCACAACACCAATGGCAAGCAAAGGCGCGGGGACAAGGCGGGTCAGACGCGGCGTTACCCAGATCAAAACCATTGTTGCGATAACAAACCCGCAAGTCAGAATTAACGTGTCACCCGACAACCAGTCACTTTGACCCGCACTGTTGGTGATTTTGAATTGATCAATCTGAGCAAGACCAATCACAATGGCCAATCCATTGACAAAACCAAGCATCACCGGATGCGGCACCATGCGGATGAATTTTCCCCATCGCATCGCGCCGGCAAACAGCTGCAAAATCCCCATCAAGATAACCGTTGCAAACAGATATTGAACGCCGTGCTGGGCGACAAGCGCCACCATCACTACCGCCAAAGCACCAGTCGCACCCGAGATCATTCCCGGCCGCCCGCCAAAGACCGCCGTGATCAACCCAACAATAAAGGCAGCATAAAGCCCAACAAGCGGGGCAACACCAGCGACAAAGGCAAAGGCAATCGCTTCGGGAACCAATGCCAGCGAAACCGTTAAACCAGACAGCACATCTAGATTTATTTGACGAAGGCTCAGACGTTGCGGTAAATTGGCATCATGCGCGGTTCCAAGCAAAAGCTGTGGTAACCGGGAAAAAAAACTAGGGCGCAAAAGAATCTCGCTTTTTGATCAGTGAATTTAAGCCTTATAAAGACTTTCCCTGATAAAGCCACCGCCGATATGGGATGAAAGACATAGCTTTGGTGATTTTTGCCAAAATGCCAACAAAATTTGGCTCGAAAAACCGGCTTTACAGATGCACCGGTTTGCCATGCGGAGTTGTCAAATAGGCATCGCGCCATTGCGCCTTAATTGATGCCAGCATCTTGGTATCGACAAGCCCTTTTTCCTGCATAAGTTCGATCAGGGTTTGGAGCCAGATTTGGTAGTAATCATCACTGCCATCAAGCCCCTCACCCCTGCCGATCTTGACCATTTTTGCCGCCGTCAGATTTTCACCAAAACGGCCTGCCCATTCCGGCCAATCAAAATGGCCTCTCTCATTCAAATGAACGGCAAGGGCAAACACTTCGGCATGCCACGGCGCGTCAAAGGTTTTTTCGGGTGATGGCTGCATTGCCTCTGCGCCGGTTTCCCCCTTTTTAATGATTTGAGATTTTGGGTCTTTTGGCAATTTTCCGGTCATGTCAATGGCTCAAGATAGCTTTGCCAGCAATCAACAATCACACTATCGGCAGCGCGGCCATCCGGCCAAAGATCGGCGCTGGAAAATTCAACCGAATATAGCGGTTCGGGACATTCACCCAGAAAATGCGCGTTGCTGTTCGGCAATACATGATGGCCATGATAAAACAGGACCACACCAATTTTATCCGCTGCATAATGCGGCAATCTTGTATGGCCTGGCATCTGCCGCTTGGTAGCATCGGGCAAGCGCGTTCGCACTTTCTGCCCTTGCTGAAACAATGGTTTGGTTACCTCTGGGCGCGAGGCCTTGGCACCTGCTGCCAACATCGCCGGCACCCGATCAGCGCCAAGCGCCGCATTATGAAGCGGCTGTTTCGGGCCAGATGGTAATCCATTAATAATCTCATCACGCGTAACAAACCCTTTTGCAACAAACAGATTAGTCAATGCAGCAAGCCATTTTTCATAGTAGGTAAAGGACTGGTAATCTGTTTTAGGCAGGCTTTCCCGCCAAAATCGTGACGTATCTATGCTCCACGCCCCCATCGCCCCGCTAGCAACGGTTAGCCCCAAAACGCGCTTGTGCCATGGTTTGGCAAATATTGGGTCATCTGGCTTATCCGGCGTGATTGGTCCTGCCAGCTCGCCGCCCATATCATGATGCGGTTTCATCTTGCTGTTGGTCATATCTTGGCCGGGGGCTGCGGTAAGCCGGTGCCAATCATGGCATTGCGATTTACCCAGAGAGCCAGTTCGCTTTCATCAAAGCCATGGCTTTGCGCAGGCTGCATTGGTAATACCAGATATCTGATTTCGGCGGTTGAATCCCAAACGCGAATCTTTTGCTCAGGCGGGATTATGACGCCAAATTCGGCCAAAACCTGTCTTGGTTCACGCACCGCACGACTGCGATAGGCATCAGATTTATACCATGCCGGCGGCACGCCTAAAACCGGCCAAGGATAACAGCTGCATAAGGTGCAAACGACAAGATTGTGGCAGTCGGGCGTATTTTCCACCACGACAATATGTTCACCTTGCCGCCCGCCAAAACCAAGGTCAGACAAAATACCGTCGGTATTATTGACAAGCTGCGCCTTGAATGCCGGATCAGACCAAGCACGCGCGATCAGCCCGGCGCCAATCTGCGGGCCAATATGATGTTCGTAACGTTCGATAATCGCATCAACTGCCGCCGGATCAATCAGTCCCTTTTGCACCAAAATTGTCTCAAGCGCCTTGACCCGCAGCGCAGGCTCGCTTGGCAATAGGGAATGGGCATCTTCATCATGGTGATCATGGGGCATGCAAAAATCCTAACATTTGAATTTGAGACAAGTCCAGAAATGAAAAGCTGCCAAAACTCAAAAAACAAGTCACGAAAATGCTTTTTCGAGCCTGCTTGGCAAAACCGTCAAAAGCTATATGGTATTTTCATCATCATTCGGCTTTTCCGCCGATAATAACAGTAAATATAGGTGCGTAAATGCAAGCGAGACTCGACGGGCGTAACGCCATCATCACCGGCGGCAGCGCCGGTATTGGCAAAGCCATTGCCAAAAATTTTCTGATCTCAGGTGCCAATGTTGCAATTGTGGCACGGCGACATGATGTTCTGGATGCAGCCAAGGCTGAAATCGAAGCCGAAGGCGCAAAAGCCGGCAGCACTGGCAAAGTCATTGCGCTATCTGCCGATATCCGCCGTGATGATGAATGTACCACCGTTATCGACAACATTATTGCTGAATTCGGCAAGATTGATGTTTTGGTGAATAATGCAGGCACATCGCAAC
>JGI20156J14371_10003541_pt1 | contig 11559 bp, 10 predicted proteins | sample COG_06_FD_14371 | JGI IMG/M metagenome (IMG submission 14371)
TAACACGTCGAAAATAGAAAAAATTAAAAATGGATATCGAAAGACTCGTAGGGGTGGTATATTAAGAGAGTATTGGCCAATGGAAAATGTACAATTATCAACACAGGTTCCAAAGCTAAATGATATGCAAAAGCGTGCTCTTTCTACATTGGTGTTTGCACCAACCAACAAACAAGCCTACAAATTACCACCGTTGATTCGTAATGTAAAAAGTTTAAACTTATAACCGAATTCTAATTTAATTTATGTAATTTTTTTACTTACATAAATTTAGTTCTAGCTTTATCTTTGTATTATTACATTTTAAAACAATCTCTTTTAATAAATTAGAGTATTTTCTCACGTGTAGTATAGTACTTTAAAAATTTAAAATACGATTCTGGGTCCATTGTACGGAGAAGTTCACCTTCTTCTCCAGACAGATTTAAATCAGAACCATATTTTTCTAACATCCATATATATAAATCATTACTTTTTTGAGTAGTAAATAACCATCCAGTTGATAATTTTATTTCTTTAGAAATATTTATTGTAGAAATATTTCCAAAAAAATATTTTCTTAAATTAAGACAAAACATTTTATGTATTTTTAAAATAAAATACAATTTTATCTTGATTTTTATTTTAAAAATACATAACTTAGTTTTTAACAAAATAAAATAAAAATGAAATAAATACATTTTGATTTTGTTAAAAATCAAAATGTCAAATCAAATTGACGGTGGTATTATCAAAATATTAGACCCTCAAACAATAGGTTTGATTCTACGAATAATACCCAAACGTGATATAATTCAGGCATTAGTATGTAGAAAATTTTACGAATATTTAGTTTGTAGTGCTAATAGCTTGGTTGTTACAAAAATTGTTTCTAGTACAAAAATAATGATAGACGCAATTAATACAGAAGATTATAAAATTATAAAATTTCTACTTAATAATAGTGGTATTGACCCAAATTGTGTTTTCAAAACACAGTTACCTTTATCTATGTGGCACAGATCTTTTATCAGTGACCAACAATTTTCCGTAACTGGTATTAATATGACAGGTCTAATGATTGCATGTATGAGAAAAAACTTGAAATTAGTATCATTATTTATAAATCATTGTTCTGTTGATAGTGTTTCTTCAAATACAACAGCTCTTATGTTATCATTGATATGCAATTTCCCAGAAGGAGTTGAATTATTGGTAAAAAATGATTGTTATATAGGTCAAATATCAACATTAAAACATCAATTTGATAGATGGAATTACAATCCTATATTAGTAGCTTGTATTATTGGAAGACTTGAATGTCTTAAATTTCTCATAACAAATAACAGCTTATTATACACTAGATTACCTCAAACAGGTTACATACCATTACATTTAGCTATCAAATACGAGCATACTGAAATTATTGAATATTTGTTAGAAAAAAAGACAAACCCAGACTACACTGATTATTCTGGTAAATGTCCTTTAAAATTCGCAATTGATTTTAATAATTTGAAAGCTATACAACTTTTAATAAAATATAAAGCATCTATTGACCATACCAATAATGTTATTAATAGGGTTGAGCATACTTTAGTTGATGGATTATATACACCTCTCGTGAATGCTGTAAATCAAAACAAATCAGATGCGTGTAAACTTCTCATAGAAGCTGGGGCGTTTGTTAATGAAGCTGATCTAAATTATGACAGTATTTTGTTAACGGCTATATCGATAAGAAACATTGATATATGTAAACTTCTTATAAAAGCTGGTTGTGATATTAACGGTAAATCTAACGACACTTATACACCATTAATTTATGCTATAAAAAATAATTTTTATGAAGCATTTAAATTGTTATTAATCGCAGGCGCAGATATAAATGTTAAAAACAACGAAAAAGTCACAGTAATTGACGTTTTAAAAAGAGACAAATTTGAAGATAAATACTTTGATATACTCGTAAAATATTTATAAATATAAAAGCATACTATTTTAAAATATGATTTTAAAATTATCAGAAATAATTGGTGTTGAACCGTATTAAGAGGTTTCGTATTTTACAATCAAGTAACCAAGTAGCTAGTTGGCATATTGCTATAGCTAAATCTTTATTATAATATTTACTTAAATATTATATAAAATCAAAATATGGAAAATCATTTTAACCATATAAGGCTAACGATTTTCCATATTTTAATCCCCACTTATCATCAAGATAAATTTCGTTAAACCCATCGAAAAGATCTGATAAAACAGTATTATTCTCAAGGATATTAGTGTCACTGCCACTACATGGTGAACCTACCCCAAGCGCAGAATTACCACTTCCTAGTCCTGAAAATTTAACGCCTAAATCGGCCCCGGGCCCTCCAGCTGCAAAAATAGTTTGTAATTTATCTGTCATAATTAATTGATCTTTGGTAAGTTGAGCAAATTTATTAGCAGGTACACAGTACCTTCCAATATCCGAATTACCATAACCTTTAGCCCAACCAGCACAACATGATGACGTATTTGTCTCTTTAACCATAGAATAATTGTCGTACATTGTTTGTAAAGGTGGGCACCCATCGGGGTTCTTATCACTGTTACATGAGCTTAACAATCCAGGTGGTTTCCAGTGACCAAAACCACCAGACCAATTTCCTTCATATGAATCTGGCCATGTAAATTCAGCACCATTTATAGTTTTTGTTATAGATTTTGATATATCGGAATCCCATGGTGTATCTTTTGTAGAAAAACACCTAATCGACTTCATAGGTCCTTGTTCACTCCATGCTATGTAAATATCTTTTGTATTCTTATTATCTTTTGTTGTATACTTATATTGTGTATTTACGCTGGAAGTCCAAGTAGCTCGTAATGAAGCAAATATTTTATCAGCCATTAAGCTATTTTTCTCATTATTTATGGTTATATCCATATAGTGTTCCTCACCTTCAAGAAGAACTCCCTGACATGGACAATGATATATTTCTTCCATGATTAACAGTTGACCATCAATTCCCAATAAAATATCTTGCGCTGTTTGAATTTTTGAAGACCAGCCATTAATAGCTGGTAATAAAAAAGGTACGAACTGCGCCCCAACTTGTTTCGCATATTCTTGACAAAGTAATATTAAATTAACTGTCTTTTCTATATTTGCAGTTGCCAGTTGCTCTTCGGCAAGACAATTTTCGTACTTATTACCGTATTTACTTATAATATGGGTATAATCATCCTTAGTCCAAGTTGGCCATATCCCTACAATAAAATATTCTATTTTATTTTTCATTTTAAATAATGGGTCCCACGGAAAACTGGCGAGATCAATCCCCATAGCATTATTAACATGCCAAAACAAATAATTTAATTTGCTAGTGTCCGTAGGAATAAGGCTCATTTTAGCTGTGTCATGGGGTGTGTCATGGGGCGTATTGTGGGGTGTATTATTACCAGAACTTTTCTTAGTAATATTTAATACTATAAATATCACAACAGAAATAATTAGGAGTACTAAAATAAGTGTCAAAAGCATACTATTTTAAAATATGATTTTAAAATAAAATTAAGAATTAAAAAAAAATATTTTTTTAATTAAAATGAGTTTTAGAACAACCTATAATTTTTTCGCAGATTTTTTGAAGTTTCCCAGAGAAGAACGTCAAAAAATTTGCGAAGAGCTATTTTTAAACCCTGAATCACAAGATGATATCTATATTCTAAATAATATCAAAAGTATGATTAATAATGCTAGTACTTACGAAGAAAGAAAAAATTCGTTAGAATTTCTAAACAAACAGTGGAATGATCAATTATTTAAAATAGAAGATACTCATCCATCTCTCGTCAATATATCTTTGGAACAAGATGTACTTCAAGTAGTAATTGGTGGTAAACAAACAGATGGTCTCAAGGGTGTTGGAGACCAAATAGTTGAACAACTTCTTGAAAATGGTGATTCAAGAGTGTTGAGTTTTTCTAGAACTGATATTTCAAATTCACCTAGGGAAAATTATACTCATTTTACAGAAATTAACAAATTGATAAAAAACTGTTGTTGATAAAAAAGCTTCTTATAAAAAAGTTGTATTCTTTTATACACTGGGGGTGACAGGTGATAATGGTAAAAATTCTATTAACAATGATTTAGTAGAAAAATTTATTACTTTATTGAAAGATTCTAATTTATTAAATGACCCAAATGTTGTTATTATTCAAACGTCCAGTTACCATGTTAGTCCTAAATCAGCTGGTTATGAAGATAGTTTGTCTTCTAACTATGGTTTGTTGGACTATGGTGCTTCTAAATTATTACAAACACTCCAATTTTTAGAGGCCATATATTCGGTTAATCCTGACGCCGCGTCTTCTGAAGTTTATAAAAGATTGATTTTTCTAAAAAAATGTTTAGAAATCGATTTACAGATACTTAGAGATGTTGGTCATTAGCATATCAAGGTAAAGCTGCTTTTGTAAATTATTCTGATATAAATTGTAATATTGAAAAAATAAAAAATGATTTAAATAAGTCTATTATTGGAGCGGGTTGTGTTAATCCTCCTGACGAGCTTGATAATTATGGTCTTAGTTATAATGTGATTGATAATTTTATCAAAAATTTAGAATCTACGGCAGAAGAATTGTTTGAAGATTCTTTTGGTGAATCTAGTATCATATTTCAACTTCAGAAATTTTCTAATCGATTCGAAGTTGTTAAAGTATCATATATGTTATCAAATACAGCAGTGTATAAAAGAATGTTTATCTGGCCAGTAGCTTTGTCATTAGATAAGAATGATTGGGATTTTTATAAAAGTTGTTCTGTTAAGAGGTTTAGTATCCTACAATCAAGTAATCAAGCAGCTAGTTGGCATATCGCTATAGCTAATTCTTTATTGAAATAATTAATATATAAAAAAGAGCTTTATTTTCATAAAATGATCACATATAAAAAACAATTTAATTTTGGAGATGACACAAAAATGAATTTAGTAGATATCAATATTTCGGAAAATGATATAACAGAAAATACATATTATGTTATAGTGTATACTTTTGACAAAATGCCTAGTTTTATTTCAGAAAATGATAAAAATAAGCCAATCTTCAAAAATGATATGACTGAGAAATTGATTAAATATCTTCTGATGGATTTTGATAAATTAAAGAAAAAAATAGGAAATTTTGACCCTGTTAAATATAAGATCTTTATTATAAAAACTTTGTTTACTCTAGGTAAATAATACAAAATAAAATATTTTTAAGTAAAAATACTTAAAAATATATTCAAATGATATAAAATTAATCAATCCATTTATATGTACCATATTAGATTAAAAAAATCTAAAAATCAAAATTTACCACTAAAATAAAATAAATTTGAAATTAAAAATTAAGTTTAATTTTAGGATATTAAACATGTCTTTTAATACTTTCAAACCTTTTGAACACCAACTTTCAGCGCAACAAGAATTAAAGAGAATGGAAGGGAAAGGGGGTGGATTTTTATGTGACCAGATGGGGTTGGGGAAGACGTCAACGATGGCAATGCATATATTATCTAATCATAAAAAAGGACAAATTAATTTAATTGTTTGTCCTTTTTCATTGTTATCTATATGGAAATGTGAGATTAATAAAACTGATGGTTGGAATGGTAAATTTATTAAACCAGAAATTTTAATTTATCATGGTACAAAAAGGAAACAGTTTACTGATAAACTACACAAATATGATTTTGTCATCACAACCTATGCCATTATAGGATCTAAAGAACTTAACTATAAAAAATGGCATCGAACAATATTAGACGAATCCCATAACATTAAAAATGGTCTACAGCGTTCAGCTCCAAAATGTGCACAGGCAGCTTACCAAATTGGTGAAAATTCAAAAGTCAGATTTTGTATCACAGGTACTCCTTTCAATAACAGAATCAAAGATATAGCATCGCAGGCAAAATTTGTTGGGGTAAAACCATATTGTGATCCAACATGGTGGAATGACAACGAATACAATGAATCAAATATGTTATGTTGGAAAAAAGAATTTGTTATAAGAAGAACAAAAGATGGAATGATGTCAATGCCTAATTATCATAATATCGTTGTAAACCCAACAGATCAAGAAGAAAAACTTACAAATATTCTTCGTAAACAAGCAGCTGATGATTTTAAAAATTGGAAACAAGCAAAAAGATCGGGAAATAACTTGGCTCGTATTGAACTTCAAGGTAAAATTCTCGGTTTAATTCAAAAACTACGAATAACATCAAATTCTTATTTTTGTGGTGAAGGGGCAGTTGATTCTGAAAATGTGTTAGAAAATTGTGCTAAAGTTGATAAAATAATTACAGATTTAGATAATCTTGTCTATAAAGATCAGAAAAAAGGTGTTGTTGTATTTTCTCAATTTACAAGCTTTTTGAGTGTACTTGAACAAGTAATTGAAACTACTTTAGTTGGAGTAGAAGTATATAAATTTACAGGTAGTCTCAATTCAGAACAAAGAAATTCTGTACTCAAAGAATTTAATGAATCTCGCGAACCAAGAATTATTTTGGTATCACTTATGGCTGGTGGGGTTGGAGTTTCTTTACATCACGGGAGTTCAACTGTTTTATTAGCAGAGCCTTATTATAATCCTTTTATGGAAGCACAAGCCGAAGAAAGAGTTCATAGATTGGGTCAAACACATCAGGTCAATGTGTATAGATATCAAATGGAAAATTCTGTTGAAAACTGGATTAATAGTTTAAAACAGAAAAAATTGTCATTGGCTGGTGGGTTAGACCTTGTAAAAAGTGAATTGGTCCCAGTTGATTTTAACTTTAATGATATAGCCGAATTATTCAAAGAACACGTTTCTTTCATTAATGACAAAGAAGAGATTGAATCTCCCAAGATTGAGCCTAAAGAAAAAGTTTATAAAATAGCTAATAGGACTTACAAATCAACCAATAAAAAATTTGCAAAAATACCAGGTAAGATTAAACGTAAAAAATGATATTTGTATATTAAATTTTTATAAAAGATTTTCTATAAAAATTTAAACAGTTAAGCTTGATAATTTTTTACTAAATTCACTATTATCTTGTTCCATACCTTGAATATCTTGGTAATGAGTTGTATTAAATTTTCTGCACACATTTTGGATGTGTGTTGAGATATATTTTTTTGCATATAGAATTTGAAAATATAAAAAAAAATTTTTAAAGTACTTAGAAAATTGGAGAAAAATTTATAGTTTTACCTTGTTTTCCCTCCAAAACTATAGATTTTTTATTTCCTAAGCCATCAACAATCCTTTCTAAACTTTGTAATCCTTGTGGTAAAGTAATAAGTTTATTGAATTTAGACCCAATTACTAAACTTTTTAATCCTTTTGGTAAAGTAATAAGTTGATTAAAATCCCTACCCATTTCTAAACTTTGTAATCCTTCTGGTAAAATAATAGGTTGATTGAAATCATCACCCATTTTTAAACTTTGTAATCCTTCTGGTAAAGTAATAAGTTGATTAAAACCACTACCCATTGCTAAACTTTGTAATTCTTGTCGTAAAGTAATAGATTGATTGAAATCATGACCCATTACTAAACTTTGTAATCTTTCTAATAAAATAATAGGTTGATTAAATTTCCTACCCATTACTAAACTTTGTAATCCTTCTAATAAAATAATAGGTTGATTGAAACTCCTACCAATTTTTAAACTTTTTAATTCTTGTCGTAAAGTAATAGATTGATTGAAATCATTACCCATTTCTAAACTTTGTAATCCTTGTCGTAAAGTAATAGATTGATTGAAATCATGACCCATTACTAAACTTTGTAATCCTTCTAATAAAATAATAGGTTGATTGAAATAATAACCCATTTTTAAACTTTGTAATCCTTCTGGTAAAATAATAGGTTGATTGAAATTAATACCCATTTCGAAACTTTGTAATCCTTCTGGTAAAATAATAGGTTGATTGAAATCCATACTCATTTCTAAACTTTGTAATCCTTCTGGTAAAATAATAGGTTGATTGAAATGATAACCCATTTTTAAACTTTGTAATCCTTCTGGTAAAATAATAGGTTGATTGAAATCCTCACCCATTACTAAACTTTGTAATCCTTCTGGTAAAGTAATGAGTTTATTGAAATAGTCACCTATTTCTAAACTTTGTAATCCTTCTGGTAAAGTAATAAGTTGATTGAAATGCCAACCCATTTTTAAACTTTGTAATCCTTCTGGTAAAATAATAGGTTGATTGAACTCCTCACCCATTTCTAAACTTTGTAATCCTTGTCGTAAAATAATAGGTTGATTGAAATAATCACTCATTTTTAAACTTTGTAATCCTTCTGGTAAAGTAATAAGTTGATTGAAATGCCAACCCATTTTTAAACTTTGTAATCCTTCTGGTAAAGTAATAAGTTGATTGAAATGCCAACCCATTTCTAAACTTTGTAATCCTTCTGGTAAAATAATAGGTTGATTGAACTCCTCACCCATTTCTAAACTTTGTAATCCTTCTAATAAAATAATAGGTTGATTGAAATGCCAACCCATTTTTAAACTTTGTAATCCTTCTGGTAAAATAATAGGTTGATTAAAATAATCACTCATTACTAAACTTTTTAGATTAATTAGTTTGTAATACAATTTTAAATCAACAAAGTGACCATTTTCATCATTTTTACCAGTTCCAATTAAAAAACTAGAAACCATTTCTGGAACTTTCTTAAAATTACTTGGTTTACTCAAATAATCATATGGTATCATAATTGGCCCCCAGTTCTTATTATTTATTTGTTCATCTACATAATTTGGATTCACATTAAAATATCTTACTTTATCTTCAACACTTAATTTAGACACTACTTCATCTAATAAATGGTCTGGAATACTACAATTCTCTAAACACTCTATCATTGTTTTATATTCATTATTTGTCCACTTTAGTGATTGTGGTTTTTGATACTCCTGGCACCCCATCCCAAACATACATAAATATCTATTATCTATGTAAAAATTATCTAAAATATATTTTGCTCTTGGCGCATCCCCAATCTTATTTTTTAAAATATAAATAGCGACTTTTTGTAGAATTTTTTTATCTGGTTTGCTAATAAGATTAAAATTATTTATGTTCATATTATTACAAAAATTAGTAATTGACATTTATTAAATTACATTATAATAAAATTTTTATTATAATGTAATTTAATAAAAATTTTATTATAATTTTATTATAATGTAATTTAAACAGTTAAACTTGATAATTCTTTACTAAATTCACTGTTATCTTGTTCCATATCCTGAATATCCTGGTAATGATTTGTATAAGTCATGAATATTTCATTATCACCATCTTTCATATTATCCCAAGCTATTTTATGAGATGTTTGTTTTATTTCTCCATCCAAAATCGCTTTAGTTAACTTTGTGGCCCTGACGTCTTTTTGAATTTTCCCATCATCAGATTTATATTGAAAAATTTGTCTAGATGGGTCAGTACAAATATACTTCAATTTACCTTGATCATCTTTTAAAATATTATTATAGGCAAATTGAGCAACTCCTTTCTGACCTAATGTAAGATGCTCTTCGGGGTTTAATTTTCATTAAAGATCTGTATCCTTCTCCCATATAATCTTTTTTTCCTTGATACTTTAATCTGTAATTATTAAAAAAATTTCCTCCCCACGAAGCTACAATTCCACAGAATGCTCTTTCGGCAGAATTATGTTTAGAATCTCTAAGTTCATTATACTTTTTTTCTGAACAAGTTTTTGGAGGTTTCCATCCTTTTTGCAATTCTTTCCATAAAATTATTAAATCCTTATTTATATCACAAGCTTTTGTATTTCTATTATCATTACAAAAATGTCTTAAAACACCCCCCATACCAACGAACGGTTCAAAATAAACTGGTAATGATATATATGTATTGTCAGTTGTATCAGAATCATATTCTTTTTCACAATCGTAAATATCATATTCTATAAGTTTAATAACTTCATAAATTTTTTTCCCTATTCTTTGTTTACCACCTTGATAAGTTGTCATTTATTTATAAAGTAATACAATAAATAAAAATGTAAAATTTCATACCTTAACTGGTATGGGATAAATTTATGGTTTTTAACTAATGGATTATGATTTTAAATTTTAAAAATATATTTTTATACTAATAAATGAATAAAAATTTATGTAAGTTTTTATTCATTATCACAAAAATATTTTTTAACTTAATATTTAAATTGGTTAATTTTATTAAATTTGAAATTAAGAATCAACTTTATTTTAATAAATCAAAAATGGAATTAACACAGAACAAAACAATGGCTTTTTCAACAACCCAAGGATCCCGAAGCAACAATGAAGATTTAGAGTTTGTATTTGATAACCACAAATTTGCTTGTGTTCTCATGCTTGATGGGCATAGTGGTATACTTATGAAAGATGCCTTTGGTAACAAACTAACAGAGACATTGATAGATTTTTTTAATAATTCTGATTCGATCAATGATATTTCCGCGATCATTGATACAGTAAAAAGTATATATTATAAAACTCTTGAATATGTAGACAACATACCTATTACAACTAGTGGAACTACTATGAGTCTTGGTATTTTTGATAAAGAAAATAGAAATCTCTTTACATTTCAGGTTGGTGATAGCATGATTTTCATGTCTAATCCTGAAAATGGAGACATTGTTAATGGTGTCAAAATTTTTGCATCTGATGACTTAAAACCAGCCAAAGATTTTGATTTGGGTTATGATAGTTGCGTTACAAATGTTCATGATTTTTCAGATCAGGATGAGATTGATTTATATAAACGTTATTGCGAAGAAAATAATGTACCAATGTCAGTTAATAAGAGGACTGATGCTGCCAGTATTGAAAATAGATATTTAGCAAAAATTAGGTTTGATAATTTGCCTGAGCCATCAAGGACAATTGAACCACTTTCTTTTTACAAAAAAAATAAGATTGAATTTATTGTAAATCTTCAAAGAACACCAGAAATTACTGTTTGGTCATTTGGTAAAGATGATAAATTAGCTTTATGTGCTGTGTGTGATGGTTTTGTATCTAAGCTGGCTATTCCTACAACAGAACAAATTTCTAAAGTATTAATGAACCCTGGTCTGTATATTCAAGATCCTCTGATCTTAGAAAATACCTTATTAGGTAGTTGGATCGATAAACCTTGGTGGAATGAAAGTTTTATTAAACCAGTAGATGAAGACTGGAATAAAGATCCTGTTTTATATGCTAACAAGTTGCTTCATCATATTGCTCCAGATAAATCTTGGAAAGACGCCGTGGTTTTTTCTATTAATAGAATAGAAGAACTTAGGAATAAATTGCCACAAGATCAAATTAGGGCTTCTTTAAATCTGCAAGAGTGTGTTGATCTAGCTGTTCAAATTCCTATTAGTTTAGCTTCTGACGACAATGTTTCATGTTGTATTGTATTATTGTAAATTTAGTTAAATATAAGTATTAAAAATAACATTAAAAAAAGCCGATTACTTACAAGTAATCGGCTTTTTTTAATGTTATTTTTTTTTATAAAA
>JGI20156J14371_10003550_pt1 | contig 11540 bp, 8 predicted proteins | sample COG_06_FD_14371 | JGI IMG/M metagenome (IMG submission 14371)
TTTTCTTCTTTCTTAGTTGCTGTAACAACAACTTCCTCAAGGACAAGATTGGAATCTTGCGCAAAAGAAGTAGTTGGCATTGCTGTGAAGACAATGACTGTAGTTAATGCAAATAATCTCTTCATGGTATCCCCCTCCAAATTGAAGAATGTTTAAATCAAAATATACCTTTTTTTTTATGAAACCCCAAACTTTTTACTTAAAAGTAAAAATAAATTTTTACTGAGGTATTGAATTTTTTAATACGCTGAGCTGCAATTGAATGTCTTGAAGCATTTCATTGTTTTGTCTTCTGTAAGAGTCAAAAGCTTGAATATTTTCTTCAAGCATCAAAACACTTTTGTTGAGCTCGTCTATTTTATTTTTCATTGTAGCGCTTTCTTGATTGGCTTGAGCCAATTCTGCGACTCTATTTTGTAATTTTTGAGACTGATTTTGAATAGCTTTGATATTGGTTTGGTCGTTTGTTTGAGTCGTTGCAATCTCCTTAAGAGCAGTGGAATGTTTGCTGATATCTTGAGTGAGTTTTGCAATGTTAACTTTATTACGTTTATTGCTAAGATCCCACAATTTCCTTATCTCCTTATCGAGAAATTGAAGTTGGGAATTTATATCAGATAAAAATTCAGTGGAAGTTGAATCAGCCAATTGAAGTTGTTCCTCTAATATTAAAATTCTAGATTCAACTTCCGAGTTAACATCGTTAGAAACTTTAGAGAGCTCATTAACCCAGATGAACAGAGTAAGAATGCTAATCAATAGTAATACAAACACAATTCCAAGAAATAGACCACTTGAGCTTTTCGTGATATGAGAGTCTCCATCTTTGGTTGCTGAGATTTTCATGTTCATAAGTAATGAGAGTTTGTTTGTTAAATTGTATAAAATTATATGTTCTAATATGACATAGAACTATAAGCTTTAACTCAAAACTATATTACAGCAATATGAATTTAGATTTCTCAGACGACCAAAAATTTTTACAAGATGAAGCCAAAAAATTTTTTGATAAAGAAGGTGGCCTCAAGAATGCAAGAAAAGTCATGGACAATGCCCTAGAGGGTGATAAAGAACTTTGGCAAAAGATTATTGAACTCGGTTGGACTGGGATTAGGATTCCTGAAGCATACGAGGGCTTAGGTTTAGGACATTTAGAGCTTTGTGTGATTGCTGAAGAGCTAGGAAGATCTCTTGCGCCAGTCCCCTTCTCTTCATCTGTTTATTTTTTCACCGAAGCAATTATAAAATTTGGTAGTGAAGAAATTAAGTCTGATCTATTGCCAAAATTAGTCTCTGGCGAGGCCGTCGGTACTTATGGTATAGCTGAAGACATGCATCCGGCAACAGAATCTAATCTGACTGTTTCAGCAACATCGGAAAAAATTAATGGCATAAAAATTGCCGTTCCAGATGCTGGAATGGCCTCTCATATGATTGTAGTTGTCAAATCTAGCACTGGATCTGATTTAAGATTGGTGGACCTTAGTGATGTCTCTGTAACTGTAACTCAGCAAAAAAATATTGACACCTCAAGGGCTTTTTTTCAGGTTGAATTCAAAGACACTCCGTCTAAGCTAATTGGTGAGGTAGATCAAGGCTGGACATATATTCAACATCTGCTAGATCAAGCAGCTGTTTTGTTTGCATTTGAACAAGTTGGAGGGTCACAAGCTGCGCTGGATATGGCAAAAGCATATTCAATGGAGCGATTTGCCTTTGGAAGGCAAATTGGATCATACCAAGCTATAAAGCATAAACTTGCTGACATGTATATTGCGGTCACCCTAGCTAAATCAAATTGCTATTATGGAGCATGGGCATTATCTTCAGAGTCTGCTGAGCTGCCTCTCGCTGCAGCCACTGCGAGAGTGAGTGCCACCAAAGCTTTTCAATTATGTTCAAAAGAAAATATACAAACCCATGGCGGTAATGGTTTTACGTGGGAATACGACTGTCATCTATTTTATAAACGATCAAAAGTTCTTTCAGTTTTGCTTGGATCTGAAGCAACATGGAAAGAAAAATTAGTTACTAACCTAGAAAAAACAAACACTTTAGCAAAGGGGTAAATTATGGATTTTAACGACACACCAGAACAAGCCAAATTTAGAGCAAAATGCAGAGAGTGGTTAGANGCCAATGCTGAGCTGAAAGAAAGCAAGAGCAGTGGTCATGGCGATTCCTCCTTAGAAGATCATCTTAAAGTTGCTAAAGCTTGGCAGCAAAAAAAATATGAAGCCGGCTGGGCAATGCTNCATTGGCCAAAAGAGTACGGAGGCATAGAAGCCTCGCCTATCGAAAGAATCATTTGGGGACAAGAAGAAGCTAAGTTCAATGTGCCAGGTGGTATATTTGAAATTGGTCTTGGCATGTGCGGCCCAGTGATGATGCAATATGCATCCGATGAGCAAAAAGATAGATATCTTGCACCTATGGCTGAAGGAAAAGAAATTTGGTGTCAGCTCTTTTCTGAGCCTGCTGCTGGATCTGATGTTGCTGGTTTAAGAAGTAAGGCTGAAAAAGATGGAGATGACTGGATAATCAATGGGCAAAAAGTTTGGACTTCAGGCGCGCATTATTCTGATTTTGGTATCTTGGTTGTCCGTCACGACCCCGACTTAGCAAAGCATAAGGGGCTTACATTCTTTTTTGTTGACATGAAATCACCTGGGATAACTGTCAAACCTATTAAACAAATTACTGGGCAAGCAGGAAGTGGCTCAGGATTTAATGAGGTTTATTTTGATGATGTTCGAATTCCTGATTCTCAGCGCCTTGGTGAAATTGGGGATGGTTGGAAAGTTGCTATCACCACGCTAATGAATGAAAGATTGGCTGTTGGAGACGCGAGAGGTTCTGATATTGAAGAAGCATTAATTCTCTCTAAAACTAAGGATGATGCTGGAGAAGCCTTGATCAAAAATAACTCAGTAAGAGAAAAGCTTGCTGATTGGTTTTGTGAAGCAAATGGTCTTAAATATACAAAATTCAGAACAATATCTGCACTTTCAAAAGGAGAGGCCCCTGGTCCAGAAGCATCCATCACAAAAATAGTTAGCGCAAATAAGCTTCAAGCAATTGGTAACTTTGGCATTGATTCTGGGGATATGGCTGGCATGCTTATTGATGAGAATGATGGGGTAAGTTCATTTCAAGGGGCTTGGTTAGGCGCTCCTGGTCTGAGGATTGCTGGTGGAACAGATGAAATTCTTAGAAATGTAATTGCTGAAAGAGTTTTAGGCTTGCCTCAGGATCCAAGAGCTGACAAAGGCTTGGCATTCAAAGATATACCAACTAAGGCCTAAACGAAGTAAGTAGCTTAAGGAACTCTACATCCTTATCTACAATCAAATTGCCATTAGCAATTTCCATAATTGGATTTTTAATTCCTGCTAAAACTTGTTTTAAAGTTTGTTGGCTGGTTTTAATATTAATAGAGCAATCAATAGGCAAATCATTTTTAATTTGAAGAATCTGATTTCTTAAAATCATAGCTTTGGTCAAGCCAGATGAGAATTCAAAACAAGCAGTGATAATATTGCTCGGATCGACCTTTGCTGGGTTCAAATTTACCCTGAGAACATCAAAGAACATCTCAATCGGAATCTGATCAAGCATAGAGGCTTCAGGTGGAATAATATTTGCTGTCTCTTGGCTGCCTATTAGCCTTTGAGCTTCACTTAAAAAATAATTTCTTTTATTTGGATTCGAAGCCATGGTCCCAAGATAAAAGGCTGCTTTAGACCTATATTGGGTTACTTCTGTGGAACGATGGTCCATTGCTAATAAAAGATCTGATAATTCTAGTGCCCATTGCATTTCCTCATTGGTAATCGCATTCTCAAGTTCAGTAAATAATGCATCAGGACCTCCAACCATATTAGAAATGAAATTGGCTTTTTTGAATGTTGAAGTGGGATCAAGCTCTGCAATATTCCCAGAGAACCAGCCCAAATAACCATTGAATATACTTTTGACCGACCATCTAACTGTGCCATAAAACTCTTGCATATATGGAGATGAAGCGATTGCCGATGGCAATTCTATATTTTCAATTATCTCTTCTGGATGCATCCCCTGGTTCATCAACCTGATGGTTTGATCATGAATAAACTGTATTCCATCTCTGTAAATCATTAGCGTATCTATGGCTGAATCGCCTAAAAAAGGCAATGTATGACTTGGAAATATATTCTTAGGCTCAAGGGCTATCATCGCATCAAGGCTATTCACCCATGCATTCACATCCCTATGAGAGGTTCCCCTAATGGTATAAAGGTTCGGAAAAGTTTTATATATATTATCTCCAGGAAAAAGCGCTTCATATTCTGGCAACCAAACAAAAATTTGATCATCAGTTTCTCCAGGTGCATGAAAGAACTCAAATGCAATGCCAGCAATATTTAATTTTAATTCATTATCAAAGGTAACATTTGGCTTGATGTACCCAGGCGCGCTTCGGCCAACACTTAAATAAGGTCCAATACCCACATTAACCACCTCTTCTTCTGGAAGCATGGTCCCAAACATTTTAGAAGATCGCGATGAAATGATGGGGTTTAAAATTCCAAAAATTTTCTCAACAGATTTTGCTGTTGATTCATGAGCTATAACCAAGGGTAAGTCATCTTGTTGATCAACAAAATATTTTGCCCCCAAAGTATGATCTCCATGATTATGCGTATAAATAATTGCAGCTATAGGATTAGAGTTAATTGCATTGAATGCTTTGTAAACTTTCTCAGCTTGAAAGACGCTATCAGTAGCATCAATAATAATATTTAGTTCATTGCCCTCAATTAAATAGGAATTAGCAATTCCATAACCCACCGCTGCATGAATACCATTTTTATAAGAGTAAATTTTTTGAGCAAACTCCTTGGAGTGCTTAAAAAGCTTTTCTACTTCTGTGGTTGCTTCAGCTAAAGGTGCTGATACTGGATCAGTTTTAGAGCAACCAAATGAAAGAATGCATATAATAGATATTTGTAGAAAAGTACTAATTTTTTTCATAAGTTGCTCCTAAATGCCAATTCATCATAGCTGTTTTAAAAATCCATTTGAAGAGAAGCATCAAGATGTTAAATGGGAAGACGGTTTTCCATATTCAAATGAGTATCAAGATAGATTTTTTCAGGATGCGGCGATTGCAGAAATTAAAAATATTTTTATTGAGCCCAATGAACTGCTTGAAAGAATTAGAAATGGCTCTCAAATTCACATTGGGGAGCTAGGATTTGGATTTGGCTTAAATTTTTTCGTAACTGCAAAATTTTGGCATGAAAATAATGAAAACTCTGGCATTCAAAATCTTGAATATATTGCTATTGATGAGGCCTTACCTACCAAAGTACAACTCTTAAAAATTATTAATGCATTTCCTGAGCTTGAGGAAATCTGTAATATTTTTTTAGAGAGTTATGACCTTGCTCATAATGATATACAGAGAATTTACTTCCCCTCGCTTAAAATTCGATTAACACTTATTCAAAATGATATTGAATCAGGGTTAAAAAATCTTCTTGGATTCAAGAATAATCAAATTGATGCTTGGTATCTTGATGGGTTTGATCCTAATAAGAATAAATCTATGTGGAGCAATTCTGTTTTTCAATACATTGAATTTTTATCTACAAAAAACGCAACCTTTGGAACTTTTACCTCAGCAGGATTTGTTAAAAGGGGATTAAAAAAATTTAGTTTTGAAGTGCATAAGGTAAAAGGTTTTGGCAAAAAGCGTCACAAGCTAATTGGAAGAAAATTATTAAGCATTGATGCGCCTAATATTCCCCCCAATAAAAAAAAGAAAATAGCTATTATTGGAAGCGGAATAGCAGCTTGTTCTGCAGCTTATGCGGCTATACAAAATGACGCACAAGTAGAAATATTTGAGTCTGCGGATGATATTGCAGCTGGTGCATCTGGCAATCCAGTTGCTGCTATGTATCCACGATTTTCAGCAAACAATTCACCTTATTCATTTTTAACTGCTCAAAGTTATTTTTTTGCAGAAAAGATATATGCGCAAGTTCCCAATGCATACAAAAATACTGGTCTTTTATTCTCCCACTCAAATGATTATCAAAAAGAATGGATTGAGGATATGAAGAGTTTAAATCGAGAGGACCTCTTTCAAATCATAGATAAGGAAGAAATGAAAAAATTATATGGATTCGAGTCCCATGGGTTAATAGTGAAAAAAGGTGGTTACTTATTTCCAAAATTAATTTGCAAAGAAATGACAGCACATCCAAATATAAAAATTTCATGCAATCATCATTTTGATGGCTGGGATAAAAATAAATCTAAGCTAGATATTCATTTCCTTAATCAAGAAAAAAAATCTGGCTTTGATGATTTAATTATTGCTAATGGTTCAGGTTTAACAAAATATGTGTCTGGTCTTAAAATTTCAAAAGGTCAGTTGGTTGGTTTAAAAGGTGAGCAGCCAATTGATTTAGACCTGCCCATTAACTCCGCTGGTTATATTTTACCCAAGATAAATAACATAACCTGGATTGGCTCTACGCATGAAAGAGAATTTGATAATATGGATATCTGTCATATGACAGGGCAGAAGCTAATTGAGAGAACGAATAGAAACTTTAAAATTAATCTTGCAGGCTCGGACACTATGTTGATGAAAGCTCATCTTAGGATAGGAAGCAAGGACAGGTTACCTTTGGCAGGAAAAATTGAAGAAAATATTTATACGATAGGCGCTCTTGGTTCGAGAGGATTTAGTTTAGGCCCATTGCTTGGAGATTATGTTGCCTCTCTTATTAACAACTCACCAAGCCCAATCTCCTCTGGACTAGCTTTGGCTATAGAACCATTAAGATTTAAAGATTAATCAGCAAGTTCTCGACAAGCATCTCTGCAGCCGGCAGATCATTGGGGGCATAGCTTGAGCCTTTTCTCCATTTCGTTAATCCAGTCCATAAGGTTTTATCATGCTCCTCATCTCTTACAGAAATTCGTAGAAAAAATTCTGGAACGGAATTAAGTCTATCTGGCTCGTAAAGATAGCTTCTATACATTGGGTAACCATAAAAACGAAAATCATCATATTTAATTTTCTCTTTTGTTGTAACGCTAACATCTATTGTAAGAGAAGCATCTTCAGAATACTTATGCCCTACTCCTTCTAAATATTCCTTTGCTGCATCTCCTAAATTTTCAATAAGAATGGGATCCATCTCAACAGGCAATAAATCTTTATTTAATAGGATTTTAAAACTTGATTCTTCCGCTAATTGAAAATTATCCCTACTATTTAACTCAGTAAATGGTGTGGAAGTGCAAGCCGTTAAAAAGGCTGTAAAAGCAAATATCAAAAAGTTTCTTTTAAGTGTCATAGGTAATAGTATTCTCTCAGTAATATGACTAATATAATGCATTTATTTTATTTATAAACTATGTTCGAACTAAAAGAGTCTAAAAAAATTAAATTGTTGGATGTAGATGCTCAAATTTATAAGCATTCAAAGTTTAATACTCAGCACATTCATCTAGATGCAGATAATGATGAGAAAGTGTTTATGGTTGCATTTCGAACCATTCCAGAAGACTCCACGGGTGTAGCGCACATCCTAGAGCATACATCTCTCTGTGGTTCGAAGAAATATCCAGTTAGGGATCCGTTTTTTATGATGATTAGAAGATCGCTTAACTCATTCATGAATGCATTCACTTCTAGTGATTGGACTGCTTATCCTTTTGCGACTCAAAATAACAAAGACTTTAATAATTTGTTAGATGTATATGTTGATTCAGCTTTCTTTCCAAGATTAGATCCCCTTGATTTTTCTCAAGAAGGCCATCGTCTTGAGATTGACGATGAAAATAAGCTAGAGATTAAAGGGGTAGTATTTAATGAAATGAAAGGCGCGATGAGTTCCCCAACAGATCAACTTTGGCATGGAATGTCTAAATATCTCTTTGAGGAAACTACATATCACCATAATAGTGGTGGCGATCCTGAGAAGATCATTGACTTAACTCATGCTGATTTGGTTGCATTTCATCAAAAACACTATCATCCAAGCAATGCAACTTTTTTTACTTTTGGTAACGTCTCAATCGAGGAGGTTCATAACCATCTGGAAGAAAATGTTTTCCAAAAATTTACGCCTGCCTCAGAGCAACTCACAATCAAGCCAGCAAAAATATTTTCAGAGCCTGTCCAGGCCAGCGGAACATATCAGCCCCTTCCTGGCGATGAAAGCAACCATCATGTCGTTATCAGCTGGTTACTTGGCGATAGTCATGATCCGTTGAATTTATTGGAAAAATATTTTTTATCAAATATTTTGCTTGATAATTCCGCATCACCGCTGAGGAAAGCCTTAGAGCTTTCAAAATTGGGTAAATCCCTTCCCCATTCCTCGGAATTGAGCCCAGCAACAAAGAAATTGTTTTTATGGCTGGCTTAGAAGGTGTTGGGCCAGATAAAGCTAAAGAGGTTGAGGCATTAATCCTTGCAACGCTCGAAAAACTTGTCGTTAACGGTGTGCCTGAGGACTTAATTAACTCTTCTCTGCATCAATTAGAAATTGGCCAAAGAGAAGTCTCTGGGGGAGGAATGCCCTATGGATTGCAATTAATGCTTGGATGCATGAATGCTTGCATACATTATGACAACCCTATCTCAATGTTGGATCTAGACTCAAACTTTACCAAGCTTAAGGCTTTAATTTCAAAAAAAGGATATCTAGAAGAGTTAATATCAACCTGCCTTATCCAGAATCAACATAGACTTAACTATGAATTAAAACCAGATCCTAAATTCAATGAGAATTTAGAGAATTTCTTTTCCGCAACCCTTAGAAATAAAGAAGAAACATTAACTGATAAAGAAAGGGGTGAAATAAACGATCTTGCAAATGCATTGAAAGCTCGTCAAGAAGCTATTGACGACGTAGAAATTTTACCCAAGGTCACGACTCAAGATATACCGCTTAAACGCGAATATACCATCGAATCTTTCAAGGAAAATAATAGATCCGTTTACGAAGTTGGGACTAATGGATTGATGTACTCTGATTTTTTATTTCCCTGCAAAAATCTTACACCTCAAGAATTACTTTTTTCATCCCTATACACATTTATTCTTACTGAAGTAGGCCTAAAGAAAGATTCATACGAAGAAATACAAGCCCTTCAGTCTAGTATCACTGGAGGCATAAGCGCATCTTTTAAACTCCATACCAATAGCCAAGAAACGCCTGGAAAACTATTCCTAAGTATTTCTTCTAAATCTCTAGAAGAGAATTTTGATTCAATGGAAAAACTCATATTTAACACCCTTGAGAATGCAAGGTTTGATGAACAAAACAGGATATTTGATTTATTAAATATTTTTATTGCTAGAAATGAAGAATCGTTAAATCAAAATGGTCATATTTTAGCCATGAATTCAGCTGCTAGTAGCTTAAATAGATTTTCCGCAACAGCATTTCAAATGTCTGGTCTACAAATGCTTAATCAATCAAAAGCAGCTATTTCGAAAATGAAAGATGCAACCGATGCAATTGAGTTAATAGATATTCTGAAAAACATTCATTCAAAAGTTTTACATAGCCCATTCAAAGTTTTTACTGCATGCTCCCCAAAAGCTCTTTCGGATAAATCCATGAAATTTAAAAATATTGTATGTGAAGCAGAGCAATCTCTTCCAGAGCCAATGAATCAGCAAATAGCATGGATCACTGGATCACAAGTTTGCTATTGTGCTCAAGCATTTCAAGGTGTGTCTAGAGAAAACCCTGATGCTGCAGCCTTATCTGTTTTAGCAACAGTCTTAAGAAATGGTTTTTTGCATACAGCAATTCGCGAGAAAGGCGGAGCCTATGGAGCAGGCGCTACAAATGATACTGCAACAAATACTTTTAAATTCTTCTCCTATAGAGATCCTAAGTGCACAGAGACCTTTTCGGCATTTAAAGATGCTATTGAGTGGTCAAAAACATCAATTACTGAGCAACATCTTGAAGAAGCAATCTTGGGGGTTGTATCATCCATTGATAAACCTCTGTCACCAGTCGGTGAAGCTAAAAATGATTTTAATTTTAACTTAGAAGATATCTCAATCCAAGAAAGGCTAGAAATGAGACAGCGAGTTATTAATTGTTCAATTAAGGATTTGATTAGAGTCAGTGAAAAATATCTAACCAAGTCTTCTAAAAAATCTATTCTTGCTGGAGAGGCCTACAAAGAAGAAGCATCTGCATTGGGCTTAACTTTAAGAGAGGTTTAATCTTAAAAAAAGAAAAACCTCTTTTTCTTTAATTCCTTGGCGCATCCCCAGTATTGCTTTTGATACATGTTAGATCTTGCCTGAACTCTATCAGCAACTCTGATTAACCATTGTTTTTTTCTGTAGGTTTTCTTTTTAAACCCACTATAGCCTTCATGATATGCAAGGTATAGTGATCGCGCATCAGTTGCTGAAAAACCTTGATAAAAGCCTTTGCTGGCATACCATCCTACAAAATCAGCTGAATCGCTAAAATTAGTTCTCTTGGCTCTAGAGTTTCCCGTTTCATCCCTGTAATCTTGCCATGTATTTTTTAAAGCCTGAGAATAGCCCACAGATGATGATGGTCTGAACCATGGAATAAACCCTAGTAACTTTTTTCTCTCTGGTTTGATCTTCGCTTGAAAGCTGGATTCTTGATGAATAAACGCCATCAGAACATATGGAGGAAGTTTCCATCTTTTCTCTGACTTGATTGCTGCTTTGTACCAACTTCTCTTTTCTTGAAATATTTCACAAATATTGTCTGGTTTTTCCGGAGGTGAGCTCACGCATGAGGAAAGAACCAGCGTTAAAATAATTAGAAAGCTATGAAAATTTTTTGGGGTCATTTATAAAAGTACTTATATCAACGGCATCTACAATTATAACACCCAGATTTTTTGCTTTTTCAAGTTTTGAGCCAGCATTTTCGCCAGCAATCAGATAGTTAGTTTTTTTTGAAATCGAACTCGTAACTTTTGCACCTTCCGATAACAATAAGTTTTTTACTTCATCGCGAGACATTGGTGATATTTTTCCAGTGATCGCAATTTGCAAACCAAAAAATTTCATATCTTGATTGGAGGTTTCAATATTTGGATTGATGATGCTCAAACATGGAACTAATTTTTCTACTGATGTTATATTTTCAATATTACAAAAATAATCTACGATTTTTGTAGCTACTCTTGGGCCTATATCAGAGACTGAAATTAAATCTTCGAAGGTAGATTGTTGAAATGCTTCCATGCTCCCAAAAACATTGGCTAAATTTCTTGCAGTTGTTTCCCCCACTTCCTCGATGCCTAAGGAGAAAATTAACTTATACAATTCAACTGATGCTGAACGGTCTATTGATTTAATTAAATTATCAACAGATTTTTCTCCAAACCTTTCTAGTTTTTCAAGCTCTTCACGATGATCTTTCAGGGAGTATATGTCAGCAAAGTCTTCTATAAATTTTTTATTAATCAAGGTATACAATATTTCTTGGCCAAGCCCATCAATATCCATTGCCTTT
>JGI20156J14371_10003563_pt1 | contig 11527 bp, 8 predicted proteins | sample COG_06_FD_14371 | JGI IMG/M metagenome (IMG submission 14371)
TCTTCTTTTCTTTTGCTGGCAATCGCCTTGCCTCTTTATTTATCTACTTCAGATTATTGGAAAAAAGGGGCATTCACCCAAAATACCAACACAGCCAAGACCGAATCTGTAGAACTGGTAGAGCTTAAAAGCATAACTACAAGAGGAAGTGGCAGGCGAATAGCGCTGTGGCAGGATGCAATCAAGGCATCCACCTCAGGCGATTTCCTCTTGGGCAAAGGAACGGACCATTATGAATTACATTTTCATGAAAGTGCAGAAATATCAGACAAAACAACAGGCGGAACACTGGTTCGCTTTGTTCATAATGACTTTTTACAAATTTTATATGAAAATGGCATTATTGGTTTGGTTGGATTCCTAGGTATTTGGTTGGTTGTGTTCTGGAGAGCCCTGCTCTCTGCATTGGTCTGCTGTAGATCAAATGACCTTACTACTTTTGGCTTAATTATTGCACTTACAACTGCCTGCATTACCTTTCTCATTGAAAGTTTCTTCGAATTCCCAACCCGATCTCCCTGCGCACTTATTATAGGATGGACAAGCTTAGGCCTTCTTTTGGCCGTTTCGATGGATAAGAAAAAGAGTAAAACTGAGACTATTCAAATTCCAATTAAACCAAAATACAATCTTCTATTGGGAACACTTGCAGTTTTAATTATTCCCTATGGATGTATCCTGGCCAAAAATCTTTTTTGGTCTAATATTTTTCATTTTCAAGGAAGGATTGCTGGAGATTACGGAGAAAAGGAAAAAAGTTTAAAATTCCACAGAAAGTCGATTTCATATGCACCCTGGGAACACCATTCAAGAAAGTGGGAATGTTTTTACCTGTTAACATTAAAAAAACAATTTCCTGAAGCCCTTGAAGCAATCAATAATACACTCAAGGTACATCCGGGTTGTTTAGTCGCTCATCAAAATAAAATCTCAGTACTGTTGAATGAATTCAAAGACAAGAACATGGCCATACAAGCCTACCGAGATATGAAAAAAGCGGCCCCCTTTCATCCCTACACTGAACAGGAGTCTCAAAAATTTCCCTCCCTGAAAAGATGAAAGTTTATGGGATTCAGCTCCAATCGGAATGGGAAAATAAAGATGAAAATTTTCGCAGAGTAGACACACTTTTAGAGAATTATAAAATCGAAAAAAATTCCCTACTTATTTTACCAGAAATGTTTGCCACAGGCTTTTGCCTAGAAACCAACAAAACACTCCTAAACGAACCGCAGAAGACTGAAAACTATCTTTACAACCTATCTAAAGATAAAGAATGCTGGGTAATTGCCGGTATGACACAGCCCAGTGAACAAAAGGGGGAAGCTTATAATTGTGCAGTCACTTTTACACCAAATGGTGAAAAAGTACTCTGCACACCTAAGATTCATACTATTCCAATATTAGGAGAAGATAAGGTTCATACCAAAGGTTCAACTGTGGAGAACTTTAAACTTAATTCCTTCTTTGTTACTCCCCTTATTTGCTATGACTTACGTTTCCCAGAGGCTTTCAGGTTAGCAATTACTAAGGGTACAGATGTTTTTATTATAATTGCCTGCTGGCCACAAAGTAGAATCGAACATTGGACAACCCTACTTCAGGCAAGGGCGATTGAAAACCAGTCCTATGTCATTGGAGTCAATTCTGTGGGAAGAGAACCAAATATGAAATATGGCGGACGATCACTCATTATTGACCCAACCGGCAAGGTGCTGGCAGATGGGGGAGAAAGCGAGTCAGTAATTGAAGGAATATTAGAGAAAAGAATTATAGAATCATGGCGGCAGAAGTTTCCCGCACTCAATGATATTAGAACAGATTTAAGTTAATCCGTAACTCGAGAACGAATTTCTATTCAACTAAGTAGACCAAAGGGATTTTGGTAAATTAATCTTGGCTAATATTCGGTCAATTTTGATAAGTTCATCTTTAGAAAAAGCGGTTTGTTTAACCGCCTTCACATTCTCTAAGATTTGAGCAGCGGAACTTGCACCAATCAAAGCACTGGTTACCCGATTATCTCGAAGGACCCATGATAATGCCATCTGAGCCAACGATTGACCACGCTGTTCCGCATGATCGTTTAACTCCCTAATTACTGTAAGGTTTTGCTCACTTAACTCGTTTTTTCGCAAAGGGGAATTTTTTATAGTTGCCCGAGAACCCGCAGGTAAGCCACTCAGATACTTATCGGTCAGTAGACCCTGGAAAAGAGGACAAAATGCGATTATACCAAGTCCCTGCTCCTCACAGGCATCAATCAAGCCATCTTCAATCCAGCGATTCAACATCGAATAATTAGGCTGATGAATTGCGAGAGGAGCAAAATTGCATTCTTTCGATACTGAAACCGCGTCTTGAGTTGATTTTGCGGAATAGCTGCTGATGCCTACATAAAGAGCTTTTCCCTGACTCACCGCGGTATCCAAAGCACCTATCGTTTCATCGAGTGGGGTATCCGGATCAAATCGGTGCGAATAAAAGAGGTCAAAATAATCAACCTTCATTCTTTTCAGCGACTGATCGAGACTAGCAAGCATATATTTCCTCGAACCCCACTCCCCATAGGGGCCAGGCCACATATCATAACCTGCCTTACTCGTGATCAAAATTTCATCACGGGGTAAGTCCTTTAGGATTTGACCCACATTTGATTCAGCCGATCCATAAGGTGGACCATAGTTATTAGCTAGATCAAAGTGAGTAATGCCTTGATCGAATGCCGTATAAATCATTTCCTTTTGATTACTGGTCGGTGAACCACCCCCAAAATTGTGCCAACATCCGAGTGTAATTGCAGGCAGTTTGAGCCCCCATCTGCCACATTTTCTGTATGGCATTCGCCCATCATAGCGGGATGGATTTGGACTGCTTTTCAAAACGAACTAAACGGGCAAGTAATCAGGAATCTGCTTCAATCGTTTCGCCTTCTAACTCCTCGTCTTCCGGTTCAACTTCAAGTTGTTCACCAAGATATTCTTTTACACTGAGGTCACCAACGAAGGAAAGCCCATCTCGCCTTTCGACCACATGATATCTTTCAACATATTTTTGCACCACATGTATTTTGGCATCCAAAGGCTGAACAATAAGTAGTTGGAGGTGAAACTCCTTGAATAAATCAAGGAGGTATTGAGAGAATTCATCATCCGTCTTACTGAACATTTCATCCACTGCAACCAATCGAAAAGTTTCGGTCTGTTTTCCACCCACATCAATTCCATATTGGTATGCAATTGCGGTTGCCAAAATAGTGGACGCCAACCGGTTTTTTTCTCCCCCAGATTTACCGGCTGCCCCACTGTAACTTTGTCTTAAAGTATCTTCATCTTTATAAAACTCATCCGCTCGGAATTTAAACCAATTTCTTACGTCGATTACCCGTTCTGTCCAATTGGTATCGAGTTCCAATTCGGCTAAAAAATGCTCCACTCGATGATACCGTTCCCGTCTACGCTCATCTTCGTCATCTGCTTCTAAATCTCCTTCCAATGCATGGCGACGAAGTTTTTTAAACTTACGAACGCCATCATCTCCTGCATCTTCAAACTTGAGTTGAATATAAGTCTCTTCTTTCCGGTCAAAGGTCACGCGAGAAAGGTGTTCATTTAATTCATTAATTCTTTTTCGTATTCGATCCCGGTGGGATTCTAATGCTTCACTAAAGCCAGAAACCTCTTCGGGAACCTGAACGCGGAGAAGTTCTTCAAAACGAAGTCGATTTTTAGCCAAGTCCTCCTCTTGTATCTGTCTGCGAATTTCCTCAAAAGAAGCGTATGTTGAATCGTTATAACCCTCCTCCAATTCAAGATTTAATTCGTCGCGAAATGCTTGATTTTTTGCATCTGCAATAAATCGTTGCATTGCAGCAACATTCTTATCCCGAAACTTATCCAATCCAGAATCAAGCTTATGAATCTTTGCATCTAATTTATGGGAAGCAAGGCGGGCAGATTCTTCAATATCATCCGGTTTTTCCGGAGGTTCACCAAACTCGGTTGCGATATCCTTAAATAATTCTTCTCTTCTCTTTTCGGCCAATTCCCGGGTTTCTGAATCAGCACTGTCTTCGCCGATAGTCTCCTCAATAAATTCGTCCATACTCTTGACGAGCAATGAACGAAGTGAGGTCATACGGGATTCATTTCTTTCCGCTCGTGCTTCAACGCCACCGATTCTTTGCAATACCTCATCTCTAGTATTCTGACTTTCTTCCAACTGAACCGTTGCACTGTCTCGGTCTTCTTTTAGCTTTTTAAGGACATCAGAGCCTCCTACAATTACCCGTTCCTCCTCCTCTAAGTCTGCGATACGAGTAGCCAATCCAAGTTGATCGATATCAGAAAATTCATTAGCACAGGCTTGAATTTGGGCACCAGAACGTAGTTTGACCCGACTGGATTGCCTTTCTAACTCCGCTTCCCTCATGGCTCGACCCGAGTTATCAAGTTCCTCACGCCATTTGATCAGAGAATCATCAAGAGTTCTTTGCTTAGGATTCACATCCCAACCAAGTACCCAATTTGTGGCATCATCGAGATATCTTGAGTCATCTTTATCTCGGAGCACTCCGTCACTTTTTACTAATCCTTCTAAAGTTAATGCAAACGGATTTTTGATAAATTCCTGATCTCTCATCGATCTACAAATATGAGGAAATCGATCTGCTAATTCAGATCGCAACCAAGTCTGCCTCGACTTCTCCATTTCCGGACGGAGAGAAAGTTTGGCAACCACAGAGTCATCATGTAATTTTGGATTTTTTCGATCCGACTGGGGGCAAATAAATGAGAGTCGCTCTCCGAGGTGGTTAACTTCGAGGAAAGCTTCCGCCTCCTTCCGCTAATTTTTGTGGAACGACAACCGTCAAAGAAAAGTTCCGAAGCAGTCTTTCGATAGGACCGGTCCATTTAACTTCATCCGGGACAACCTGTATTAATTCCCCCACAAAAGGTAACTCTTTGGCATCCCGGTCCAATGCAGTTGCCAAACCACTTCGTAGACGGGCAATTTCAGAAGGAATATTTGAATTAGCTTCCAGGAGATATCTTCTTTCCTCCTCTAAACTATCTACTTTTGCCTTCGCTTTTTTGAGAAGGTAAGAAATTTCGGGAATCTTTTCATCAATTTCTACGACCTTGGCTTCGAGCCTTGGAATTTGATTATCAAGTTCGCGACGAAGAGTTAGAAAATCCTCTTCTTCTTGTACTGTTGTACCCTTCTCCCAAGAAGAAAGGTGCCTTTCAAAAGTCGTAGCTCTTTTCGAAACGACCTCACGCTTATCTCGTAAACGATCCATCTCCGCACCCACCTGTTCTAGCCGACGATTTTCATCGCTGTCGGCAAGTGCGCGTTCAAGGTGATTCAACTTTTCCCGCAAGCGGTCCACCTCGGTTCGGGCACTTTTTAGTCGTGCCCTTTCTGCTTCCTCCTGGTGCTTGAGTTCAGTAACCCATTCAACACGACGGTCAAGTTCAGCTTGCGCATAGTACGGTTCAATTGAATTGCGAAGTTCATCCGCATAAGTGCGTTCTTTATTCGCTTCAAGAAAAGAGGTATGCGTACTTTTGATTTCATCCAATTGCTCGAGTTGATAGGCCGCAGTTTCGATCCGACGGTGAGTACTTCTCAAATCGTCAAAGCGTTCCTGCAATGCAACTAGTTTTTCTTTGGAACCTCCATCATCCAACATATGCTCACGAATAAATTGGGTTAGATCCTTCACATCCTTAATACAGACTGCCTGATTAAAAATGGACATTGGAGAACGATTGCCAAGATCCGTATCCATAAAAAGCATCGATTCGAATTTTTTATGGTACGCCGTAAAGGAATCAAAAACGGTCAAATTCCGTTCTTTAATTAAGCGGCGAATATTATCTACATCCCCCAGGTTATTAAAGTCTTCATCCACGGAAAGTTTTCTTTTCTCAACTACATAAACCTTATCCACCTTCCCGCCGGGAAGGCACCAAAGGACTTGAGCAATCGATACATCTGTCTTATAGGCTTCATTGTAAAAATGGGCCAGTAATACGGTATAAGATTCACCGGGTTTGCGGAGAGTCTCCTTTCTGCCCTGTCCAGTAGTTGCATCATGAATTTCTGAGTAAGCCCCCAAAACATAATCCCGTTCATTTCTTTCACGACTTCCTGCCTGACTTGAGGCTACATTATAATTCCGGACACGATTCGGTACAAGCAGCGTGAGAAGTGCATCCACGATTGTTGACTTCCCAGAACCATTCCGTCCAGTCACCATCGAAGTTCGTCCATCCGGGCACATGGAGTAGACTTCGTTATGAAATGTACCCCAGTTTAAAACCGAAAGTTTGTGTAATCGGTAACCGGCAGTTGATTTATCCGGCGAAAATTCAAGTTCGAGTTGTGATTCAAGCATCTTCATCCTCCATATCTTCTTCTAGGTCGGGTGATCTTCTTTTTATTTGATCACGAATTTCGGCTAATTTTTCAGGGGGCAGCTTTGCTTTTATTATCCGTTCAACGCGATAAAGTCCCCCCTCTTTATCCCGTACTTTCTTTAGAATTCCCCATTCTTCGAATTTAGTAACCAAGGCGGAAATCTGGCGGTGTATTTTTTTCTCATCATGTAACTCCGGGTAATAGGGAGTCATGGTATCTCTCAAATCCATTGCAGATCGATAGAGATGATCCCCCTCCTCTTGATTCTGCTCGAACCTCATTAGTTCCTCGCGCAAAAGAACCATGAAAATAGTTTGGTGATAAGAAAGACGGGTACGGCGAAGAACTCGTGGCAGAGGTGCTTCAGTTCCATCATCCCAACTTTCCACCTCCGATTCTTCGATCTCTTCTCGTTGACGGACAAATGCATAGCCAGCCGAATCATCGCGGGCGACCTCCATTCCGATTTCAAAAAAATGGTTTCGTATCTTGTCCCATTCCGCACCTAAACGACCCCAAAGATCTAAATCTTCCTGATAAATCGGTCCATTAAGGAGACGAACAATGACATGACGGTGAGTGATAGCTGGATTCATAATAAATTTCGTTGAAAAACAAGTTGTTGTACCTCGACAAAGCGAGGTTGCGAAGGCCGGTTTAAGTCGATGCTAATAATTTCGTCCGATAAAATTTCATGCCGATTGTCCTCTCCTGCAATTACTCGGTAACAAACAACATCTACAATTCCCCGTTCTAAGGGAAACTTTTCAACTATATCGGTGAGGCTAATTGTTTCGTTTTCTTCTAGCACCTCATCAACCCGGTCCCTAAATTTTGCTAAATCAAGTGGCTCGCCGACCGAATTAAGAATTTCATTCATCCATTTAATATCGTCTGGCTTTGCTTTCTGTACCTTGGCGAAGGGCTCCACTGCCTTGGGTTCCCAAAATTCAGCCTCCATAAGTGTGAAGAACTGGGCACGTATATCGATTTCAAATTCCCAATCCTCGGGCGGTTCATCTCGTAATTGGAAAGCCTGTTGTCGAATGGAGGTTAAGGTTTCTCTAATTTGTCGACCTGAACCTCCTGCATGGTCTCCCACAACCTGACGAAGTTTTCGACTAATTCGTCCGTAGGCTCCATGGGCAGCACCGGCTTCGCCAAACAATCGTTCACCTAAATTACTAAATACTTTTGTTGGATCCAATCCACGCTTTCGGGCGATATCTGAGGTCTGTTCGGCTAATCCTCGTAATTTCCGGGCCAATGCCGGATTGGTCATCATCGTGCGAAAGCCAAAATAACTCTTCCCCTGATCGCAATCCCTAAGTTCCTCGTCCGCATCAAGAACTCGCTCCACAATATCTCCTTTGGATGCAACCCCTTGTGCATAGAGCTTAGAAATTTCTTTTGCATGGTCTTTAAAGAATTCTTCAATCGCACGGAAGTCAGAAAGGAAATGCTCTACCAGGTCGGACAAATCATAAACCTGATCACGAATTACATCTTCTCCAAAGATTGGCGCTTCCCCTGTTTCCTGAATTTTACGAATTTCGTCATCAATGTCTTCTCTTTTACGTACTAACTCGCGAATCCTTGCCTCAGGATCTGCATTCACTCCCTGAGTAAGATTTTGCATCTCAAGCATAATACGGTTGAATCGAGATTCAGTGGTTGCATAACCACGGTGCTGCATAGCCAGTAAATCCTGTAACCAGCTGAGTACTTTTTCGGAATGCCTAGTTAAACGAAATACATATTCTTCGCGATCTTCATTGTAAGTTTTCGTCAGGTATCGATGTTCCTCGTCACACCATTCATCTAAGTATTCTTGAGGTAACCTTTTAGGTGCGTCAAAATCCTCAAGTTCACGCATTTGTTCGATATGTTCAGACAAAGTGCCAACTAACTCCTCCTCCGATGCTTCCACCACCCCCCAATGCTTGAATGTTTTAAAAAAGAACCCAGCAACAAAGGAGCCCAATCTACCTCGCATTAAGCGTAATGCAGGCGACTCGTCAAAAAGGTGCAAAAAATCTTCGTCCATATTATATCAATATTAAATTCTTATCTCAGATTGAGAACCTAAGATCTCAAGTCAAAGAGAAGTTATTACCAATCGGAATTGCTTGTGAAAAACATTTCAACAGTCATCGCCTTTTGAACTGTTTACAGGGACTAAAAATGAACCCTTTTTTAATCCCTTAGCCGAAGTCTCCTCATTTGATTTCCGCCCCCAATGTAAAGCGAACCACTCCAATAAGAAATATTTTCTGCTTCCCCACCGACATCATACCGGGCAAGCTCAAGACCAAGCTCCAAGTCAAAAACGCGCACTTCATTCAAATTGCCCAAAGCAAGGAACAGGCGGCCTTTTTCATCAAATGCAACTCCCTTGGGCTCTACTCCAGAGGGAGAAAAATCGACCAAAGTCCAAGAATCCACTAAAATTAAGTCCTCCGGTATATCATAAACAACTACCCGGGAGGCATCCGGTTCTGCCGCAACTAATTGTTTTCCATTGGGACTCATTGCTAATCCCTCCACTCTTACCAAATCGTCATTGAGAATTCCCACATAACCAATATCGGGTCTAATTCGGTAAATAGTACCGGAATGCGGAGAACTCACAAATAAATCCCCATTGGGGGCAATTGCCAGATCCTTCACCGTTCCGAAACGGTAACCATCATAAGAATCGGCAAGAACCTCAAGTTTATGCGCAGAGGGTGAAATACGAAGTAATTTTCCGGTACCCGCATCAGTAACTAATACCCTATTTTCCTTGTCTACCCGAATTCCTTCCGCTCTGGGTGTCAAATCACCAACTGGGGAGATCCATTCTTCTAAATCGATAAAAACTTCAGGTTTTGTATTAGGGCCCGCACTATATTTCCCAATTTGACCCTCTTTTTGAAAGTTAGCCAAAAAAAGATCACCTTGTTCGGAAAATGCGATTCCTCCATTTTGCTTCAATCCTGGAGTAATCAGTTCTGTGGTAACTAATTCAGCGGGTGGAAGAGTGTCCCCATTACCAAGCGAAACCATACTAATTGGCTGTTGGGAAGTTTGCACACATCCGAACCCTCCCCCAAGCAGGAGAAAGATATTCGTGACATACCAATCTAATCTATTTTTCAAGTTAGTTCCAAAAGCTTAGATTACCAAACAACTTACCACTGGTTTATTCAAAGAAAAAAAGTTACTATTTTTAAATTAAAAAAAGGATATGCATCAAGATTCAATACTAGCAGCAAAAAATGCATGGCAGGAGGCCGAAGCCATTCTAGTTGGTGCTGGTGCAGGGATGGGAGTAGATTCTGGTCTGCCTGACTTTCGGGGGAAATCAGGATTTTGGAAAGCCTATCCACCTTTGGCCAAGATGGGGATCGAATTTGAAGAGATGGCCAACCCATATTGGTTCACCCAAAACCCGTCGCTTGCTTGGGGATTTTACGGTCACAGGCTTAATCTTTATCAAAAGACTAAGCCCCATCGTGGTTTCAATATTCTACTCAACAAGTTTAAAGAAGAGAATATTCCAATGTTTGTATTTACTTCGAATGTAGACAGTCACTTTCAAAAAACGGGGTTTGAAGAAAATCAAATTATGGAATGCCATGGTTCTCTGATGCATTTTCAATGCATTGAAGAGTGCGGTCAGCCTATTTGGCCAATCGGCCCAGATTTACTTTTACAGATTAACCCCGACAATTTACTCGCCAAAGAACCATTACCTAGTTGCCCGCAATGTGGTTCGCTTGCACGCCCAAATATTCTTATGTTTTCTGACTTTGCCTGGAATAGTACCAGAACTTATGGGCAAAGAAAAAGGTTCGAGAAATGGATCGAGAAATTCAAAAACAAAAACTTACTTATTATTGAATTGGGTGCGGGCACAAATATCCCAACTGTTCGATTAACATGCGAAGAAGTTCATCAATCTGCAGGAAATCAATTCATCAGGGTTAACCCCGGAGAATCTGAGTGCGGATTAAAAAACACCTTATCCCTACCCATGGGAGCAAAAGATGCAATAAAAGCAATCTCTCAAAATTACTAAAATATTCTCCTACGGTTATTATAATTTGAAATTTCCTGAATTTGAAAGTTCGGATTACCGTTAGCCGAAGCCATTAAAGATCAATCGATTGATTTCTCTAATTTAACAAGAAACAAATCTTTCATCTTTTTGGCCGAACCAATCATTTCCAGATCATACTGAACATTACCGGTGGAAATTGCATCCCCCCCACCATGCCCAGTAAGTTCAAAAAGGTAATACGGATCATCCCGGTCCACATCGACGAGACAAGTGTAAAGGAGTGAGGGTTGTCCAAGCAAAGGGTCGGGGAAATCATCACTTGAATCTTTTGGAACATTAATCTCCACGCAAAGCACAAATTCATTTCCCTTTCCTGATTGAAGATAAGGATCCAAAGCAAAGCGGTGTGCTTCCGTTGCCCCACTTACCGCATCTATTTCTCCGGATGGAGAAATTCCAGAAAACAAGGTGTAACGATGACGCCAGAGTGGCAAAATATGACTCCGCTGAGTTCGGTAATCCTCCCAGAGTGGAACTTCAGAATAAGCAAGGGATTGTTCGAGAAACAAAGTCTCAATCATTGATCCAATCGTACTTTCTGCCCATATCGCTATGGAAGGCATAGGATTTAAATCTTCACGAAAACTCAGGTTGATCGATAGCCCGCTTCCATTGCCGTCCTGACTTTTTCGAACGATCCATTTTCGATGAGGNGCAGGTTGATCAAAACCAACGAGGTTTGAAGATCTAACNATTTGGGCACTGTTCTTATGCTCGTAACTATTTTCGATTAACCAAGAGGCAGGAGGCAGGTTATAAATCGCGGTGTAGACTAAAAAACCACAGGCAATACCGATCATAAGTACCTGTAAACGTGCTGATACCCTATGTTTCCCTTTGGCAATTCGATTTCTGAAGTACGGTACACGTGCCACAATGTGCAGAACCACTAAAATTAGAGTGACGAATCCTGCAATAACATGAATGTTCGTGACAGAAAGTGAAAATGGCTGAAAATACGCCAAGGTGCCCGTAGCAGCTAAAGCTGAAAAGCTA
>JGI20156J14371_10003564_pt1 | contig 11527 bp, 8 predicted proteins | sample COG_06_FD_14371 | JGI IMG/M metagenome (IMG submission 14371)
GGGCATGAAATGTCACTTTTCATTCTTTATATATACTCTGAAAACCAACACACTTCCCCGCAACCAGGCACAACAACATTCTTAATAAAACTGTTATAATGAAAAATATCCTTGTCTTTCTCTCTATAACCTTTTTGCTTTCTTGCAATCATGGTGCGAATTACGACTTAAGCATCCTCAATGTAAAACGTATAGATATAGAAACTGCTCAAATTGATAATGTCGACATTTACATTAACCAAGACCGTATTGTTTTAATTCAAAATGCTGATCTAAAAAACTTGGTAGCTAAAGAAACTGTTAATGCGAAGGGCGCCTTTGCTATTCCAGGCTTATGGGACAACCACATCCACTTTAGGGGAGGAGAATCACTCTTAAAAGACAATGAAATGTTCTTAGAACAACTCATAGACTATGGCATTACTTCCGTAAGAGATGCAGGAGGGGATCTAGCCATTTCTATAAAGAGATGGCAGCTTGAAATTTCAAAAAATGAGCGAATTGGTCCAACTATTTTCACCTCTGGTCCTAAAATTGATGGTAGAAACCCAACATGGCAAGGATCATTAGAAGTTGAATCAGAGGCTGAACTAGATCAGGCTTTAGATTCCTTAGAGCAACTCGAGGTAGATTTCATTAAAATTTACGACAGTAAATTAAATGGAAGACTCTTTCTATCCGCTCTTAAAAAATCAAAAACTAGAGGATTTAAGTCTTCTGGGCATATGCCCTTTAGTGTTACTTTAAACCAAGCTTTAGATGCAGGAATGAATGGTGTAGAACACCTATACTACATACTCAAGGGAAGCTCAAAAGATGAACTGGAAATAACAAAACAATTTCAAAGTGGCACACTCGGGTTTTGGCAAGCCATGCCCTTATTAATAAACTCTTATGATGATGATACAGCTCAAAGTTTATTCAATAAGTTGAAACAACAAGAAGTCTTTGTGATTCCAACACTGTATATCGGAAATACTTTGAGTTATTTAGATGAGATTGATCACTCAAATGATGAATACCTCAACTCATTGAGTCCTAGCTTTAAAATAACTTATGAACGAAGAATTAAAAGCGCCAGAAACAGCTCTTTAGAAACTCGAGCTAATCGCAAAAAATTAGATACACTTTTTGGAAAACTGGCTCTAAAACTTCATGAATCTGGAGTTAAATTAATGGCAGGCTCAGATGCAGGAGCATACAATTCTTATATATATCCTGGCCCATCACTTCACAAAGAGCTTGAATCACTTGTAGCTTTAGGGCTAAGCCCACTAGAAGCTCTAAAAACCTCTGTAATCAACGGTCCAAAATGGTTAGGTGTCGAAAAAAGCTACGGAGCAATTGCTATTGGTAAAAAAGCTGATATCCTACTCTTAAAAAAGAACCCATTAATTGATATAACAAATACTACCTCCATACAAGCGGTAATCAAAAATGGGCTTTATTTTAAGAAGAATTAAGGCTTCAGTATTTGTTTTTTATGAATTAATTGTCACTTTTCATCCTTTATATATACCCTGAAAACCAACACACTTCCCCGCAACCTGGCACAACAACATTCTAATAAAAACATTTAGAAATTCTTTGTTCAATGCCTCTTTTCCGAATAATAGATTAGGCAATCTCTAAAAGGGCATTATTGTCTCATTATAATAATATTATTAGTTGTTAATAGAAATAAGTAAATTAGTATTTCCAAATCTTACTAAATNAGAAAGCTGTTCTTCATACTTAGCATCTTTGCTATTGTTTTGTCTTGTTCTTCAGATGAAACCTCAACACCTGTTACACCGCCACCTGCTCCAGTTCTTAAAGTATTGTAATTATTGATATTTATCAATTAAATAGCAACGTATCAATTAACATGAAATTCTACTGTTGTAGTCCCACCTCGAGTACTTAAACCCTTGTTAATCATTTGATTTTCAAGGGTTTTTTGTTTCAAGGATATTTTTTTGTACGATTATTGTATTGTCAGTCATAAAATGGTTCACTTCTTATTGGTTATATAAAAACCCAAAAAGTTCTAGTGCATCACTAGATTTAAAGTGAGGGGTGGGTTTTGTAGAAATGGTTTTATTGTTTATTATTGTATTGCAATTATAAATTTAATATTATGAAAAAAAGTATTCTTTTAATTTTTTTAGTTTCATTTAATTTTTCTTTTGGGCAAATAATGACACTTTTCGAAGCAGAAACAGTAGATAAACAAAATATGTCTCAAATAGCGCAAGACTATTTTAGTGCTCTTAAATCCGTTACAGGTGATGACAATGGAATTACAATGCATCACAAAGGATGGGGAAGTAAGGGTGTCTATATTTTGCAATGGTTTGATGACATGAAAGATATGGTAGAAACCATGGAAAGCCAAGAATCAAAAGCACCTGAAGTGATGGAATATCTACAATCAAAGCCTTCTGATCCTAGTATATTAAAACAGTTTAATTCAATTACTGATCCAAAGCAAAGTTCTGTTTGGAAATACGTCCCTGAATTAAGTACCATGGAAAACTTTTCAAAGCTGTCCAAGGAAGAGAGAGATCAAATGACATATAGAAGATTTTCTTTTATCAATGTGGGTATGAATTCTGCTGATGAATTCGTAATGCATACAAAAAAGGGAATTGAACTTGACAAGCAAAGAGGGGTTAGTTATCATGTAGCAGTATTTAAAAATGTTTTTGGAGGTAAAGATTTAGATTATCTAACGATTCTAATTGATAAATCAAGAATAGATTATATGAATAATTTTATTGATAGGATGGAGAAAAGAAGAAATGCATCAGATTGGAAAACTAATAGAAATAGAAGGGATCTATCTAAGTTTAATATAGTAAAAACAGAAGAGGTAATTAAGTGGACAGATTTTAAAATTTCAAGTAATTAGTCAAATTTAACCATCTTAAATTAGAAGTATTATTAACCATAAATCAATTAAAATGAAAAAACTCTTTTTAGTATTATTTTTTGTTATAGGAATAACATCAAATGCTCAGGACAAAGTAGTTCTTAGACAAACTTTTATAAAAGTAAAACCAGGGAATAATTACGCTGAAGACCTAAAAACCAAGTTTGGTGAAATAGCACAAAAAAGGATAGATGCTGGCTACCAGTTAGGTTGGCATTTATGGGAGGTAGTAGGAAACCCCCAGGCTCCATTTACTCACATTATTGTTGAGCCTATGATGATAAGTCAGATGGAAAAAGAAAGATCAAGAGAAGGTTGGCTTGAAATGAGAAAAGAAGCAATCCCAAGTATGACTGACTCTGATTGGACAACCTTTATGGATGATGTGCGAGATAAAAGGGATATTGTGGCAGAGGCTTTGTCTATAACAGTAGATGAAGTTAAAAAAGATGAAAGAGTTCAGCTACCAGATAACATTGGTATAGTGAATTGGATGAAAGTTAAAGAAGGAAAATTTAAGACTTATGAAAATATGGAAAAATCAATGTATGTTGGAGGTTTGGATAAGAACGGATTACAATCTGGTTGGTCTTTAGGAAAAAGGATAGATAAATATGGTACAGATTTGTATTGGAATTATTTTACTGTTAATTGGTTTGCAAGTTATACGGATTATGTAAAAGCTGCTGCTAACATTCCAGCATGGGATGCAGATAAAAATTATCAAAACATGATAAAGATTAGAGATCTTAGAGAAAGTGTGATAATCAGAAAAGTTATTATGCTAGAATAACAACTTAATTTAATTAAAATGAACCCTCCCAAGTGGAGGGTTTTTCTTTTACACCAATGACTCCGATCTAAATCTCCTATAATCCCTTGTTATTTATAGCGATAAAAAGATACATGCACCTCAAACAAATAGACTATTATTTGTTAAGGAATTTAGTATATAATTTAACCTTACCAGAGTAATTAAGCATCATTTGAATCCTTTTAACTACATTAGTTATTTCTATTTAAGAAATACACAAAGTTTATGAGGTGTTGCATTTGTCATTCAGAAAACCACAGCTTTCATATTGAAACTGGCCCTATGATGGTTGATGTTAATAAAGATAGAAACTATCGTTTTCTTCTGTGCAATCATTGTGATTCTGTGTTTTTGGAAAATCCAATAGACGAACAAGATTTAAGTGCGTTTTATTCGGATTATTACCTTCCATATCGAGGTGAAAAAGCCTGGGGCAAATACGCTGGTATAGTTCGGCGGCAAGATCACTTATTAAATTTAAAAAAGTTCAATTTAGTTGCTAAACACCTTTATTTAAAAAATCAACCTCAGGTTAAAATCTTAGATATTGGTTGCGGTAAGCCAGATTTTTTATATGAGTTTAAACAACAAACCAATGCTGAGTGTTTCGGTATTGATTTTAAGTCTGCCCAATGGGATAACCCTAAGTATGCAGGAATTAACTTATCAGAAGAAAGTGTGGGTCAATTTAACTCTACAGAACGTTTTGACGTAATTACCGCATGGCATTATCTAGAACACGACTATGACCCTGTTTTAACTATAAATAAGTGTTATGAACACCTTAAACCTGGAGGACTTGTAATCATTGAGGTGCCCATGTATCAGGGTCTTTTAGCCAAAATTCAAAAAAAGTATTGGCAAGGTTGGCATACCCCAAGACATATTAATTTATTCAGTTTTAAATCATGGGATTTTCTTTTTCCAAAATCAAAGTGGAAGATTGTTGATCACCAAAAATACGGTACACTTGATCCATTCATTTTATGGTGGCTGGGCAGGGCTGAAAAAAATAACATAATATGGAATACAGATTTTGACCAACATTTTTTTACCCTAGCATTGCTTAAGTGCCTTACTTGGCCATTATTTGTATTGGAAAAATATATTCCTTTGGGTATACAAACTGTAATTGTTGAAAAAAAATAGCCAGATGCAAGTAACGACTGTTGTATTATTTCGCTTACAGGGTAATTTCAATAAATTTTGGGGATTTGGACAAGTACCATTGGCATCGATTTACCTTAAGAATATCTCTGGGCTTCAATTTTTCAAATCTATGGGATCCGGAAGTGGTGCCGGTTTTGGTTCCTGGCCAGATTTTGGTCAATACACCTGGTTAATGGTTTGGGAAAGTTCTTCCCATGCGGAATCTTTTTTTAGAGATAATATATACCTGAGTGAATATGTCAATAGATGTTTAAGCACGCGTGTTCTTTATTTAAAAAATATAGTATCCCATGGCCAATGGTCTGGGATAAACCCATTTGTTGTTTCAGAAAATCCCATTGAAAACGCTAAAATTGCCGTATTAACTAGGGCTCGAATTCGCACTAGAAAGGTGTGGCAATTTTGGCGTCAAGTTGGAAAAACATCTGACGCATTATATCAATTTGACGAGCTCGAATATGCTGTAGGCATCGGTGAATTACCCTTAATTTATCAAGCCACCATAAGTGTTTGGTCAAGTATTGATAGTGTAAATCGATATGCCTATCAGCATGAAGCCCATAAAAAGGTGATTCAATTAGCACGAAAAAATAATTGGTATAGCGAGGAACTTTTTGCGCGATTTTACCTTGAAAAAGAGATTTACTTATGCGACAGCTTTAACGAATAGAGGCAGCATAATAAAATGATAAAACTTTCATAGCTGCTTTTTTCTTAAAAAAAGTATTAAAACTATTTATTAGAATATTAGACATAATGAAAAATATCCTTGTCTGTCTTTTAATAATCTTATAACACAATATGATATAAAAAAACTAGCAGATAAAAATTCAAGAAATATTTATCTTGATATTAATCTGCTAGAATTTTACTAAAATAACTAAACTAACTATATATATGCTAATTATGCCATTAGCGCTATATCATAATAATACACTTGATTTTTTGTTAATATCCTGAATTTTGAGTCAAATTAGGATTATTTACTAGTTCTAGTGCAGGGATTGGAAATAACAAATGCTTCTCCTGTAGAGATTGATTTGTACTAAGAACAGTATGGCCTACAAAATTATCAAAACCACCTGTTTTGCTATTAAATACCTTTTTAAGACGGACCATGTCAAACCAAGTTATACGCTCAAAACATAACTCATGCCATCTTTCTTTCCAAACTAATTCTCTAAATAAGTCTTTTGATAAAGAGGTTGGTGTTGTTAGTCCTGCTCTGTCTCTTACTTTTTTAACTGCTTCAATTGCAGCTGAAGTAGGTCCAGAGACCTCGTTTGAGGCTTCAGCATATATAAGTAAAACTTCAGCAAAACGGATAACTGAAAAATTTAAAAAGTCACCTTGGCCATTGCCCTCAACAGTATCACTTCCAAAATTTGCTACATTAAAAGCTTTAAAAATATGAGGACCACCTAAGTCAGTAAGCTCTCCATTACCACCCACAAAATAATCAGTATAAAACCAACCTTGACGATTATTTTTTCGTTTGTCTCCGCTTTCAAATGAATTATAAAAATTTGTTTCAGGCAAATTTGTTTGCCACCCAACAGCTCCACCTTTAGTAATGTTTTTCGCAGGCAGAAAACTTAATGATTCGTAGTTTGCACTTACATTAGGCGCATATTGTATGCTGAAAATATGTTCCTGCTTGTTTTCATTACTTTCTAAAAATATTTCTCCATAGGTATTAAAAAGAGATAATCCACCATTGTCAATTACTTCTTTAGCCTTTTCTGCTGCATCTGCATAATGTTCTGTCTTGTTTAGCGGGTGTCCAGCCATTGTAAGGTAAACTTTAGATAGTAAAGACTTTACAGCTGCGATAGAAACCCTTCCACTTTGATCAATAAATGCTAATCCAGATCCTTCAGAAAATTTTAAATCAGACACAATTTGATCGTATACAATGCTTTGTGAAGTTCGTTCAGCATAAAAATCTGGAGAACCAGTGCCTACAGGCGATGTAAGCAATGGGATATCTCCCCATATTCTAACAGCATTAAAATAAGCCCAAGCTCTAAGGAAATAGGCTTCTCCTAAAATTTGTTTTTTACGATCTTCAGACATAAAAATATCTGGCACATTTTCAATTACCAAATTAGCATTGGCAATAAGCTTATAAGTACCCGCCCAAACAGTTCTAGCATGAATTAAATTAGAATTATAAGACAATGACGACAAACTATTTAAATCTGGATTCCCTGAGCTATTATTTATAGACTGCCCTGTTAATGCTTCTAATAAATGCCAATTACTTGAATTACCCCCAGAAAACCCACCAAAAACATCTCTTGTAGCTGCATATACTGCGTTTAAACCGGATTCAGCATGAGTGTTAGTTTTGAAAAAAGAGTCCGGGTTTAAACTTGATTGGTTATTTTCTTCTAAAAAATCTGAACAACTTAATATAGTTGTGGTTATGAGCGCAATTATTAATGCTCTATTTAAACCTTTTATTTTATAAATTTTCATAAGTTATGATTTTAAGTTTCCTGTAATTAAAGTCCAATTTGTAATCCTAGTACAAAAGTTGAGGATCTTGGATAATCATACCATTTCACCCCTTGTGAAGCAACTCCACTACCTCCAAATGCATTTTTGTCATCTACTTCAGGATCTCCCATTAAATCTTTATTCATTACTAAAAAGAAATTTTGAGCCGAAGCATATATTCTTAAATTATTTAAGTTTACGCGTTGAAGAAATTCAGGTTTAAAGGTATACCCAAGTATCATGTTATTCCCTCGAAGAAAAGAACCATCCTTTACCATGTGAGTATCATACAATGACACATAACCAGCAGAGGCATTTCTTAGCTGTGGAATCATCGTGTTTTGATTGTCTGGTGTCCAAGCGTTTAACACTGTTGAATAGTGATTGGAATTTCCTATTACATTTTCACCCTCATGTAATGCAAGATCCGCAACATCGTTTCCAATAGAATATTGAAGATCAAAAGTAAAATCAAAGTTTTTATATGTAAAATAATTTACAAAGGTTCCAAAGGCATCTGCATATCCATTCCCAATTATCGATCTATCATTATTATCAATAACATAATCACCATTGAAGTCTTTATGCTTTACATCTCCAGGCAATAAATTATATTTAGCTGCTTCTGAAGCTTCATCTGTACCCCAGACTCCTAAACGTGTAAATCCATACATAGAACCCATAGCCTCTCCTATCCTAATTATAGAACCACCCCCGAGATAATCACCTGATCCAACTCCAAAAATATCAGACGGTGAAGCGAGCGAAAGTACTTTATTCTTATTCATTGAAATATTAAAAGATGAATTCCAAGTAAAGTCAGGCGAATCTATATTGATTGAATTCAAACTCAATTCGAAACCTTTATTTTCCATTGAACCAATATTTTGAGTTAGTACGCTAAATCCGCTTGATTCTGGAATTGGAGCATTCAATAGCATATCTGTTGTTTTCCTATTATAATAGTCTAATTCCAAATTGATTCTATTGTCGAAAAGTCCTAGTTCAACTCCAATATCATACTGTGTTACAACCTCCCATCTTAAGTCAGAGTTTTCAAGTGTAATCAGACCAGTTCCTCCTGCTGAATTACTTCCAAAAGCAGCAGTATAACCAGGAATATTACTTCCCCCAATAAGGGGTCCAGGACCCAGTTTAGCTTCCGAAGAATATGCTGGTATACTGGAGTTACCCGTTTGACCGTAACTCGCTCTAAGCTTAAGGTTTGAGATTAAATTATTGTCGGTAAGAAAGTCTTCCTCAGATATTTTCCAGGCAGCTGCTGCTGAAGGAAAATAAGCCCATTTATTAGCCTTCCCAAACTTAGAGGATCCATCTGCTCTTGCAGTGAAAGTTAAAAGATATTTGTCTTTCAAATTATAATTAATTCTAGTAAAATAAGAATTAAGCGACTCAGCAGCCATAAAAGAAGATGAATTTTTAAAGCTTGCAGCACCTAAATTATTAGGACCATAACCATCTGAAGGGGTGCCATATCCATCACCTTGGAAATAATTTTGGTCAGTTTGTTGCCATGAAGCTCCTAATAAGGCTGATATTGAATTATTTTCATCAATTTCCTTTGTATAAGTTAAATAGTTTTCAAATGAATAAAAAACATTTCTTGACTGACCTTGAATAGCCCCATTATTTCCACCATTGAAATATCCTGGATAAAATATTTTTCTTCCCTGATTTAATACATTTGAAGCAACAATGGTTTTCATTTCTAAATCCTTAGAAAAGCTAATATTTGTGAAGAAACTACCAGTAAAATTGTGGGAATCAGTAGTGTATTCACGATCTTTTAAATCCATAACTGGATTCCACATAAAACCTCCACCAGCTGCAGTACCAAAACCATATTCTAAATTAGTTGCATAATTTAAAAACCATGGAGGGAAGAATGGGCTATTTCCAGTCGCATATTGTACTGGCATAAATGGAAAGGCTTTGGTTGCATTAGCAAATACCCATTCACCAGTATCTTGAAATCTTTCTTGTCGAACACTAAAATCTACTGTCCCACCAATTTTTAACCATGAATTAACCTCACTCTCCATATTAAATCTTGTGGAGTATCTTTTCACGTAAGAATTTATAAGAAGGCCTCTTTCATCTCTTAGACCAACAGAGGCATTATAGGTTGTTTTTTCATTACCACCAGAAAATCCAAACTGATGATTTTGAGATACCCTGCGCTGTAAAAGCTCATTATACCAATCTGTATCATAATTAGCTCTACCATTTGAATCAAATAGTTCATTCACAAGATCCCCAAGAAAAGCACCCTGTCTCTTTTGATTAGGCTCTTGATTTGCGTAATTCCCTGCTGCCCATCCCGTAGGATCAAATTTCTCAGAATTTTCCCAAGCTAATTGCTCAACCATTTGAAATTGTTCTGAATTTAGTCTATCAGGTATCGCATTTGGACCATATGAGTTTATAAAATATTCAGAATTGTAAGTAAATTTAGTCTCACCAGATTTTCCCTTTTTTGTTGTTACTAATATTACACCATTAGCGCCTCTGGCTCCATAAATAGCTGTTGAAGAAGCGTCTTTAAGTACTTCTATAGAAACAATATCTGCTGGATTAATATAATCTATTGCAGAATTACCTTGACCTTGTCTGGCTTCACCCTGAGGTAACTGAACGCCATCTACTACATAAAGTGGGTCATTACCCGTATTAATAGAACTAATACCTCTTATACGAACTTTAGTTCTTCCACCAGGTCTGCCACTAGCGGTGTTTATTTGAACCCCAGCAACTTTACCCATTAACGCTTGATTAATTGTAGCAACAGGACGTTCCATCAATTGGCTAGTTTTCACACGACCGACTGCCCCAGTAAGATCAGATTTTCTCTGACTACCGTAACCTATTAATACCACTTCATCTAAATTATTAAGATCTTCAGTTAGTACAACGTTGATAGTAGATTTGCCTATGACTGAAACTTCTAAAGATTTAAAACCTATATAGCTGAAAATTAAAGTTCCATCATTTTTTACATTTTCAATTAGAAAATTTCCATCAAAGTCAGATTGGGTACCATTATTAGTGCCTTTTTCAACAACACTAGCACCTATTAATGGAGTTCCATTTGAATCTGAAATATTACCTGTTATTCTTACCTGGGAATATCCCTGAGCTAAAAAAGAAAATAGTGTCATAAAAAAAAGAAATGAACTAAGTTTTAGCTTAAAACTAAATAACGGGTAATACACGTTTTTAAAACTAATTAGTTGTTTTTGTTTCATGTTTTAAATTGTTTGGTTAATTATTTAATTCCTGAGTTGTATTAACTTTTTATTTAGTGCAACACATTAAAAGATTTGGGAGAGAATATTCAACATGCTAAAAAAAGTAAATAAGTACTAAAATTTATAAAGTAAAACTAACGTCAATTGATTAATTAAAGGATTAAATAGCGATTAATGACGAATTAATTTTGGCTTAATCTTCTTAATCACAAATAAATATTATCTGCAACTATAACGATGTAGTGCATTTTACAAAGCACGACCTTGCAAAATAGTAAGTTTGGTCATTTATTGTAAAATCGTTGAAGTGTTTGTACTAAAAAATTGATAAGGAAAATGAATATCCTTTAAAAAACATCGGACAATAGCTAAATATAAAGACTTGACAATAATATATTTTCTTGTGACTATAATTTGAAAGAATCAAAACAGCAACGTAGTTTGAAAAAAATTAAGTACAAATAGTAAAAATTAATCGACAGTTAATTCTTAATTAATCTGCAAATTAATGATTGGAAAATATATTTGAATTATGCTAAAAACAACGTTGGTCATTTTAAATTTTATTTCATAAATAATTTTACAAGTGATTCTATTTTTTTTAAAATATATTAAGCCAATTTCACTAACACAAAATATCTTAGGATCTAAAAAGACAAAAACTGGGGTTTAAATACTGTATCACCTGTTATCGAAAATTAAAATCTATAACTAACTAGAATCTAAAATGAATCAAAAGATTTCTGCTCAAAAATACTGGAGAATAAATTTAAAGTATTTGTCAATTCTTTTATTCATATGGTTTTTATGTTCATTTGGCCTGAGTGTATTCTTTGTAGACGCGCTTAATAATTTTAA
>JGI20156J14371_10003579_pt1 | contig 11506 bp, 5 predicted proteins | sample COG_06_FD_14371 | JGI IMG/M metagenome (IMG submission 14371)
ATCATTAGCGTTTGGGACGATCATGAATCCGCAAATGACTCATGGAAAGGTGGTGCTCAAAACCACAACTCTTCGACAGAAGGTTCTTGGGAAAACAGAAAAGCCAGCTCAAAACAGGCTTATTTTGAATGGATGCCTATTCGCCTAAACGCAGAAGACTCTCTTCGCTTGTATCGAGAAATTCAATACGGGGATTTACTCAACCTTTATATGTGTGATACAAGACTAGAGGGAAGAGATGAACAAGTTGGTGCCACAAGTTCAGAGATTAACGACACGAATAGACGTTTACTCGGAGAAGATCAATACAATTGGTTGTTGGACGGTTTGCAAAATAGTACCAGTCAGTGGAATATTCTTGGTCAGCAAGTCATGATGGCTCCATTAGAGGTTTTTGGTCTTGTCTTAAATCCAGATCAATGGGACGGTTACCCCGCAGAACGAAATAGATTTTACGGAGACATTCTTAGTCATAATATCAATAACTTGGTGGTGTTAACAGGAGACATTCATACATCTTGGGCAAACAATCTTCCTGGAGATAACTACAACGCATCAACTGGATCAGGCAGCATGGGAGTTGAATTTGTAATCACTAGCGTCACATCAGTTGGGTTCCCTTTTGATTTACCAACCGAAATTATTTCGGCAGCCAATCCTCATATTAAATGGTCTAATCTTGATCAAAGAGGATATCTACTTCTAGACGTAAATAAAGATAGGGTTCAAGCAGACTGGATGCTTTGCGAAAGTGTGTTTTCTTCCAATACGGATGTGACCAGAGCAAAAAGCTATTTTGTGAATGATGGTGAAACATTCTTAAATGAGATAAGTGAAGCGTCAGAGAGAGAGGATGAAGCATGTGTTCAATCTCCTGTTTTTGATGAAGACCTGAGTGTTTTTGATATACCCGAAAACAATATCATTATGCTTGGGGTTTACCCCAATCCATTTGAGAAGGAAATAACCATACAATACAATTCCGTTGGCACCGAAAAAATTAAATTTATTATTTCAACCTTTGAAGGAAAAGAAATGAGTTCTTTTGATTTTGAACCAAAAAAAGGATTGAACTATTTAAAAATTGATGGTCAACCCCTTAGTAGAGGAAGTTACATATTGAAAATTGTAGATAGTGGAGGTGTTTTGAGTAAAAAAATCATCAGGTTGTAAATCTCTACCTAAGCAAAGTAACATGACCGGTTAATTCTTTTCTTTCATTTGAGTTTTGGTCATGGTAGGTTATCTTCCAAATATAAACGCCCTCTTGAGCTTGATTCGCATTACCCCCATACGATCCATCCCATCCAAAATCAATATTATTGGACTCAAAAACCTGTTCTCCCCATCGGTTGTATATTTTCATGGAGTAACTAAACATTTGAAAACCAGGAATAACCGTTGGAACAAATTCTTGATTGTGTTCATCTCCATCAGGGGTAAATGTATTCGGGACAAAAACAGTTCCTGTTTCGTTTGATAACAAAGTGATAGAATAGCTGTCGTAACATCCTTCATTATTAAAAGCGTTAATGTTATTAAATATCCCGCATCATTTACATTGAAATTTTGACTTGGATTGATTAAATCACTATTTGTTCCGTTTCCAAAATCCCAAAAATAAGAATCTGCATATTCTGAAGTGTTGATAAAGTTAATGGCTTCTTGATCATTAGAAATCACACTCGGATTCATTGAGAATGAGGCAATTGGAGACGGTGTAGCACAAATAGCACCTAAAACACTTGTTGTTTGTTCACATCCCGAAATGCTCGTTAAAACAAGCTCTACATCCACACATCCTTGCTGCACCAATGTAAGCTGACTCGATTGAGAGGTAGAAAAACCAACACCATCTGCCAGCCAATTAGTAGATACATTGGGTATGTCATGAATTAAGTCTACGGTTAATGGTAGGCAACCGATAGTGTCACTTAAAGTTATATTTGGCTCTTGCGTAAATGCATTGCTGATTTCAAAAACAGATGAGGATAATGTACATAATCCTGTTGTTGTCGTTACAATGTAGCTACCTGGCACAGAAACGTTAATACTTTGATTGGTTTCACCAGGAATATCAACCCCATTTAAGCTCCATTGGTAAGTGTCTGCTGAAGTACTAGAGAGCTCAATCGTATTTCCGTTACATAGAGTTGTTGCCCCAGTGGTTGAGGTTATTTCAGTGACAATTTCTGATAGAATAAAGTCTTGTGAGCTTGACGTACAAGATCCGTTAGCTGTCGTTAATTCGAAGTTATCAAACCACAATGAGTATTGAGCCGCTCCCCCCGATAGAACACCAAAGCTATGATTCCCCGGAGTCATTGTTACTGAAAAACAATGTTGAGTCCAAATGGTATTTGTAGGAACCAAAATGTCTGGCCCTACCTGAACACCATCAACAGCCAATGAAAAATGAGAGTTTGCTGTGTTTTGCCCAGATGCCCCTGCTCCTTGCGGACCAGCATACCAAATACAAATATCTACCATTTCTCCCCCTAAAAATGGAAAGGGGTTGGTTTGTATGTTGTCTGCACCAGCATAAAAATACACATATCCAGTACCATCATGAGCACCTAATGAATTTGTGAAATTCGTCGTGCCTCCAACACATCCTTGATCTCCAACTGTATATACAGGATGAATTCCATCAAATACCTGCCCTGCATCATTTGCACAAATATAATCAGTTGGACTACCACAATTTGTACCAGGACCCAATTCAAAATCCGAATTTGTATTTAAAGGTCCAGAACCTCCTGTTCCTATGGTGGTCGTTACCGCATATGTTCCCGAATTTGTAGCAGTATATGATTGATTGATTGCACCGGGTATATCAACCCCATTTAAGCTCCATTGGTAAGCATCTGCTGGACTTGATGTTAAATCCAAAGTACTTCCAGGGCAAAGGATTGTACTATTTCCTGTACTCGTTATTATTGAGACAATCTCAGTAACAGTAAAGTCAATCGACGTAGAAGTGCAGGCGCCAAATAATGTTGTAATGGAATAAATTCCTCCCTCACTAATCGTGTAGGCTTGATTCGTAGCTCCTGGAATATTTACACCATTCAGCATCCATTGATATGTATCTGCTGGAGTAGAAATTAAATCGAACGAATTGCCTGGACAAATAGAGGATTGGCCATTTGATGAGCTTATAACAGGGATTATTTCACTTAAAATAAAGTCTAATGAAGTTAATGAACAAGAGCCATCTATAACAATGACGTTGTAAGTTCCTTCAGCTGTAGCATAATATAACTGATCTATGGCTCCGGGTATGTCAATACCATTTAGTTGCCATTGATAAGCGGTTCCAGTTGATGATGTTAAATCGATTCCTCCTCCACTACAAAATGAGGTATTTCCGCCAGTACTCGATATTGTAGCTGTTAAGAAGCTTAAATTAAAATCAATTGAAGTTGAAGTGCAAGAACCCAATACAGTTGTTACTGTATAAATCCCTTCTTGTGTTGCGTTGTATATTTGATTTGTTGCACCCACAATAATTACTCCGTTTAGTGACCATTGATATGAATCAGCCGGACTACATGTTAAATCTAAAGTACTTCCAGGACACAATGTTGAAGCTCCACCTGCCCCAGTAATTGTAGGTGTAATTTCAGTAATAATAAATTCTAAGGAAGTTACGTTTGTGCAGACGCCCAATGAAACAGTTACCGTGTAGCTGCCTTCTATATTCGCTGTATAAGTTTGATTCGTAGCACCAGGTATATCGATGCCATTCATTGCCCATTGATAGGAGTCGGCAGAACTAGAAGTTAAATCTAATGTGCTTCCTGGACAAATTGTATTCATTCCTCCTCCGCTCGTAATTAAGGGTATTATTTCTGTTAGTGTAAAATCAGAAGAACTTGTCGCGCATGTGCCTATTTGTAATGTTACTGTATAGACTCCTCCTTGATCTGCAGTATATATTTGACCATTTGCATTAAGGATATCTATACCGTTCAAGGACCATTGATAGCTATCACCTGGACTAGATGAAAGGTCTATTGTTGAACCTGAACAAAAACTACTTAAACCATTGCTACTTGTAATTATCGGAATAATGAAATCAACCACATACGCATCCGAAATATCTGTGCATACACCATCTACAATCTCTACAGTATAAGTTCCTGCATCCGAAATGGTCCAGATTTGATTTGTCGCTCCCGAAATCAAGACACCATCTAAGAACCATTGAAAAGAATCGCCAGGGCTTGACAATAAATCAAGTGATCCTCCAGGGCATAAAGTTGAATCCAAAGAATTAGACGAAATACTTGCGTCAAATTCGGTTATTTGAATATCACTAGACAAAACGGAGCATGAGCCAGCCGTAATGTTTAAAGAATATGTGCCAGTTTGATTGGCATAAATTGGATTTTGATTGGCATTACTAATTGGTAATCCATTGTAAAACCATTGATATATATTTGAGGGGTTAGGGTATTGAGAAAAACTCGTCAATAATACACTATCTCCAGGACAGATGACACTATTTCCATCAACAATTACTGAGTCTGAAGTCTCATATACTGTGTATGGAGCAGAGGATGCAGAACATCCATTTAAATCGGTATAAAAAACCTCATAGACTCCAGCAGAATCTACAATAATGGATTGAGACACCTCTCCACTACTCCATAAGTAAGCGCTACCCACAGGTGATTCTAAAATAACCGTAGTTCCAACACAAATGGAAGTATCACTGCCTTGTGTGTCAATTATAGGGTTAGGGATTGAATTAATGATAATTTCTAAAGGAGCTGATTCTCCAATGCATCCATCAATGTTTTCAACGGTGACTGAATATTGACCAGGTGTATTTACAAAAATAGACTGTGTCGTTTCACCATTTGACCATTGTATACTGGTTCCTGGATCTGTTGATAACTCAACAGAGTCACCCGAGCACAATGTTGTGGATCCATTCACCGTGATAAGAGGGACGTATGTTGGATGAATAGTAAAAGAAGTATAATACGGCTTACTCCACCCACAACAAGATTCACGAACCCGATACCTAATATTATAAACCGTTGGAATTGTGACAACAGGCATAGAAAAACTCGGAGATTGTTCCGTACTCGTTTGAATCGGATTCAATGCATCCACATCATAAATTACCCAATCCCATGCTATCTCCGTGCCCCAAGATATTCCATTAATATTTAAAGTTCCGCCTGAACAAATCGATGTAGGCCCATTAAAAATCATATTTGCGGGTCTAGTATCATCAATAATATGCACCCAGTCTTGATAATTTGTACCACTTGCCTCGATGTCATAAATACCCAGATTACTGTAATAGGTGTAAACTGGATTAGAATTATAAGTGTAGCTTGATATTCCAGGGTTCATATCATCAATTAAAGAAGAGCCATTAAGAATCCAAGGCGCACTTGCCGTGTTAGAAAAGACGACCTCAGAATTAACACAACCTTTTCCATTTATTGGATAATCCATTACAATTGTAGTCGGGTTTGGAACACTGGTAGATGGATTAGAAAACACGCCGTCTACTACCATGTGGGTTGAATAACCTGACGCGCCTGGCTGCCCAGTTCCACCTGCCCCGGCATTACCGCCAGCTCCACCTTGACCGCCAGCTCCAACCTCGGTGCTATTGCAAACTCTAGCCGTAGAACAAAGACCTCCATTAGACCCCGTAGCGCCCCCTGATGTAGTACTTGTGTTATTGCCACCACCACCGCAACCACCAGGACCACCTGTACCTCCAGGTCCACCACCACCTGGTCCACCACCACTAGGGACGATGCCTGGAACGTTAATCGTAATGTCTTGCATAATAACGCCTGTGTTTGAATTGAATCTGTAAATACCAAATGATCCACCCCCACCTAGACCTCCAAATCCTCCTTGTCCGCCTTCGCCACCAGAACCGCCTCCACCTCCGCCAGAACCTCCACCGTCATCACAGAAATCCCACCAGTTGATTTCAGTTTGTCTTCCACCACCACCACCGCCTTCACCACCACCTCCACCCGTACCGTCGCTTCCAGCAGCAGCATTACCATTCGGTGTCCAATAATTTAAAAATGAAGTGTTTGTTATTTCAGGTGTTGCAATAGCATTTGTACCAGTTACACCAGCTGCCCCATTCTGACCCTTTCTACCATCTCGATTAGAACTAGACCCACAACCACCGTTAACTCCTTGACTTCCAAAACTAAATCCGCCAGCAGCTCCACCACCACCATTGTTTCCATTATTCCCGTCCTGGTTATTATTAGAATTCCAATCCGATCCCATTCCTCCATTTCCTCCGGCACCACCTTGCATAATTCCAGTACCGACAAATCCAGCACCATTGCCCCCTACTCGATTTGTGGTGTTGTTGTCACAATGGCCGGTCAAGCCAGTAGCACCAATAGCTCCGTTAATTCCTGATGCTCCTGTAGAACCATTTAATCCATTTGTCGCAGCACCAATATTGAAGGTGCATCTATTGACCTCGTAGGAGGATGAATTGTCTATTAATAAACCATAATTGGACTTTCCGCGACCATCATTTGAGTTACCTGTAGCGTTAACGGTTATAATATCAAGATCTTGTAGTGTCCATCCTGAAATATTTTCAGACTTAAATCCAATTAGATGGGTAACCGCATTGTTCAAGACCTCCTCACCAGAAAATGTCAGAATTGTTGATTCAGCACTTGATTTTGTCCACACGCCACTGTTGTTCTGCCATGAACCATCGATAAAAGTGTTGTCATAGAGATATATGACGTTAGGCTCTGAATAGCTACCCCCTGTCATTCTAATATTAACACGATCACCACCAACCAGCTGCATTGCTCTCCATATATTTGCAACAGGTTCATTAGGGAAGCCTAAAAAATTATTATCACCATTTATGGCGTCAACATAAATCATATCACATGCCGGAGGAGTTATTGTGGTGATACAAGTAGCTACCGCATCTATCTCAGGGCAAACATCGGTATATGTTAATGAAACCGTATAACCACCTTGATCTGTAAAGGTGATATCTGTACAAGTTGACGTGGTATTTGATATGGTTACTCCTGATGATGGGGTTACCGACCACGTGTATGCTGAAATCGCGACACTTGCATCTTGATTTGGAGGGAGAGTGGTACAAAACTGAATGGGTACATCTGGTACAATTGTAGTACCACATGAAGGACTTATAATTGGAGCAGCGTAAGGGTGGTACGTGACTCTTACACACTCAGAAATAACTTGTTGCGTATTTATATCTGTACAATTACTAGAGATTACACAACGGTAGAGACGCGTTCCAGGTATTTCATTAGGTGTATACGAAAGTAAATTTGCTCCTGGTATATCTGTCCAATTAGAAGCAGTATTACAATCTGTATTGCTGCTCATTTGCCATTGAACCAACTGTCCTAAGCTCCACCCATTCCAGGTATTAACGGTAGCTTCTAAGGATGTTATATCTCCCGGGCATAAAACACGATCAAACGGAAAGGGCTGTGTTATTATTGATGGTGAAGATGCAAAGCTCCAGTTTATAATTAGTTGATCTACACCGTAACCTGCTCCATTTTGATCTGAACAACGATTGTGCATAGAAAGAAATGAGCCAGATGTGAAATCACCATTATAAAGATTGTTTTGACATGGCGGCTCATTCCAAAAATCAACATCACCTATTCGTAATCGACCACAACGGGTATCATCACTATTAAAAAAACAGATATCTGCATCGCAATTGCTTCCGCAACCATCATCTTCCCAACTTTCCATATCAATGTTTATTTCATTGATTTGCTGTGCATTAAAGGAAGCTGCATTTATTAATCCCGGATTCCATGTAGAACAAAACACAGCATCGCCACCATAAGTATTGCCGCATCCCCCATAAAGACCTGGGCCTGAATTTACATTTTGAAAATTACCTGCATTATACCCTACCCAAACTTTATATCTGGGATCTGGAAAGCTGTTAAACCCTCCAACGTCATTACCGCAATCCCAATCATGCCTAAAACCATTTATTTGGACATCAGCATTAACCAGCACTTGTGAATACCCATTGGCAGATATAAAAAACAAGGCAATACAGCAAACGATTAAACTGAGTTTTATATTATCGAAGCTTTTCATAGATTGGAACTAAAGATATCAAACATCTTTTAATTCATCAATATAAAACAGGACTATATTAAAAAAACAAAATGACAACCCCCATTATCGAGATTCTTTGAGGTATTTAGAACATTCTTTATCCAACAAAGAGACATATTCGTCGAGTTCTTCCCAGGAATGCTTTTCACTAGAAAAGTTTTCAATCCAAAGACTATATTCGAAAGGCACCTTTAGCTTAAACATACGAAAAGAAGATTTTATTTTATGTCCAATTTTGTTGATTTGAATTTCATCTTTAGCTGAAAAAGCTTTTTTTAAGGATTTTATATTCTTAGGGGTGTCTTGACTAAAAACTTGAAGTATTTTACGAGCAAACTCTTTATTTCCATTTACCAAACTCAAAACACTTGAATGCAATGATTGAGGTGCTCTATCTTTTAATTTTGTCTTTTTGTTTTTCAACCCGAGGTCTAGATTGAAGGCAATCTTTCTATTTAACTCACTAATTGTAAATGGCTTAGATATGTAATCCAATACGCCAGCCTCATAACATGCGTCAATATCTTTTTGAACGGTATTTGCTGTTTGAGCAATTATCGGTGTATTGATTTTCAATTCTTTACGGATGATTTGAGTCGCCGATATACCATCCAAGATCGGCATCTGAATGTCCATTAAAATCAAATCAAATTCCTGTTTTTTGCAAAACTCAATGACTTCTTGTCCGTTTTTAGCCAAACTTACTATACACCCATCTTGTTCTAGTATTGTTTTTAAATAAAAACTATTCACTTCATTATCTTCTGCAACAAGTATATTTAAACCATTGAGGGATACATCTCGGGAAATTTCATTTTGATCTAAATTTTGATTTGACTTCTTAAAGCTTAATAAAATCGTAAATTTTGACCCTTCCCCCTTTTTACTGTCAACGAAAATTTCACCTTTCATTTGATCTACGATTTCTTTAGTGATCATTAGCCCCAATCCTGTCCCTCCGTATTTTCTAACAATAGAATCATCTTCTTGATGAAAACCTTCAAATATTTTTTCAAGTTTGGCTTCCCCAATACCTATGCCCGAATCTTCAACAATAATAATAATGTTTTGAAAATCTTTTGTACTGCTATCATGTTGAACAGAAATTGACACAAAACCTTCTTTCGTGAATTTAATGGCATTACTCAAAAGATTATTCACGATTTGAGACATCCTCAAGGAGTCTCCCTTCAAGTTATAATGAATTTTTTTGTCAAAGGCACAAGTGAAATCAAACCTTTTAACTTGGCCTGCATTTCATAGGATTTGATATTTGAAGTGAGCACCTCTTTTAGATTAAAAGGGAAATGGACCAGCTTAAAGTTCTGTGATTGAACTTTTGAGATATCTAAAACATCATTAATTAAACCGAGTAACTGCACTGACTGATTGTTTAATATATCGACATATTTTTTTTGATTTTGATTGAGAAGTGTTCCTTCTATGAGTTTTGTCATGCCAATAATCCCATTTAGTGGAGTCCTCATCTCATGGCTCATTTTCGCTATAAAGTTTTGCTGAGCCTTACTAGCCTCCTTGGTTTTATTATAGGAGATTAACATGTTATTTAGATACTCTTTTTCGGACTCGGAAAAAATGATGTTAGAATAAATATTACCTGCCAATCGGCACGCAAAATTGAGAACATCTACATGATCTTCTGTGAAATAATTAAGCTCTTGGCTTGCAAAGCCAAATGCGCCTAAAGATCTTTCTGTTGTTGTTATCGGAACCCAAAGTCTAGACTTCACCTTGAAAGATCTTTTACTTGAAGTGATAAAAGATGGAACACCTTCTTTATCCATGTCAGGAATATGAAGCGGCTTTTGGTTTTTGAAAACCCAACCAGGATGACGGTCTAGAGCAGTATTTTCTACCTCAACAAGTTCATCTTCAGTGAAACCACTATTCCCATAGAGCTTGAGCTTTGCTTCTTTAGAATCCCAAAGGAATAAAGCACTATGAGGAACTTCAATATAACCATCTATAATTTCATATAGAGCTCTTGACAAAGACTCAGCATCAGTTGCCGTTACTATTAACTCTGATATTTTATTGTAAAAAGATAATTGTGATTTAACCGTTTTATCCATGCTTTTGCTAAAGTAAGCATTGAATGGCATCTTTTACAAATTTTAAATAAATAAGAGGCCGGTATCAGATGCAATTAGTATATTTATTTTGAGTACTTTAGGATGAAAATAATGGGTTATAATGATTTACAGCTTATGTTATGTCAGTACAAAAAGAAAAAACTTAACACCATCAGAGGTTAGGTCGATTATAGATTATTCCAACAAGAAAAATTCTTTTGACAATATAACGGGTATTTTAATTGAATATAAAAATAATTTCATTCAGTACTTAGAGGGTGATGCAATTCGCATCTATGAGTTGTTTGAAAAAATCAAATCAGATCCAAGGCACCAAAAAGTAAGCTTGCTACAATATTCTCCTATTGAAGAAAGATTATTTGAGGGATGGAGCATGTCTCATCGGGATTTAGACATAATAATTGAAAAAGATGAACAATTATTAGAATGTGCTAAATCATTGGATGATGTTATTTTAAACAAGTCCTTTTGGAATGGAATAAAAACCATTGAAGTCCTGTCTAATCTAAATTAAAGACGAATAGTCACACTTTCAATTGAGTTATCTCTAATGTTAAAAAATCAGAAAAACACGATGCTTTCAATCTAAAATTATGTATTAACGTTAGTTTGTCATATATTTGCAATTGAATTATTTAAAAAAAAAGTTATGAAAAAATTATTTGTATTATTATTTGTTGCTGCTGCAGTAACTGCTTGTGGAGATGCTTCTGAATTAGCTTCTGCTGTTGAAAAAGGTGCTGATCAAGTACAAGATGCTGCTAATGACGCTGCTGACAAAGGTGCTGACATGGCTAACGATGCTGCTGATGCTGGCGCTGATGCTGCTGCTGATGCTAGTGATGCTGCTGCTGATGCTGCTGCTGATATGGACGCTGCTCCAGAAGCTGAATAAGCAACAAAATTTACGAAATTTTAAAAACCTCCCAATTGGGGGTTTTTTTTTATGCCTTTATTTTTTAAGACCTAACTTCATTTTGCTTAAATCCAATGTTTTTAAGAAGAGAGATGGCCTTATCTATATTATCCTCCTGCACCATTAAATAATCGTTGGTATACGTTGATGTCAATGTGATATCAATTCCCTTAGAAGCAAATGCTGATGCAATTGCAGCAAGAAAGCCCTCGCAGTAAAAAGGGTTTCCACATTTAATATTTAGTAAAACCCAATTGTCTGGATTTCTCTCGTAGTCTCCTAATTCAGATAGGTTTGACGTCTTTGTAACTACAGTGATTTC
>JGI20156J14371_10003585_pt1 | contig 11500 bp, 10 predicted proteins | sample COG_06_FD_14371 | JGI IMG/M metagenome (IMG submission 14371)
AGCATACATACTGTAGCTAATTGTTTAGATTTATCACTTATTGAACCACTATTTTGCCAGTTATGAATTGGTGGTCCATATTTGGGGTGATTCAATAACCATTTGTGTATTTTTTCTGATGAGCGAGCAAAACAAAATGCAGCTAACAACAAAAATGGAACAGTTGGTAATAAAGGTAAAATTATACCAATAATTGCCAAAATAAGGGCTGTAAAACCGAAAATTAACCACACCATTCTCATAATTAAAAACCAGTCTTTATTTACACTAATAGATTTTTTATTACCGTATTCAATATAATTTTACCACGTATTGTGGCTATTAAATTATTATTTACCACCTCCACTAAACCATTTTCTATATTTTTATCAATGAGTTGGTTATTTAAAGGTATACCGCATATTTTTTCATATCTTTTCATATTAACACCTTCCGCTAACCGTAAAGACATCATTAAATATTCAGATGCTTGGTCATCAGGACTAATAATCTCATCGTCCATAGTTGAAGTTCCCTGAAGCTCTACTCCTCTTAGCCAATCTTCTGGGTGTTTAGTTGTAGTAGTAGCAATTCTATTGCCGCCCTCAGTTATTCTGCCATGTGCTCCAGGACCTACTCCTATATAATCTCCATAGCGCCAATAAATTAAATTATGCTGGGATTCAGCACCTTTTATAGAATGGTTAGATATCTCATATGCAGGCATTTCGTGTTGCAGGGTAAGTTCTTGTGTAACATCATACATGTCAGCGGCCAAACCATCATTTGGCATTCCTTTTAAATTTCCACGTTCATATAAGTCACCAAATCTAGTACCAGCTTCAATTGTAAGTTGATATAAAGATAGATGATCTACCGCCATGGAGCTTGCCTCTTTTAGTTCTAGTTTCCAATCAGATATTGATTGTCCCTGACGTGCATAAATTAAATCAAAACTAACTCTTTCAAAATTATCCTTGGCTATATCGAATGCTTTACGAGCTTCTTTTACATTATGCATACGACCTAAAGCTTTTAGGTCGTTATCACGAAGTGATTGAATACCCATTGATACACGCGTTATACCGGCTTTGTTAAAATCAGAAAACTTTTGTGCTTCTACTGACGTAGGGTTTGCCTCTAAAGTTATTTCTAAGTTTGAGTCTAACTCCCACAGACTTGAAATTTCTTTAATGATTCCAGCGACCGTTTCTGGCTCCATCAAGCTAGGGGTTCCACCACCGAAAAATATAGTATTTACAGTTCTACCCTGGGTACGTATTGCATTATTTTTCAACTCAAAACGTATTGCTGACAACCACCTGCTTTGATCAACCGATTTACGGACATGCGAGTTAAAATCACAATATGGACATTTTGCAGCACAAAAGGGCCAGTGTATATAAATACCAAAGCCACCATTTTGCCAGTCAACTATCAATTTTTTAATGCTGTAATTTCAATTTCAACTAACATCTCCGGCTTCATTAAGTTTGCAATAATCATAGTAGCAGCAGGTCGAATATCACCCATGTATTTTTTTAGAATGGGCGCTATCTCATCAACTAAATCTGAATTTGTAAGAGTATACTGTACTCTGACAGTATCAGATAATGAAAAACCACCTTCTTTAAGAGAAGATTGAATTGTCTCAAAGCAATTAGTTGCTTGTTGAGCAATATTATTGGGCATGTCCATTGTTTTATAATTGTACCCCGTGACACCAGATACAAATGCCCAATCTCCCTTAATTAATGCTCGACTATAGCCTAGTTTTTCTTCAAATGATGAGCCGCTTGAAATATATTTGACCATTAATTTTTATTCCTTTTGGAAGACTTTTATTAATTTATTAAATGCATCAGCTCTATGGCTTATTAAGTGTTTATCCTTTGGCTGCATTTCTCCAAATGTTTGACTCATTCCGTCAGCAATAAACATTGGATCATATCCAAACCCATTATCACCTCTTGGTGGCCACGCTATCACACCGTGAATACTACCTTCAAATATTTCATCATGCCCATCAGGCCATGCTAAACACAATGTACAACAGAATTTTGCCTTGCATGGTTTTTCTGCATATTGGACTTTATTCCATACTTTTTCCATCGCTAGAGAAAAATTTCTGCCATTTGCTGTTTCTGCCCAATCAGCACTGTACACACCTGGAGCCCCATCTAGAATTTTTACTGAAAAACCACTATCATCAGACAAAGCAGGTTTATTTGAATTTTTTGCGGCAAAATGCGCCTTTATTCGTGCATTGCCTGCATAAGTGTTTTCAGTTTCTTCAGGCTCGGTTAAACCTAATTCATTTGCCGATATTACAGTTATACCAAATGGTTTTAATAAAAGTGTTATTTCTTTGAGTTTACCTTTGTTATGGCTTGCTAAAACAATTTGGTTTTCAGTGAGTTTACGCATTAAGATACAGCGGCCTTTTGTGCTAATATTAATTCTGAAACACCCTTTTCAGCTAAATCCATAAGGCTGTTAAATTCGTTACGATCAAATGTAGCACCCTCTGCAGAGCCCTGTATTTCAATTAGTCCATTTGTTCCTGTCATAACAAAGTTTGCGTCTGTACCAGCTTCGCTGTCTTCAGCATAATCTAAATCTAAAATAGGTTGACCACCATATATACCACATGAAACAGCAGCAACGTGTTCCATGATTGGATCTTCTTTAATGTCACCTGATTTAATTAAAGCGTTTACCGCTAATCTTAGAGCAATCCATCCACCAGTTATGGATGCACATCTAGTACCGCCATCTGCCTGTATCACATCACAATCTACAGTAATTTGTCTTTCTCCTAATGATAAACGATCAACCCCAGCTCGAAGAGATCTGCCAATGAGTCTTTGTATTTCTTGTGTTCTGCCTGATTGTTTGCCTGAAGCTGCTTCTCGTCGGTTTCTTGAGCCCGTAGATCTTGGTAGCATCCCATACTCTGCTGTAATCCATCCCATCCCTGTGTTTCTAAGCCATGGAGGCGTTCTATCTTCAACACTTGCTGTGCATAAAACATGAGTGTCCCCACATTTAATTAAACATGATCCTTCTGCATGTTTGGTAAAGCCTACTTCAACTTCAATTGGACGCATTGCGTCGATAGTTCTGCCAGATGGGCGCATTATAATTCTCCTATTATATAGAGTGTTGATACAAGTAATGGTCATTAGGCGCAAACCAAGATTGACCTAGTGCAGAAAGGTTTTTAATATAAAATTGACCAAATGAAATGGCACACGTGAAAGAATCCAATCAACATTCGATCGATGATCTTAATGGACGTAGTAAAGAGGTCTTTCGGCTTCTAGTTGAGTCGTATCTTAATACTGGAGATCCAGTAGGATCACGCACATTAACGCGTAGTTTAAGTGAAAGTGTATCAGCGGCAACTATAAGAAATGTCATGAATGATCTTGAATTTCTTGGTTTACTTAATGCACCGCATGTTTCAGCTGGGCGAATACCTACAGAAAGTGGCTTAAGGCTTTTTGTTGATGGTTTATTAGAAGTTGGTGATATAAATACTCAAGAGAGAAAAGAAATTGATGCTTCTCTTGATAACCCAGATGATATGTCTTCTGTTTTGAATAAAGCTGGCACAATGCTATCTGGTCTCACTCAAGGTGCTAGTGTCGTAATGGCTCCAAAATCAGAAGCACCAATCAAACATATTGAATTTGTTTCTTTAGCCCCTGATAGAGCATTAGTGGTTTTGGTTACGGAAGATGGTAATGTTGAGAATCGTATGTTTAACCCACCCCTAGGGCAAACACCGTCGTCGATGAGAGAAGCTGCAAATTTTTTGAATTCAATTGTTTCTGGTCATACTATTAGTGATTTGCGGAGTGTTGTTGAAAGGCATGTTGAAAGACATCAGCGGGACTTAGATCAACTATCTCAACAAATGATAAAAGATGGTATAGCTGTTTGGGCTAAAGATCAGGAAACTGAAGCTAGATTAATTGTACGTGGGCGATCAAATTTATTAGATGACGGACAAACAGATGAAGATATGGAGCGCATCAAATCACTATTTGACGATTTAGAGCAAAAAAAAGATATAAGTCAGTTTTTAGACCTTGCAGAACAAGGAGAAGGTGTGAAAATATTTATTGGTTCAGAAAATAAATTGTTTTCACTTTCGGGGTCGTCATTAGTTGTTTCTCCGTATATGAATGCTGATCGCAAGGTAATTGGTGCGGTAGGAGTTATTGGACCAAAAAGATTAAATTATGGGCGTGTTGTGCCCATTGTAGATTACACAGCTCAATTAATTGGGCGCATACTAAGGACTTAAATTAATGTTAGACGACGAAAAACCAAAAGTATCCCTTTCTGAACCAGATGTGCCGATGGAAGAAGAAGAATTGGTAAATATTGAAGATTTAACAGAGCTAGAAATAGAAGATTCAGTTAATGAAGAATCAAACGAGATAAGTGAAGAAGATGAGCTTCGTGCAGAAAACGCTGAACTCAACGATCGCTTAATGAGGGCTTTGGCTGAAGCGGAAAATCAAAGAAAACGTGGAGAACGAGACCGTAGAGATGCAGAAGTTTATGGTGGCCGTAAGTTAGCGCGAGATTTGCTATCTGTTTATGATAACATGAAGCGTGCTTTAGAAATGGCAACGGAAGAACAAAGAGAAGCAAATAAAAGCTTATTTGAAGGTATAGACCTTACTCAAAGAGAATTAATTAACACATTTGCAAAACACAATATTATTCCTATTGCACCAGAAGTGGGTGATAAGTTTAATCCTGAGCTGCATCAAGCAATGTTTGAAGCACCGATGCCAACTGTAAAGGCAGGGCATATTTTACAGCTTTTAGATGAAGGCTTTATGATATCAGATCGTCTTTTAAGGCCAGCAAATGTAGGTGTGTCATCTGGTGGATAAAATCTTATTATACGGTAGCGATTAATTTTTGCTACTGACCATTTATTATTTCATAGAGGATTTTAACTTATATATAAGGTTTAAAGCATCTTTGGGCGTTAATTCGTCAGGATGAATGTCTTTTAGTTCTTTTTCTACTAATGATAAATGTTTAGGTTTTATAAAGCTATTTGGTTTAGAATTAAAAAGTGGTAATTCATCAATGAGTGCACTCGTTTTTCCACCTTGATCAGCATGTTCTAATTTTTCTAAAACTTCTTTAGCTCTATTGATGACTGTTTCTGGAATACCAGCTAACCTTGCAACCTGTACACCATAGCTACGGTCTGCTGCTCCTTTTTTAACTTCGTGGAGAAATATAATATCGCCTTCCCACTCTCGAACGCTAACGGTAGCGTTCATCAAGCCTTTTAAGTTTTTAGTTAAACCAGTGAGTTCATGATAATGAGTAGCAAATAATGCTCTACAATTATTAATGTTATGTAGGTTTTCTAAAGTGGCCCAAGCGATTGATAAGCCATCATAAGTAGCAGTACCTCTGCCAATTTCATCTAAAATTACTAATGCATTTTCACTGGCTTGATTTAAGATTGCTGCCGTCTCAACCATTTCAACCATGAAAGTAGATCGCCCTCTAGCTAAATCATCGGATGCCCCTACTCTTGAAAATAGTTGATTTACTATACCAATCTCGACATATTCTGCAGGAACAAAACTTCCTATCTGTGCCATAAGTGCAATTATAGCATTTTGACGAAGAAAAGTTGATTTGCCAGCCATATTTGGCCCAGTTAACAACCAAATTGGTTTATCCCCGTCATCACCAGCAGATAAGTCACAATTGTTTGCTATAAAAACCCCAGAAGCATCTTTTTGCAACGCAGCTTCGACAACAGGATGCCTACCAGAAACTATTTTAAATTTGCGAGATTTGTCTAATTTTGGTCTACACCAATTTTCTGATACTGCTATATCTGCAAGTGCAATAATAAGATCTATTTCTGCAAGAGCTTTTGCAGCGTTTAGAACTTTTTCTGAGTATCGTAATATTTTTGATTTAGTTTGATCAAATATTTCTAATTCAAGAGAAAGAGCTCTTCCACCTGCATTTAATATTTTTGTTTCTAACTCTGATAAATCAACGGTTGTGAATCTTATTGCATTAGCAGTTGTTTGACGATGAATAAACATAGATGAGAATTCATCACTAAGCATTTTTTTTGCGTGAGTTGTTGGGGTTTCGATGAAGTAACCTAAGACATTATTATGTTTAATCTTAAGAGAAGTTATTCCTGTAACAGATATAAAATTAGCCTGCATCGAAGAAATTACTTTTCGACCATCGTCACGCAATTTTTTAATTTCATCTAAATCTTTATTAAATCCTGAACGTACAAAGCCTCCATCCCGCGCAAGTAAGGGTGCATCATCACCAAAAACATCATCTAATAAATTAATGATCTCGCCATTACCGGTTAAATTTTCTTTTGCATTATTTATTAAGTCAGAATTTATATCTATTATACCCAAGGACAATTCTTGACCTTTTCTAAGACTATTTCTAATGGCAACAAAGTCTCTTGGGCCCCCTCTATCTAAAGATAGACGAGAAAAAGCACGTTCAATGTCAGATGTTTGACGCAATATATTTTGGATTTCTAATCTTAGTGCATTATTTGATGTATAAGACTCAATTGCATCTAATCGTGGATTTATAATATTTAAACATGTCGATGGACCACTAAGTCTTTTTTCTAATAACCGTGCACCTGGTCCTGTAACAGTCCGGTCTATGACATCTAGCAGTGACCCCTTTTTCGAACCAGATAATGTTTGAGTTAATTCCAAATTGCGCCGTGTTGAAGCATCTATTTGCATAAATTTTTCTAAATTTTCTTTTATTGGAGCCTTCAGCGCAGGTAGTTTACCTTTTTGAGTGATTTCAAGATAATCAATGATGGCACCTAATGCAGATATTTCAGCGCGGACAAAATTTCCAAACCCATCAAGGGACTTTACTTTAAAAAAATTACACAATCTTTTGTTATTTGAGCTACTGTCGAAGCTTGCGGGTGATAAGGGTGTAAGTGTCGTTCCAAATTCATTTGTTTGATCAATAAATGTATCATAATTAGTATCTGAGATTAATACTTCAGCTGGATTAAGCTGAGATAACATTGGCCCAAAGGAAACCTGTGGACAGCTCTGAACATGAAAATCTCCTGTAGAAACATCAACCCAAGCAAATGCTGAATCATCTCTTAAAACAGAAAAAGAACATAAATAATTATTCTCTCTTGCAGATAAAAGACTATCTTCTGTAAGGGTTCCTGATGTTACTAAGCGGACAACGCCGCGTTTAACAACGGATTTTGAGCCTCTAGCTTTTGCTTCAGCTGGGGTTTCTAATTGCTCACAAACAGCAACACGGAAACCTTTGCGTATTAAAGTTAACAAATAATTTTCTGAAGAATGATGGGGTACCCCACACATTGGAATGTCATTACCTAAATGCTTGCCTCTTTTTGTGAGTGAAATATCTAAAGCTGCAGCTGCGGCTATAGCATCATCAAAAAACAATTCATAAAAATCACCCATTCTATAAAAAAGTAAAGCATCTGGATAATCAGATTTTATTTCCAAGAATTGAGCCATCATTGGCGTTATTGACGATTTCGACACTTATAAAAATCCTTCTTTACTAGAAGAACGATAACCATCTCAGATAGGCAGTAAAAGTAAAAACGACAAATGTATTGTAGAATATATTTTTATTTATTATTTTTTATTTTACAAAAAAACAAATAAAAGAAAATAAATTGGAAGCATCGTTATCTTATTTAACAACATGGTTAACAATTTTAGCTACAATGGTAATGGCAATAACTGCTGCAATTCAAGGAGTTCGCCAAAACTTTGATCCATTTGGGGTTGTTGTTTTAGCAATAGTAACATCAGTTGGTGGTGGTAGTTTGCGTGATTTATTAATTGGATCACTCCTGTATTTTGGCTCGTTGATATGACTTATATTGCAACAGTAGTGCCAACTGCATTAATCACATACATTATGGTAAATGCTTATGGACAAAGGGGCGGTAAAAGACTCGCTTTTTTGCAATACCTTGATGCTATTGGCCTTGCTTTATTTACGCTCGTTGGAGTGCAAAGCGCATTGATGGCAAATTTACCAAGCTTAAGTGTAATTGTGCTAGGTTGTGTAACAGGTGTTGCTGGGGGTATGTTTCGCGATATGTTGTGTGGTTTACAGCCCGCAATACTTAAGCAAGATTTATACGCCACAATATCCTTAATTGGTGGTTTGATATATCTTGTATTGATTGAATACACAGATGAAACTCTAAGTCTTGTAGTGTCTTTTCTGTGTATGCTAACTTTTAGATCAATAATTGTTTATAATAATAGATTAAAAGAAAATTAACCCCAATGTTACATTAGGGTTAATATTTAAACTTTCCAAAATGATTTAACTTTACCAAAAAAGTTCTTAGACTCTGGATTACTATCTGCTGATAACTCTTCGAACTCTTTTAATAATTCTTTTTGTTTAGCAGATAGATTTACAGGTGTTTCAACAGCTATTTCTAAATATAAATCACCTTTGCCACTACCCCTTAGTGCTGGCATACCCTTACCCTTTAATCTCATTTGTTTGCCGGCTTGCGCACCCATTGGTACTTTTACTCGAGATGTGTTTCCATCTATATTTGGTACATCAATTTCACCACCTAAAGCAGCAGTGGCCATCGAAACTGGAACACGTAGAAATAAGTTATTACCTTCTCGTTCAAATAATTCATGATCATCAATATCAATAAATATATAAAGGTCTCCAGTAGGCCCACCACGTTGTCCAGCTTCACCTTCACCAGAAAGCCTTATTCTAGTACCTCGTTCAACACCAGCAGGTATATTTACTGATAATGATCTTTCGCGTTGTGTAGCTCCTGATCCGTTACAAATATTACATGGGTTTGTAATTGTTTCACCACGACCTGAACATGTTGGGCACGTGCGTTCTACTGTAAAAAATCCTTGCTGAGCTCTCACTTTTCCCATTCCAGAACAAGTTGGACATCTTGTTGGTTCTGAACCTGCTGCTGCGCCTGAACCAGAGCAGCCATCACAAGAAACAGAAGAATTCACAGATACGGTTTCTTGTTTGCCGTTATATGCATCACTTAATGAAACTTTTAAATTATAGCGTAAATCTGAACCTCGTGTGGCCCCAGGTGGCCCACCACGTTGACCACCACCAAAATTTCCAAATAAATCATCAAATACATCTGAAAAAGCAGAGTTAAAGTCTCCTCCTCCACCAAATGGATTTCGGCCACCACCTCCACCCATTCCGCCTTCAAACGCTGCGTGCCCATATTGGTCATATGCAGCTTTTTTATCTGCATCTTTTAAGACATCATATGCTTCGTTTGCTTCTTTAAACTTACTCTCTGCCGTTGGATCATCTTGGTTACGGTCTGGATGCAGTTCCATAGCTTTCTTGCGAAAGCCTTTTTTAATTTCAGACTCAGAGGCGCCTTTAGATAACCCCAGAGTTTCATAATAATCGCGTTTTGACATTGGTATCTCCTGCTTAAAGCGGATTAGCCCCGCATAAATGCGGGGCTAAAATTAGATAGACTAAAAGTATAATTACTAATGGTCGTCTTTACCTAAGTCTTCGAAATCAGCATCAACAATATCTTCATCAACACCACGTGGCTCTCCAGCGTCATCATCACCCATACCTTCTGGAGCTTCTGGAGCTTCAGTTTGAGCTTTGTATATAGCTTCACCAAGCTTCATGGAAGCTTCGGTTAAATCTTGAGCCCTTGAATTGATCTTTGATGCATCATCTGATTCTAAGCTTTCTGTTAAGTTAGCCATAGCCATCTCAATAACTTCAATTGTTGTTGGATCAACTTTATCACCATGCTCTTCAACAGATTTCTCAGTGCTATGAAGTAAGCTTTCAGCACTATTTTTGGCTTCGACTAACTCTTTGCGCTCTTTATCTGACTCTGCATTTTCTTCCGCATCTTTAACCATTTGCTCGATATCATCATCACTTAAACCACCAGATGCTTGAATAGTGATTTTTTGCTCTTTGTTCGTACCCTTGTCTTTGGCAGAGACTGATACGATACCATTAGCATCGATATCAAAAGCTACTTCAATTTGTGGCAAACCACGTGGAGCTGGAGGAATATCTTCTAAGTTGAATTGGCCTAAAACTTTATTATCTGCTGCCATTTCACGCTCACCTTGGAAAACACGAATAGTAACAGCATTCTGATTATCTTCAGCTGTTGAGAACACTTGAGATTTTTTTGTAGGTATTGTGGTGTTACGATCTATAAGTCTTGTGAAGACACCACCAAGTGTCTCAATTCCCAACGATAAAGGTGTAACATCTAGAAGAACAACATCCTTAATATCGCCTTGCAAAACTCCTGCTTGAATTGCAGCACCAAGCGCTACAACCTCATCAGGGTTAACACCTTTATGTGGCTCTTTTCCAAAAAACTCTGTAACTGCTTCGATGACTTTTGGCATTCTTGTCATGCCGCCAACTAAAACGATTTCATCTATATCTGATTTTGATAGCCCTGCGTCTTTTAGTGCAGATGCACATGGCTTTAATGAGCGTTTAATTAAATCAGCAACTAAGCTTTCTAATTTTGCACGTGTTAATTTTAATACCAAGTGTAGTGGTTGACCGCCATTAGGATCCATTGAAATAAATGGTTGATTTATTTCAGTTTGAGCTGAAGAAGACAGTTCAATTTTAGCTTTTTCTGCAGCTTCTTTTAAGCGCTGTAGAGCCATTTTATCTTTAGTTAAATCAATTCCATTTTCTTTTTTAAACTCATCAGCTAAATATTCAACAATCCGCATGTCGAAATCTTCACCACCAAGAGCAGTATCACCGTTTGTTGATTTTACTTCAAACAACCCATCATCTATTTCCATAACTGATACATCAAATGTACCGCCACCAAGGTCATAAACAGCAATAGTCTTTCCACCCTCTTTGTCTAAACCATAAGCAAGTGCTGCAGCAGTTGGTTCGTTAATAATTCTTAAAACGTTTAACCCTGCAATTTTACCCGCATCTTTTGTTGCTTGGCGTTGTGCGTCATTAAAGTAAGCTGGTACAGTAATCACCGCTTCACTTACAGTTTCGCCTAGGTATCCTTCAGCTGTTTCTTTCATTTTTTGCAAGATAAAAGCTGAAATTTGAGAAGGTGAGTATTTTTCACCTTCAACTTGAACCCATGCAGCTCCATTACCACCGTCAACAACGTTAAATGGTAGGTGTTTCATTTCTTTCTTGATTTGAGGGTCGTTAATTGACCTACCAATTAGGCGCTTTACAGCAAATAATGTATTTTCAGGATTTGTTACTGCTTGGCGTTTTGCTGCTTGTCCAACCAATTTTTCATCATTTTTAAAAGCTACAAGTGATGGTGTTGTTCTAGCACCTTCCGCATTTTCTACGATCTTTGGTTGAGAACCATCCATGATGGCAACGCAGGAGTTCGTTGTTCCTAAATCAATTCCAATGACTTTAGCCATAATTTTCT
>JGI20156J14371_10003605_pt1 | contig 11458 bp, 9 predicted proteins | sample COG_06_FD_14371 | JGI IMG/M metagenome (IMG submission 14371)
CCCCGACGGAAGCGGCCTCGGTTGCCGTTTTTTATGCATTATTGATTGGAGGCGTTGTCTACCGTGAATTAACAATCAAAAAAATCCTTGTTTGTCTTAAGGTAACGGCAATGATTTCAGGTGCTGTTTTGATTATTGTGGGGCCCGCCAAAGCGTTTGGAGAGTTGATGAGCCTCTTATCTGTGCCTGACATGATTGGCGAGGCCCTTAGTGGGGTTACAGAAAGCCCATTCCTTTTGCTCATGATCATTGCCGTTATTTTGATAATTACCGGCATGTTCCTTGAGTCCATTGCTCAGATCATTTTGCTGACACCTTTACTACTGCCTATTGTAATGGCGCTTGGTATAGACCCCATTGTATTCGGTATTGTGATGGTGATCTCTTGTGAGGTGGGATTCTTGACACCTCCTGTTGGAGCAAACCTGTTCGTTGCGGCTCGAATAACCAACCTTGGAATTGATAAAATTTCAGTTGCTGTCCTGCCTTTCCTTTTAGCTTATATTGGGGTGCTTGTTCTCGTTGCGCTGTTTCCGGGTGTCATCACTTGGTTGCCTGATTTGGTTTATGGAAAATTTGGTTGATGCTTGATGTCGAGATAGGGCAAAAAGCGTGAAGGTGGGATGCCTGTCAATTGTGCAGGCCTGTTAGTCAATTATTGTCAAATTGCTGAGTTAAGCACTCTTGTTAGATGGAACAGTTGTAGAGTCTGTCTGCTAGCCTCTCTCTTTAAAGCATGCTCTAGAGTGGCTAAAACTTTGATCTATTGACTTGATTGGGTTGCCAACCTTAATTGTTAAGTGCATGGAGTCTTATCCCATTGTTGAATAAGACAGGTTTAGGCTAGATATGCCCGCAGCTGCCCAGGATACTAATTGAGTTTTTGTGCTAACAGAAAACTCCCTTATCCAATTCGACTGCATTTTCCAACAACCTGATGGCCAGCTTGGTTCTTTGTATTATCACGGGGAAATACCTACCCTGACAGTATTATGCTAACCTTGCCCAAATTATGGTGAAAGATTTGACATTATCAGTGAGTGTGCCGGTGTAGACTTCCCCATGAGTTCTCTTTCGGCTGGTCTAGTCCCCACAATCATTATATCAAAACCAGCTTGGCTAGGACATTATCTCCAGCTCCGGTGAAGGGAATAACCCACTCACATCAGCACCTGTGGCCAGCTTTTCCAATATCTCAGCCTCATAGGCCAGCCTTGCCAGTGAAGCTTCAAGAACAGCGTCTGCACGGGCCAGTGGTACAACTGTAACGCCATCATCGTCACCAAGAATAATATCGCCGGGCATAACGACAACGCCACCACAGCTGATTCGGTCGTCAATTGAGCCGCCCCAGCCTTTGTGTGGCCCGGCTGGCGACAAAGCGCTTAAAAAAACCGGCAGGCCCATTTCGCGCATTTCTGCAGCGTCACGCGCCGCACCATCAAGAACAACACCATTGATATTTCGCAATTTGGCGCGGGTGTTTAAAATACCGCCCCATACAGCGCGATCATCATAATTGGCGGCGTCAATCACCAGAACTTCATTTTGGTGCAGCCGGCCAATAACCTCATGAAGTGCTGCATTATCACCAGCAAGAACGCTAACGGTGCGGGCCTGTCCAGCCATGGTCATGCCTGGTGACAGCGGTGAAATACGTCCTGCCATCACATTTTGACGATTCATGACATCACCGGCAATAGCAGGCGGAATTGTTGCCCATTGGGCTAATTTATTGGCAGAAAGGGGCGTGAATTCATTGGAAAAAATTTGAACAGGCATTGATCTACTCCGTGGCAAAACCATTTCCGGGGCGGGTATATTCAGGACGGGGCGGGCTAAAAACATCAAGGATAACAGCGCCATCAGGGCCACCGACAACACCATGTTCAATACCACCAGGGCTGCACCAAAAATCGCCTTTTTGAACGTGTATTTTTTCGCCATCTTGGATGCGAACTGCGCTTCCCTCAATCATAACGCCCCATTGTTCTTGCGGGTGGCTATGGATCGCGCCAACGGCATTTGGAGCGATGCGAACAACTGATAACATTGCTTTGTCACCCGGAAAAATACGGGTTGTGATGCCTTCGACAAGGGTGCGGGCAATGCCCTGTTCCATCGCGTCAATATTGAAAAAATTTGTCTCTTTTTGACTCATCATAGCCTCAGGGAAAAATGGGATAGATCGCCCAAATGAACGGGCCGTTTTGGGCTTAGAAAATAGTTTAGAGCTGCCACCTTAAAGGCAACTGAATTATTCTGGGGCTGGCGGAATGGTGAAATCAAGCAGATTCGTCAAACATCATTACCATTGTGTAGAATTTGTCATTGGTGATGGCGCCAAATGAGGATTTTTGACCCACTGAGCAGTAGTGTCATGTCCATCGGGCAGGCAGAATTTGGACCATGATCAACATCACTATTATCGCAAAAAAACAGCATTGACAGTGGCAACTCATCAAATGTAATAATATAACATATCACCCTTATAGGGGTGGTCGAGAGATTGATTTATAAATCGATTATAGGCTGAAAACCAGGCTTGTTGAATTCATGAAAGTAAGAGAGTTGGGAAATGGCAATGATGCAAAAATGGGTTAAAGGTGTGAAGACAATCGGGTTATTCTGCGCCTCATTAGTAATACCAGTAGAAATGGTGATAGCTGATCAAAAACCAATTTCTGTGGTCGCGTCTATAAAACCTATCCACTCATTAGTTGCCGCGGTGATGGGCGATATTGGCACGCCGCACTTGCTTCTTGAGGCACCATCATCGGCACATCACTTCACCTTGAAACCGTCTCAGGCACGCAGTCTTCAGGCGGCAGATATTGTGTTCTGGGTTGGGCCAACGATGGAACAGCCGCTCACAAAAGCCTTGGCGACACTTGCACCGCAGGCTCAAACACTGCCATTGATTGAGAGCGCTGGTTTAGTTCTGATAAACTTTGATAAGGTCACGCCCGCGCATGAAAAACATGACCATGAAAAACATGACCATGAAAAACATGGCCATGAAAACATGACAAGCATGACGAACACGCGAAACATGATGACCATTTGATTAACCCCCATATCTGGCTTGATCCGCAAAATGCGAAAATCATGCTTGGGGTTATTGCCGCCCGCCTTGCCAAGGCCGATCCGGAAAATGCCTCGACCTATGCTGCAAATGCAGACTCGATGGCAGCGCGTCTTGCAACTTTAGAGACGGATATTACCAGCCAGCTTGCGTCGTATTCAGCCGCTAAGTTTCTGGTGTTACATGATGCACATGTTTATTTTGAGCGCCGCTTTGGGCTGCGTAACTATGGAGCAATTACAACTGAACCTGACGTAATGCCCACTGCATCGCGGGTCAAAGCGTTAAGGGATGAACTCCGCGAGCACCGTTTTGACTGCATCTTCACTGAACCGTTTTTGGGACAAAAGGCAGTAGCGCTGATTGCTGAAGGTAGCAAGGTTAGCATCGGCACGCTGGATCCGATTGCAAGCAATCTGCCTGCTGGTGCCCAGCTCTATCCCGATCTTTTGATGAGCTATGCCAAGGCGTTACAATCCTGTTTTGGCGTGCATTAAAAAGGCGGCTGTGCGACGCGGTTCACATAAGCGGCTTAGCGCTGATCGGCAACGATCATATCAGCCGCCTTTTCAGCAATCATGATCGTTGGGGCGTTGGTGTTGCCCGACACTAATGTTGGCATGATTGACGCATCAACCACCCGCAGCCCGTCAATGCCATAAACGCAAAGCCTTTCATCAACAACATCACCTGTTTTTGCATCTGGCCCCATGCGGCAGGTTGATACTGGGTGATATAGCGTCACGCCAGTTTCGCGCGCATAGGCAAGGAGCGCATCATCGCTATCCAGATCTTTCCCTGGACGCATTTCAGCCTCGACAAGTGGTGCCATGTGATCACTTTGCATGATATCTCGGGCGATTTTCATACCCGCAACATGAACGCGGCAATCTTCGTCGCAGCTGAGATAATTTTGCTGAATTTCAGGTGCCATCATCGGGTCGGACGATTTGATATGAACTGAGCCACGGCTTTCGGGACGAAGCTGGCAAGGACCGAAGGTCATGCCTGGGAATTTATCAAAAACACGTTTGGCAGGATTAGCAAAGCTGGCATGCGCAATATGATACTGAATATCTGGCCCTACCAAACCCTCGCGTGAGCGAACAAACCCGCTAAGTACACCGGCAGGAAGGCTAAGAAGGCCGCGCCGCGTCAATCCGTAACGCAGAATCTCGGTGGCAAGCCCGAGGCCATGGGCGTGATTGTTCAAGGAAATATTGCGCCGTAACCTCCATGATAGGCGTGAAATATAATGGTCGGTTAGATGGCTACCTACACCAGACAACTCATGTCGAACCTCGATTCCGTGACGGCGAAGGTGGTCAGGTGCGCCAATGCCTGATAGTTCGAGGATCTGTGGCGATTGAATGGCGCCTGCGGATAAGATCACTTCGCGCCCGGCTCTGAGGTAATGCGATTTGCCATGTCGATTGTAATGAACTCGGTCGGCGCGTTTGCCGGTAAGGCTGATTTTGGTAACATGCGCATGGGTGATGATACGCAGGTTTGGCCGTTTTCGAGCTGGCTGCAGATAGGCTTTTTTGGCGGAAAAGCGAAGCCCATTTTTCTGCGTAACCTGATAATAGCCAAAGCCCTCCTGAGTGGCGCCATTATAGTCATGATTGCGCGGATACCCCAGTTTTTCAGCTGCATCAATTACCATATCCAAAGCTTCATAACGCGTGCGAACCGCTGCCACATTCAATGGCCCACCAACGCCACGAAGGGCGCTGTCAAAGCTGTCGTCGCCATCGCTAAGCTGTTCGCAATTTTCGGCTTTGCGGAAATAGGGCAAAACATCATCATAAGACCAGCCAAGGTTGCCGCGCTGCGCCCAGCCATCATAATCAGCAGCCTGGCCACGAACATAGAGCATTGCGTTAATTGCTGATGATCCGCCAAGAACCTTGCCACGCGGAATGGCGATGCGCCGATTGCCGCTACTGTTTTCGGGTTCAGTTTCAAACATCCAATTCATTGCTGGATTGACCATTGTTTTAATATAGCCAGCCGGAATATGAATCAGCGGGTTAAGATCTTCGCCACCTGCTTCAAGAAGAACAACATGACAATGAGGGTTAGCGCTTAAGCGTGCTGCTAGCACACAACCTGCCGATCCGCCGCCAATTATGATATAATCGGGATGAATTTGATCAGATGACATGACTCAGCCCCTTTAAGTAAGACTTGTGATACCTCGTATCATAAGGGTGAATCCAGCGCAGGCCAGCGCAAAATGTACGATATGGCGAAAGGTTGTTTCACTGATACGGCGCCGCGCCATGTGACCGGCCTGTTGTCCGGCCACTGTGGGAATCAACATTAGTGCTGATAATAAAAGATTATCACCAACCGGAAAACCAGCATGTGAAATGCCAAGCCATAAGGCAACGTAGCCAAACGATAAAAACACCCCAAGAAGCATCGCAAGATCATCTTTTTTGATCTGCATCATCATAAATAATTGAATGCTTGGAAAAGAATACATTGCTGTCAAACTGCCAAGAATACCCGATACAATGCCCGCTGGAATGATCAGGTGGTTCATGGTTTTGGACGAAAGAGACCTATTTTGGAACTGGCCACGTGGAAAGCTGGATAAAATGGCGTGAAGCGCGATCATCAGCCCAATCAAAATACCAAGAAGACGGCTATCAATCGCCACCATCAATGGTGCACCAACAAGCATGACAAGGGTTGATGAGGTGATCAATGGCCAAAATTGTCTCAAAATTTGCCATTGCTTCCGGTTCAGCCAGATCTGTTGGATATTAGCAATGGTGATCGGTAAGGCAAGAATGGCCACAATTTCGGGAAGTGGCAGAACAAACAGCATTATTGGCGTTGCAATTAGCGGTAAGCCAAACCCCAATGCACCTTTAACAAAACAGCCAAGAAGCACAGCCATCAATACCGCCAGACCATCGGCGGATAAAAGACTATCGATGACCATTGCCGCCCATTCTGTTGTGGCCGCCATCCTGAAACCGCCCAAAATACGAACGCCATGCTTGCCTTTGCAGCAGGAACAGGCCTGAACCGATGATCAAAATCATAATATGACTTTCTTGGTATGATTGCAAAATAGACAGAGTTAAAATCGGCGGATGTGTGGTTTGGTTTTAAAGAGGACCAGGACAGGTTTTTGGATCGTGTTTGGCAATTGATTTGCAAGCTTAAAAAGCAAAACCTAGCATGAAAAGGATTGTCGGCTTAGAAAAATATGCGTAGCGTTTCCCGTCCTTATTAACAGGGAGCAAAAAAGGAGCTGTCGCCATCTTTGGATGTTGGAAAACAGCTAATATTGCGCCGCTTAATGGTGAATTTTTATGCGCAGATTATGCGTAAATCGCGAAAGTCTTTGATGATCACAGATTGTTATTTCTGGATTATATTATAATGGGCGGTGAAGTGATCTTGCTAATCATAGCTGGTGCATTTGCCGGTGGTTTTGCTAATGGCCTTGCGGGATTTGGCACGGGGCTATTTGCGCTTGGCTGGTGGTTGGCGGCGATGCCGCCGCTTGATGCGGTGATTACGGTTGTGATCTTGTCACTTGTCGGCGGTGTGCAAGGTCTTTATGCGGTTCGCAACTCTTTTGATTTTGGCGAGCAATTGCGATTTTTGTTACCAGCTTTGATTGGCGTCATGCTTGGTTATCTGTTTTTAGATGCGGTCAATATCATAATGCTAAAGCTATTGGTGGCTAGTTTGCTGATCCTGTTTGGCGGCTTTTTCACCTTTCGAAAAACGCTGCCAAAACTGACGAAACGCTATCTTGCTGCTGATGTTTTTGTCGGGTTTGTTGGTGGGCTATTTGGCATGATGGCGGGCATGTCAGGAGCGATATTGACGATGGGTTGTTCGCTTTATGATTGGAGCAAGGCGCGGCGCCGCGCACTAGTTCAGCCATTTAATATGATTGTTCTTGGCACTGTCTTAGCTCTGATGATATGGCGCGGGGTGATTGACTCAAGCATATGGCTTATTGTTGCGTTAGCCCTTCCCTTTTCGGTGATTGGTACGCAAACGGGTATTTTTGTTTTTCGCCGGTTGAATGATCGACAGTTTCAGCGGTTACTGATATGGTTGATTTTTGTTTCAGGCCTTGTGCTTTTGGGACGTGAACTCATTGCCAACATGTCTTCTGCATAGGGATTTTTGGCATCTATCATGATTATAACAGGCTTCACCAAGTCGCAAATCTGCTAAAATATGGAAGGAAATGGTTATGAGTGAAGTGCCAATGGGAAGCCGGGATGATGTTTTAACTGGCGGTGGTACCGGTGGTGTGACGAGTTCGCCAATGTCATTTCCAATTCCGGCTGAAGAGCTTGGTACTGTCTCAATTGTTCCTAACGGGTCCTTTGAGGCTGGCAGCTATCAAACATTTGTGCTGACCTATGTAGCTGGCAAATTCGGGATAGATGACTCCGGATCAATGCGGGTCTGTTTTCGATTTGCGAGTGATCAAACCCGCCCGCAATTTGAAGACCCAAAGGGACCAAACTATACCACGATCGAGGCGTCAAATAACGCGGTTCTGACATATCATTATGATCCAAAAGGCAATGTGCGGCCGTGGGACAGAACGCTTTATATCAAGGTTGTTCGCGGCTTTTTGCGCGAAGGGGACAAGATCACCATTACCTTTGGCGACCGATCAGGAGGATCACCTGGTATGCGGTTGCAAACATTCTGTGAAGATAGTTATGAATTTCACACCTTGATCGACCCTATTGCGACCTATTGTTATCAGCCGATGCCGGTGCAACCGGTGATCAAAATCATTCCTGGTGAGCCCGCCCGCTATTTGGCGGTGGCGCCGACAATCCGCGCGATCGATGAGAGCTTTTCGGTCAAATTCAAAGGCGAAGATAAATGGGGTAATCCATCCGACCAATGCGACATCCAGCTTTATCCGCGCGCTAGTCATCCAGTGCAAAATCTGCCCGATGTGATCAGCTTGAAACCGGGTGAATTCTTTGGTGTGATTGATGGGCTATCGGTTGCTGATGCTGCGGATTTGCACATTGATTTTCTAGATGATGCTGGCGCGGTGCTGTGCCGGACAAACCCGATCAGAATCGAGCCTGCGCCAATATCACGCCATTTCTGGGGTGATCTTCACGGCCAGTCAGAAGAAACAATTGGCACTGGCAGTGCTGAGGCTTATTTTGCCTTTGCCCGCGATTACGCATTTGTTGATGCAACTGGCCATCAAGGCAATGATTTTCAAATCACTAGTGATTTCTGGCTACAGCTTGACCAGCTATGCCAGAAATTTAATGAAGATGGAAAATTTGTTGCCATTCCGGGCTATGAATGGTCAGGCAATACTGGTCTTGGCGGTGATCGGAATATCTATTTCCCGAATGAAGGTCGAACCATCCGGCGATCATCGCATGCGCTGGTTAGCGATCATTCGGATATCGACACTGATTGCAATTCGGCCGAAGAATTATTCGCTGCCTTTGCTGAGCATGGTGAAGATGATGTGGTCGTGTTTGCGCATTGCGGTGGACGCTATGCCGATATCGAGCTGGCACATGATGGCCGGTTTGAAAAAGCCATGGAAATTCATTCAAGCTGGGGCAGTTTTGAATGGCTGGTGCAAGATGCTTTCCGGCTTGGCTATCGCGTTGGGATTGTTGCCAATTCGGATGGGCATAAAGGACGCCCGGGCGCCAGCTATCCGGGTGCGGCGCTGTTTGGCGCGGTTGGCGGGCTGACGTGTTTTTTGATTGATAGCCTAAGCCGTGAAACGATTTTAGAGGCAATCCGCAAGCGTCATCATTACGCCACCACTGGTGGTGAAAATGGCCGCCCGCTGATCACGCTTGATGCTGATTTTCCGCAAGGTGGCACAAAGTTTCATGATGATCCGCGGCATGGCCGCGACAAGGGCATGGCGGCCAATCAGGCGATCATGGGCGATATCGTTCATCTGCCATCAGGTGATCTGTCGATCAAGGTTGACATCCGCGCCAGTGTTGCCATTGAACGGGTCGATATTTTCAATGGATTAAACCTGATTGAAACAATTCGCCCTTATGCAAAAGAAGATCTTGGCAGCCGGATCCGCGTGGTTTGGGAAGGCGCTGAATATCGGGGGCGTTTCCGGCAGGTGATTTGGGATGGTTCGGCCTTTCTGTCTGAAAATGAAATCATATCGGCAAGCCCAATCAATTTTTTCAATAAGGATAAAACGCTGAATCAGCCGTCACCGGTTGAATTGAACTGGCGCGCTTTGACCACCGGCAATATTGGCGGTTTCGACATGGTTCTTGCCGATCCGTATAGCGGTACATTGAAAATTGAAACGCCATTGATCAAGGCTGGTGTGCCTTTAGAAGATATCGGATTCGAGGATGAGGTTTTCGATAATAGTGGGGTTTTGCCGCGCTATCTAAAGCTGTTCCGCCTTCCGACAATCAACCCGCATCAATCTATGCAGGTTGAACGTAGCATTTCATTGCAGCCGCAAGGCGATAACCCGATCTTTGTTCGGGTAACGTTGGAAGATGGCACCTTATGCTGGACAAGCCCGATCTATCTTTACCGCTAGTCAGGCCTTCCAGAAATTTTTGTAATTCACGGCCTTGGATTAAGATCCATAGGTGCATTTGCGCAAATATTCGGTCACTTCGGTTCGAGTGCTAAATTGGTTAAGGGTGCTGGCATGTATGGGCTGGCGCATCTGCAGCGAAATTGTATGGCCCATCTTTTTGCAGATTTCGCGAAACATCAAGGAATAGCCAAGCGTTACGCTGATCCGGCGCGCCATTTGATATAACAGCGAATTACGCCCATCAAAGTAAAATGGGATGGTCGTTGTGTCGGGAGCCTGCGCCAGCTTGGCGGCAAAGGTTTTCCAATCGGTATCAATGGCATTGCCAACAAGGTTTGGCGCCAGCGAAATGGCACCAGCTGGAAAAACGATTACCGCGCCACCATTTCTCAAATATTTTGCCGCATCGGCTCTTGTCTTTAAATTATTAGCCAGTGCAGCTTCGGTTTCGTCAAAATCAACAGGCAGAATTTTATCCATAACGGCTGGGGCCTGTCGAAGGACGCGATGTGTGATGATTTTGTAATCTTGGCGAACTTCGGCCATCAACGCGCAAAGTACCAGACCGTCAATCACACCATAAGGGTGGTTGGCAATAGCAAGCACCCGCCCAGTGGCCGGAATTGAGGTGGCAATGCCATTAACATAGCTTCGCGTCAGATCAATTGAAATATTGAGCCGTCCAAGCGCATCTGACCAGAAATTCTGCGGTGGCAAATCATCATTCACATAGTCAAAATAGATTTTACGGATGCGTGGTTGTCCGGTGATTTTCTCGATTGACCGGATGAAATGGTTGGACACCATACCCAATTCCCCATTTGCAAAGGAAAAAATCGGGTGCAAATCTGTGGATTGAGACGCGTTCGGTCGCATGCGCAGTGGGGTCCCTGAAAACCTGACGAATATGACCTAAAGATAGCAGTTTTGTGGTGCAATGACAGCAGCAATTTGGTGTTACATCAGCAAAAATCAAAATTTACATAGAATCAGTTCGGCCTAAGTGCGGGCATTGCCTGAGATACCACGCCGCATATAATTCAGTCATGGCCTATATAAATTCGTTTTGCCAGATTTATTGGCAATGAGTGCTAGACAGCGAATTGCCGCAATAGACTGGTCGGGAAAACAATGAAATTTTTACTTGATAAAGATTATGGCGTTAACTCACGAATTGGGGTGCCAGCGATCATCGCCTCGACAGCTTCTAACGTTTCGCCATAGAAAATATGCATCGTTTCGCGTGTGACATAGCCGATATGTGGTGTCATCAAAAGATTGGGCGTATTGCGAAGCGGATCAGTGGCCAAAACTGGCTCATGGTCGTAAACGTCAATCGCGGCACCAGCAATTTGTCGGTTCGCCAGCGAATTTGTCAATGCCTTCATGTCAACGATGGGCGCGCGCGATGTGTTGACCAGATAGGCATCGGGTTTCATCATGGCTATTTCTTCTGCGCCAATAAGATGGCGAACACGCGCTGATAGTTTTAGATGAATCGAAATAAAATCAGAACTGCGAAAAAATGAGTCACGGTCAACATAAGAAACCCCAACCTCATCACACCTTTCTTTAGTCAGGTTTTGCGACCAGGCCTGAATTTCCATGCCAAAGGCCTTGGCATAACCAGCCAATTGCGCACCAAGCCGGCCAAGTCCCAAAATGCCAAGTCGCGCACCACGAAGATCACGGCCAAGATGCGTTTGCCAGCCGCCCTCACGCATCGCTGTTGCGCTGGCAAAAATTTGTCGTGCCTGCATTGCGATCAAGGTGAAGGCAAGTTCGGATGTAGCATGACC
>JGI20156J14371_10003615_pt1 | contig 11445 bp, 9 predicted proteins | sample COG_06_FD_14371 | JGI IMG/M metagenome (IMG submission 14371)
TTGTTTTTGAAGATTGGGAAGGGGACTTAGTTGTCTTTTTAAGCCAATGATGTGAACACAGCTTTTGATGTCTCATGTTTTGAGCAGCGACTGCTTGGATAAAGTTAACGTTTGGGGCCGGTGATGGCTGCGAATCACACCTTCACGAAAGAAGGATGCTCCTGTCATCGCTTCCACCGAAAATTCGCTACTTTTCATTCCAATGACCAATCACCTCGTAGACCTTGAACAAGCGGAAGCGGAGTGCATTCGCTATGCGCATTCGTTGTTTTTGGAATTGAATCGGCCGGAGACTTTCTGGAAAAGGCTTCGCAGTGCGCCGGTGAATGATGCACGTTACCGCAAGAAGATGTGCCGACGAAAGAATCTGGGGGGCATGTGGGGTCAGTTCGGTTTCGGTGGAGCGTATGATTTTATGTTCATGCTCAGTTTTTCACCCGCAGCGGCATTGGCCTACATCCGACCGCAAGCAGAGGAGCGACTCCCGAGGCGATGGACCCCCGCCGCGAAGCGCAAGCTCTGCGAATTGCTCAAATACAACGAGCACGACGTACGAGGCATGAGTCATTTGACGTTGGAAATGATGGGCATGGCTGACCCCGAGATTTCAGTCAATTGACGAACTTGCAATAATGATGATGTGTCGAATGAATTTTATGATGGCCATGGGTGTTTTGCTCATCTTGACAAGCGCGAAAGTTGGCAGAGCACAGCATGCAGCGGTGAATACACATCAAGTTCACAGCTCAGAGTCTGGCCATCCGCGAATTGACAAAGTGAAGCAAGGGCGGCATTACTATGCGGACTGTCATTTGGAAGTTGAAGCATCGGAAGTGCCCATCTTTAACGGGTTTCCTCGCTCCCAGGAATGGAATCGCATCATTGTTCTGCGGCAGCAACAAGCCATTTCAAGCCATTGCTTCCGCCAAAGCGAAAATGGTGTTGAGTACGATGGTGATCCTTCATGCAGCAACTGTTCTGACACGCTGAATTACATGAGTTCGCACTTCGAAGTGATGACCTTGAATGACTCTGTTGTGAGCATTCAATGCATCCGCTTTTGGCATCCGCACGGGGGCAATGCTTGGTGGCAGGAAATAGATTTCTTCAACATCGATCTCCGCACGGGCGATTCCCTAGAAATGCCTTTTTCCATGAACGATGTGGATGTTGCCCAAGCAGATGCACATATCAGCGAGTCTTTTAATCATCCGGGCTGTTATGACCCTTCAGGTCATTACGATGCTTACCATTGCCATTCTTGCGAGAGTCCCAACTACTTGCAAAAGGCCCAGGAAGATGGCCGCGTGGGATTAGTAGATGGAGTTTGGACCGCCTTCGAAACCATTTGGCCCGGCCAGTGTTGCCATGCGGCCAAGATCACTGTCGCGATTCCGTTGGAGAGGCTTTGAAATGAGCTGGCGGCTGCTTCGAGTTCTTCAAGGGATTTACAGTGCTTCCTTTTGGTTGCTGTTTTTGGTCTGAAAGTTTCCATTGACGACGGTGGCAATAGTGTACGTAAGCGCGTGATTTATTAGGTTTTGCAGGTCTGATTCAATCAGGTATGTCATCTTGCTTACATTAGTGTTTTTTTTAGCTTGGTTTATTTATAGATTTGAATCAGCACGCTGGCATCAATTTGACTGTCAGGAGAATGTGGTTTTCACAACCTTAGACTTGATGCAGTTAATTGAAAATAATCCTTATCGGGTATTGGGGGTCAAAGCCAATGCCACGCTCAGCGATAGAAAGCAGCAGGCTAACCTGATAGCCCAATACTTGAAGATCGGCCAGAGCGCTAAACTTGACTTCGATATAACACCTCCTTTGAGTCCTATCAAAAGGACGAAGGAAATGATGGATCTGCAAGGCAGTAGGATACATTCTACCGAGGATCAAATCGTACACTCTCTGTTCTGGTTTGTTGAGGCCAATGGGATTGATAAAATTGCACTGAAACACTTGACGGGGTCCAAAGACATTGATAAAGCCTTGTCTGACTTTGAGAAAGGTTGTAGAGGTTTTATCGTTGGATCGGATAGTTACTCTGCCATACTGAACCACTCTACCCTTGAGATAATAGCGTTTCAAGATCATAAGGACCTTACGAAACTAAAAAGTGCGATTGCACAAAAATTTAGTATTGTTTCCGATTCCGATTCTTTAGGGCATTTAAAAAAATTGGTTGCTTCAGATGGCATGAATACCAGTGTTCAAAGAATACTAGAGCTCTCTATGCCAAAGCTCAAGGAGATGCTTTCGGAATTGGTGCCATCGAAGAATGCAGATAAGCTGTTACTTGAGATTTTCAAGTCCAATACAGTCATTTATCCAGGCTTGAGAAATGAAGTTATCGAATCGAAGATCTCTTTAGTCCAGCAGTTGGTGGTTGATGCGGAACAAAAGAGAGAGGCAAATCTTAACGGTTCTGGCGGATTTAAGCATAGTAGTTTGAAGGATGTTCCAGCTCTGGGTCAATTGTTGTTGAATGAAGTTGATAGGCCGCTCAAGGAACTCAAAAAGTTGCTTGGTAAAAAAGACCCTGTGTTTATCGATGCGTTGGAGAAGATTTATAGTGAAGTCAATTATTGTTGTGTTTTGCCTTTCAACAAGCTTATCGAGCAGGTCAACAACAGTCCTCACTTGGATCTAATGCAATCAGCGGATCTCTCATCAATAACAAGTTTATACCAGCGTGCAATAGGGGATCTCGGTACGATCGATTTGCCGATCAGGGAAACCATAATTAGGAACTTCAAAGGCATCAGTGAATCGGGTAAAGCCAAAACCTGTAAGTTTTGCAACTCAAGTGAGGTGGACGTATCAAGAAAGCTAAAGATTCCGATGCATAAAATGACAGGTTTGGGAACTTTCAGGCATTTTAAAGACGGAGGGTTTGGCGTTTCCAGCTGCGCTTCATGTTCGGGTCGGATCAATGGTAAAGGGATCATTGCGTTTATTGTTGCACTCCTCGTGTATGGGGGAATAGCGCTCTTAACAAGTGGCGTGTTGATTGGAATAGATTTCTTTACTGGGTTTTCTATTGTTCGATGGTGGTTTTCGTTTATGAAAAAACAGATCTATTACAAAGAAGTGGGGAAGCATCCTGATATCCTGGAATTGATTCAAGATGGATACGAATTTGGAATGCCTCGCGGTGCATGATCGGATTGGTTGGGTTACCGCGAATCCCAGGGCGCTTTGTATAATGACCTGCTTTTTGGAGACTTAGAAAATGTTCGATCGAATTTAACGAAGATGAAAAAAACAATAATCTTACTCTCATTAGCCTTTTTTACAGGCGGAGTTGGGGCGCAGTCTAGCTTAGATTCCCTGCACACCTTGGTCAAAGACGAACTGAAAGTATCCTCAGCTGATTTGGGCGGGCAGATAAACTCCCTGAGCTCGGAGCTATCGGCCAGCAGTTCCCAGCAACAAGCTGCTATGAATGACCTGCAAGCTAAAAATGCTCTTCTTGAAGAATCGTTGACAGCTTTAGCAAGTGAGCTTAGAAGAGAATTGAATAAGGAAGTGACTAGGTTGAAGCGTTCGTTAGAGGTCGAACGCAACAAAACCCAAAGCATCAAAGACTCCATTGCTTCCTTAAAAGCGCAGATGCTTGGAGACTTAACGATGATGGACTCCGAAGTAAATGAGTTGAACACAAGCCTGAGTGCCACCAACGAAGTTTTGGGGGATGTAAAAACTACGGGTGAACAAGTCAATAAGACAACAAAAGAGCGGCTGACCTATCTGTTGGCGGCCATTTGTATTCTCCTTCTGTTGGTCATAGTTGTCTACGTGATTACAAATAAAAATCACGGAAGTGCGCGAACGGAGCTGGTAGATGCAAAAGCGCATTTAGAAGGGCAAATAAATTCTGCCAATGCAGACTTTGCGGAGAAACTGGCAAAAACCTTAAGTGAACTCCCGAGCCTTGCTGTAGAAAAAGGTTCTTCTCAAAACCCTGCAGACAATCAAGGTTTAATATTGGATTTTGCGCAGCAGATTGCCAGCATGGAAAACAACATCTGGCATCTACCTGAAGATGACAAAGTGAGAAAACGCATTGAACGGGCCACGAAAAAAATGCGAGACACCTTCATGAGTTTGGGCTACGAAATGCCAAAACTGCTGGGTACAGAAATTATGGACGGTCAACCGTTGGATATAAGAAACCTGAGCGAAGATCCTGATGTTGAAAAAGGCAAGAGGGTCATTAAAGCTGTTGCCAAGCCTCAGGTACTACTCAATGGCAAGACCATACAAAGACCAACCGTGGACATTGCGGAAAACACCGAAGATTAAATAGTCATGGGAAGAATAAAAATAGATTACGGCATCGACTTGGGTACGACCAATTCGGCACTGGCTCGAATGGAAAATGGGGCGGTTGCAGTGCGTGAAATTGATGCCAGTACTATAGTGCCCTCGTTAGTTCGTTTTGACAAAAAAGGCAGGGTCCGCAGTGGTATTAATGCAAAAAATAAATACCCTCATTTTGCTGAATTCAAAAGGAAAATGGGTCAGGACATCGAGTTTGTTGTCGCGGAAGGAAGCACGACGAATCCAGAAAAGCTCTCTGCTGAATTGCTTAAAAAACTTGCTTCAGAAATAACGGATGAGGCTTTTAAATCGGTTGTTATTACCGTTCCTGCTGCATTTGAATTGCCTCAAGTGTCTGCCACGAAGAGAGCGGCAGAGCTTGCGGGATTTGAGCAAGTGGAAATATTGCAAGAGCCTGTGGCCGCGGCCTTCAACTATGGACTAACGCATAAGGTAAAGGACGGAAAATTTGTGGTCTTCGATTTTGGTGGCGGCACGTTTGATGCCGCCCTTGTCACGGCCACAGGCGGTGTGATGCAAGTCAAATCCTCCGAGGGGGATAATTTTTTGGGTGGCGGGGATATTGACCGGGCCATTGTCAATGAAATGTTACTCCCATACCTCAGGGAGAATTACAGCATAGACTTATTGGAGAAGAAGGATGAGAAGGACTCGAACTACTTCAAGCTAAAATTGAAAAATATAGCAGATGATCTGAAAAAAGAACTTGGAAAGGCAGAAGACGTTGAATTGCTTACGGATGTAGGACAGCTGCCTGAAGATGATGAAGGAGAGGAATTGGAGTTTGATGTTGTGTTTACTCGGTCGGAAATGAATGATTTAACAGCTCCCTTTGTCCAGAGGGCAATTGATAAGACCAAAGAATTGCTCAAGAACAATGAGTTGAGTGCCTCAGACCTCACGGCGCTTATTTTGGTAGGCGGCCCAACCCAGATGCCCATTTTCAGGGATATGATAGAAGAGCAGCTGATCAAACCGGATGTTTCGATCAATCCCATGACCGGTATTGCTGAGGGTGCAGCACTCTATGCTAGCACGATGCAGAATACGGTCAAGACCCATGGGGCAGGTCCAAATTCTGGAAGTGAAGAGGGGCAAAACGTTGTAGAGCTAGATGTTGATTATAGTTCGCCATCTAATTTGGATGAAGAACCAGTATCCGTTGTTGTAAAAAGTAGCGCTGAAGCGCTTTTTGGTGAAATACGCAGGGAGGACGGGCGTTCAACTGAGCGAGCTGCTTTAGACGCCGTGTTTATGGTCCCTGTCGATCAGGCAAAAGCCAACAACTATACCCTCAGTGTTTTTAATGATAAAAATGACCGGGTAGCATGCTCTTCTGATAAGTTTACAATTCTACCGGGGATCGCAGTAGATGGAGGCTCTCCTTTGCCAAAATTCATCGGCATCGAATATCAGTCGAAAAATGGCAAGGTTCTCTTTCACTCGTTCCAAGGCCTCGAAAAAGACAAACCTATGCCAGCTGTAGGCATCACGACTGGGGATTTGTATACTCAACAGGAACTGCGTCCAGGCAATGAAGACGACAGGTTGGTGATTCGACTTTACCAAGCGGAGACAAGAGCGGAGGGCTCGCGATCGATTGTGAATAGTTTGATAGACCAGCTAGAAATTAGAGGGTCGGAATGTGATAAACTGGTTCCAGATCGCACGCTCGTTAAATTCACTTTAAGCATTGATATATCTCAAAATATGAAATTGGAGGCTGATTTTCCTACACTCGGCTTTTATGTCGAGAAGGAGATGAAATTCCCGACAACGTCAACGGTGAATCGCGATCAGGTGGATGAATTGCTAAATGAAGCTGATCGATTGATAGAACGGTTGGAGGATAGCGATCAACCAGCTCCAAATTTACCACAGCTAAAAGAAAAGAGATCTCGCATAACCAAGGTGTTGGATCAGGATGGTCCCTTAGACCAAGCATTTTCAAACTCGAAAGAGCTCATCCTGGATCTGGATATTGCGGAGGAAGCATTGGCTTGGCCAGAACTCATTGGGGAAATACATGAATCCTTTAAAAATTTAGAGGATTTGGTGCATGAATGTGTGAGTAAAAGCTTGGATGGTTTTGAAAAGGATAAGAGTGATTTGGAATATCTCAAAACATCCAAGGATTCAGTTATTGCTTCCAATAAAATAGAACGAGGGAAAGAGCTTTTAGATAAAATAAGAAGCTTGGAATGGCGCATATCAGACAGGCATGCGGGCAAGGAAAAAAGGATTGCATGGATACGTGATTTTCACAATAGTTTTGGAAGCTTAGAATGGACCAATCCAGCTGAGGCGAGAAGCGCTATCGATCGAGGTATGGAATTGGTCAATTCTGGTGCATCTTTTGAACAATTGGATCATCAGGTTAAAACCATCGTCCGTTACATGAAAGATAGAGGCAACGCAGGACGAACAACTGAAGCCGGAGGTGGCATTGGTGCATAGCCCTTGATCAATGAACTACTTCAATAAACAAGATGTTATTGACGGCAAGTATGAAGTGTTGTTCTTCATTCATGAGACCACCTATGGCTGGAGTTATCGTGTCAAAGGGAAGGAGGATGGGAAGGTGTATATGCTCAAGGTTTACCAAAAAGATCGACTTCTTGCACATCACTTTACGGAGAATGGTGACCTATTAGAAGCGAGCATCCACAAAGGGCTGGAGCATCCGAATCTTTCCCGGTATGTAGAGCACCAAACCTTTTCCCATCAGGGAATTGATCTTATTTATTATGTTGTTGGTTTTATCAGCGGTGAAACGCTTCAGGAGAGAATAAATAGGGAAGGAGAGCCCAGCGCGGCGTTTTCTGTTCGTTTTTTCTCAGAGGTTTTGGATGCTGTGAGCTACCTGCATTCGAGGGAACTACCGGTTCTTCATTGCGACATCACGCCGCAGAACATTATGATGGACTTGTCCGATAACGTCATGAAGCCTGTGCTTTTTGACTTCGGACTTGCGCGGTATGTAGGTGCAGAGGTTACGTATTTTAATCGAACTAAGCCTTCGGCATTTTACTGTGCCCCTGAGGTGCTCAATGGCACCGCAAGCGTGGAGAGTGACGTTTTCTCCTTAGGAGCACTGCTTTATTGTCTCCTTTGCGGCAACTTCCCTTGGAATGGGGAGATTACCAATCCCAATCCGAATTCAGATAAATTCATAGCTGACCTTTTACACTCCAGAAATAAAAAACTCAGATTCAATGTGATGGATGATCTTGATGAGCATTTGAAGGTAGTGGTTGTAAAAAGCCTGTTGCCTCAATTAGGAACTCGTTTTACAAGTGTTCCTGAACTCAAGCATGCATTGAACAAGGAGATGGTTGTTTCCATTGAAGATGTGGAGACACAAGAGCGAATGCAGGTAGTGAAGAGAACGCCAGGCTTAGGGTTTAATAAAATTGCAGGAATGGACGCCATTAAGTCCATGATGAAGCAAGATGTGATTGAGCCCCTCCTGCATCCAGAAAAAAACGAGGAATATGGTATAGAGCCTCCTAATGGCGTGCTTTTCTATGGCCCTCCTGGATGCGGAAAAACTTTTTTTGCAGAATGTCTTGCTGATGAGGTTGGCTTCAATTTTTTAAAGGTCAAGCCTTCAGACGTAGGGTCTCAGTATGTGCATGGCGGTCAAGAGAGAATTAGCCAATTGTTCAGGGATGCGAAAGAAAACGCACCGACGATATTGTTTTTGGATGAAATGGATGCCATGATTCCAAGTAGAGATGGTTCTGCAGGACATCATTATGAATCTGAGGTGAATGAGTGGTTGGTGCAGATTAATAATTGCTCCCAGAGTGAGGTGTTCATCATAGGGGCTACCAATAGGTTGAATAAGATTGATACGGCGGTTCTGCGCTCTGGTCGATTTGATCGGAAGATTCATATACCGCTGCCTGATAAAGAATCAAGACGAGCCTTATTTCAACTTCAACTGAGCAAACGTCCAAAGGTTTTGGACGATAACCTTGATTATGGCTTGCTTGCGCAAAAGACGAAAGGCTTTGTTTGCAGTGACATTACTTTAATTGTAAACGATGCAGCAAGAAATGCGGCTCAAAACCAGGTGAAAATTGATACAAAGATTATTTGTAGTGTCATAGATAACACCAGTCCTTCGGTAAGTGAAAAGGAGATTAAAGACTACGATAATGAGCTTGATGAGGAGAATCAAAGACCTTCTATCGGTTTCAAAATGCGATCGAATCAGTCAGATGTAAAGGAAAATTCGCAGCAAAAGTTAGATGAATTGGAGAGAGAGATGAAACGCGCGGCTGAAAATCAAAATTATGCGCGTGCTGCAGAGATTAAAGCTCAGATTGAAACCTTAAAGAACCGTTGATCATGGAGAGAAAAGAATTTGTTGGGACTTTATTGGAAATTGCTTTTGCATCTATGGTGTGTGATGGAGACATCGCTCCAGAGGAGCAGCACTATCTAAGTGAAATAGAAAAAGGTGACTTTTATCTAAAGGAATTCGACATGTCTGAGCAGTTGAAAAAATTGAATTCCGATTGGGAATTACACGGAACAAAACTTTCCGAGCGGATTCTAAATTCAACGTATAAACTTGATTTTTCAGAGGGTCAAAAGATGATCGTAATGGATTTTGCGATTGGGATTGTTCGCTCAGATGGCGTTATGCAGCAGAGTGAAATTCAATTCGTAAATACCTTGATGACAAACATCAAAATATCCACTGCGCTTGTGGATATGAGATTTGGAAACTGGTCGATAGTGGAGGCATCCTGAAATTCAACAGATGATTTAGGCGAGACTGTTTGTCTTGGGGGACTTGTATAGCCACAAGAAGTGGAGGTCAACTCAAAAAAAAATAGGACTTGCGGGAAAGTCCCTTGCATACGGGCCGGTGACGTTTGCGCGCTAGCCTCTCGGGAAAAATCTAAATTACCAGAAGGCTTTTCTCAAAAGTAATGCCAGCTCCAATTTTGCGACTTGAGAAATACTAAGATTAGCCCGGCGCCTTGTTAGGCAAAAACCAGAGATACGGTCAGCAGCAGCTGAGATCTTCATTTTCTCCTTTCGGACCTCATGTAGCCGATGTAACCAAGTGCTACGAGCCCTAAGATTATTGCAATGCCTTCCATCATGGACTTAAAAATAGGACTTTCTAAATTAAGTAGGAGTTCAGGTATTAATTTCGTCTCATGATTTGGATGCTTTTACTTGGAATTGCGCTGACAAGCTGGTTGATTTGGCTGTCTAGTGAATGGATTTCTCGTGGTGCTGAGTATTTGGGGCGGGGATGGAATCCGGGAATACGTGGAGCTACGATCAGTGCCATTTCAAGCTCGTTGCCTGAGCTTTTTGTGGCCCTGATCTTCTTAAATGTATTGTCTGATGTTGAAGGATTCGTCGGGGGGTTATCGACCATGACGGGCTCAGCGATTTTTAATATCTTATTGATACCGTCTCTCATGGGGTTTGTTGCGTTGACGGCTCAAAAAACCAAAAAATCGGTTGTGTCATCTCGTGTCATCCTTCGCGATGGTTCCTGGTTGATCGGGATTCAGATTATCATCCTCGGTTTGCTTTGGAGAGGTGTTTTTGGTGCTATTGAGGCGTCAGGTCTCTTACTTTATTATGCGCTCTACATGCGTCGTTTAGTGACCTCAAATAAAGGTAGGAACCTAGATGTGTTGAAGTCTCGTGAACTCCAATTAAAGGTGATCCGAATGATTGGAGCAGGAGTTTTGGTTCTTGGAGTTTCTTGTTTTGTGCTTGTAGAAGGATGCGTTCGGATTAGCCAACTTGCTGGATGGAGTCTGTCTGCTACCGCACTTATTGTCGCCGCCGCGGCCACGAGCTTACCTGATACATTCATCAGTCTTCGTGATTGCGTAAAAGGCGCTTCGGTTGAAGGGGTTAGCAATGCCATTGGGAGTAATATTTTCGATTTGTGTGTTGCCCTTGGCCTACCGGTGCTCATTTATTCTTTGATGTACGGTCAGATTCATTTGGACCCGACAACCCAAGAAATGCTGATCAGGTTGTGGTTCTTCATGATGGGAGTGACGGTCATCGCTTGCTCAGTGCTTTATTTTGGTAAGCGATTGACGTGGTTTGGAACGATAGCGTTGATGGTTCTTTATCTGGGCTTTGTGGGCTCGGTATTTGCAGGGGTTTGGTAGGAATGAGGTGCAGCGTCCCGTTGCTTTAATTTTTCGTTGACTTTGAGGCAGGAAGAATATTGTTTTTCGGTAATTATTTGATTAATTGCTAAAAAAAATGGAACGCATATCAATCAATCACATCATCATTCTTGTTGTTTTAATCATTGCTGGGTACTATTGGCTCTTTCCTACCGAATCTGTATTGATTGTGGAAGGCTGTAGCTCTTCACAATGCAGATGGGAGGATGTCGGTAAGTCAGCCTTCAAAGGCGATGAGAAATTATGGGAGCAATGCCAGCAGAGCGGGAAGTATGCAGTTTTCAATAAAACGGGCAAATCTCTTCGGATGAAGCCGGTTAGCTACGGTAGCACTGGTTACACTGGAGGGCGAAATAAAAACGCCTTCTCAATTCCCACAGGTTTAAGTATCGTAGATGAAAGACCTAATTATTTGATGCTCGTAAGCCCCGACCAAATCAGCACCAGCCGTCATGCCGGTACAGTTGTGCGTTGGGAGTTATGGTGCAATTGATGCGATAAACTTGAAGCCAAGAACAAAAACTTCTTCTAACTATGCTATTCCGTAATTCTGTTTTTCACCTCTTGTTGATTTGTTGCCTTGCTCTCAGTTTTGATGGCCTCTCTCAATACCACACAGGACAACGCGTGTTCTCGAGCAAATTCCCCACTGAAACCAAGGACTACCAGCAGGATACATACGTAAAGATTGAAAACTCCTCAGGGGATATCATTGTAGCGATTGAGAACGTCAGAACGGGTAAGACCATTCAGCACGCTTACATTTTGAGTAATGATGCTTACGAGTTCAAATACATTCCCGTGGGCAGATACGTATGCAAGTACATGTGGACAGATCCCATCACTGGAAGACGGATGTTTGAAAAGGATAACTCCTACATGGAATTCAAACCCGATGAGTATGGCGGTTACG
>JGI20156J14371_10003616_pt1 | contig 11445 bp, 6 predicted proteins | sample COG_06_FD_14371 | JGI IMG/M metagenome (IMG submission 14371)
CCCCCAACTGCCCATCCGCATTCGAACCCATCGACCAAAGATCCCCACTCCCCTTCAAATAATACCCATGACTCAGGCCGCTCGCCACTCCTGTCACGGGACTGTAGTCGACGACATAAAATTTGTCCGAATAAACACCGTGGGAAGTCGCACCCACAACGAGGTAAGCCTTGTTATCAATCACTCCCACATTCCCGAGATATGAACTGACCGGCAAGTTGCCCACCAATTCCCAGGAGTTGGTATCCGGGTTATAAGATTCGATGGTATTGAGGAAGGAAGCTCCACTTCTTCCGCCTGCCACATACATTCGACCTTTCGCCACCCACCCGACTGCCCAGAAACGCGGAGTTGTCAAACTGGGACCGACAGTCCAGGAATTCGTTGCTGGGTCATAGATTTCAACGGAATCCAAGTGCGTCGTTCCACCAAGTCGTCCTCCCATTGCCCAAATCTTCCCTTCATAATAGGCACAGACATGCCCACTACGAGCAGTGGTCAAGGGTGCCTTGGTTGTCCAAACACTTGAGTTTAAATCAAATTCCAGAACCTGAGTAAGCTCGGCAGAATCATTTGCGCCACTTACCAAAAAAACCTTGTCTCCCGCCTTCACACCGGTGGTTGAAAGCGGGTTTGGAATTGAAACTCCCGAAGACCAAGAATCACTTGAGGGATCGTAAATTTCGACGGAACTAAGGGTTGATCCGTTTTTCCCTCCAAACAAATAAAGCAATCCATTGTGGTTCGTAGTAAATTGACTAGAGCGTGCTTGCGTCATTGAAGCCAAGGCTGTCCATTGGTTGGTACTGGGATCATAGCGTTCCAACGTATCACTGACGGTAGCAGAACTTCCCCCAGCAAAGTAAAGCTTTCCATCGATCACCTCGACTCCATCGTAGGCGGCATACCTCGCCTGCGAGTGGCTCGCTTTTTCCTCCCACTTCACGGTTTCGATTCTGACAGGGCCGGGGCGATCGGTGGAGGTGCCGTCCCCAAGTTGGCCGACATGATTTCGACCCATCGCCCAGAGGGAACCATCCGCCTGAACGAATCGACTATGGTCCCCACCCGCAGAAAAGGTGGTCACCGGATTGAGATCGGTGATGTATAGTTTGTTGGAATGGGCAGATCCGTCCCAGCCGCCCGTCAGGTAAAGTTTTCCGTTTATCAGGGCGGAATCCGATTGGTAAGCCCGAGCAGGCAAGTTCCCGATGATACGCCACTGGTTGCTGGAAGAGTCGTAACTTTCAATCGTGGTCAGGTAGGTTGAAGCATCCGGGCGTCCGCCACCGATATAAACCTTTCCATTCAGAGTCCACGCCAGTGCCCAGTGCCGAGCCACGGTCAAGTCGGGCATTTGCGCCCACGTATCCGTCGCAGGATCATAGACATCGACTCGATTGGAGTAATTGATCCCCACTCCTGCTATTCCACCCATGATCCATACCTTTCCTCCACATACGACCGCCTTCATTCCAGATCGACCCACGGGCATGGAGGTTTTGGCACTCCAAGTGTTTAAACTTGGATCGAATTCCAAAACCTGGTCCATATTATCTTCCGCCTGATCCCATCCGCCGAAGACTAAAATCTTGTCCCCATAGGTCACGGCAACCGAGTAATTGCAGGCAACAGGTAGGTTCGGACCGGCAGTCCATGAATTCGTGACCGAGTTGTAGATTTCCACACTATCCAACTTGTTGCCCGGCCCACTTGCGCTTGCCCCTCCAAAGACGAGAAATTTTCCATTGTAAACGGCCATGGAAGCTCCAACCCTTGCAGTATTCAGGGAAGGCAGAGTTTGCCAAGATCCAGTCGATGGATCAAAGCTCTCGAAGGTGGCATGAACATTTCCAACATTTCCTCCACCGGCGAAATAAAGTTTGCCGTCCATCTCTTCAACTCCGTCAAAGGCAGCGCGAGCCAAGGAATTGCTCGCTTTCTCCTCCCAGGCGAAGACTTGCCTGGGAGTGTGGCGGTCGGTGGTGGTGCCGTCCCCGAGTTGGCCGTAGTCATTGGCTCCCATCGCCCAGAGGGTACCGTCGGACTTTTGAAAAAGTGCATGCGAGCCACGGCTGGAAACTGCGGTGACATTACTATCCACAATTTGAATCGAGGCGGATGGATCCTCGGGTTGAGATTCCAGTGAATATAAGGCGGAGACCTCGGTAGCGGACAAGGCTCGGTCGTAAATGCGAATATCGTCGACAGTGCCGCTGAAAAAATGATCGCTACCAAGACTATTGTTGGCACCAATTTTCAATGATCCATCTTGAGAAGGACTGTCTTTGTAAGAACCTTGTTCGATTACAATCCCGTCAAGAAAAGTTGAGTGAAAGGAATTAACACCTAACGAGGTAACTACATTAATCCATGAACCTATGGGTTGTATACCATAAGATAAAGCGGAGTTGTGGGCGGAAAAAGATGATCTTAATGAATGCATTTGACCAACAATACCGGCACTTACATGGTCCGATCGGTTCCCATTAAAACCAATCCGAAAAAGAGGATATGAACTCCCTAGATCAAAAAGTTTTGGGTACTCATTATCGAAAGATGCAATTTTTAGCCATGCAGAAAAAGTAACCTCATCGTAAGTCCCAATTGTCATGGAAATATAATCATCCACCCCATCGAAGCTGTATGCTTTACTTGCTTGTCCGTGGCGGTCGGTGGAAAGGGTAGCTCCGTTGACCGTGCCATCGTTTCCATTGCCTGAGCTGTCGGTGGCGTCCCCATCGAATTTCCACCACCCGACGAGTCCCTGATCCAGCCCCTGTGCATTCCCCAGCTGCCCGCGATCGTTGCGCCCCATGCCCCAGAGCGAACCGTCTTTCTTGATGAAGTAACTGGTCTCGCTCCCCGAGGCAATGGCGGTGACGTTCGCATCCACCACCCGTGCGGGTTGATGAGAAAAGGGTTGGGATTCCAAAGTGTAAAGAGCGGAAACCTCAGTGGACGACAAAGCACGATTGTATATGCGGATGTCGTCGAGAGTGCCAGAAAAGGACCCTAGGTCACCCAACCTCTTCGCCCCAATTAACCAGTTATGAGCTACGGATTCTACATTCGGGAATGTTCCGTCAGGCTCCAAAGAATCAGGTTGTGGAGTGCTAACACCAATTGAATTAAAGGTACCGCCATTTAGAAATATAGTCGTCCCGTTTTTGTCGAACAATACAACTACATGGTTCCAGTTATTCTCACTATTATAAACTAAGCTTGCTGGATCGGAAACCCATCTTTTTGCCTCAATGCTACCCCCAACAATGCTGGCCCAAGATTCCCTATATCTGCCATTCTTTCCACCATTATTGAATAAGTTGCCTACCGAATCACCCGATACCCAAAAAGAAACACTCACTGTAGGAAAACTAATATTTAAGTTTGTATCAAAATATTCATCATCTTCGATAAATCTATACGCACTATTTGGCTGTCCATGGCGGTCGGTGGTGAGAGTGGCTCCGTTGACCGTACCGACGTTCCCATTGCCCGAACTATCGGTGGAATCGCCGTCGAATTTCCACCAACCGACTAGTCCGAGTTCGAGCTTGCTGCCGTCTCCCAGTTGGCCCCGGTCGTTCTTGCCCATCGACCAGAGGGAGCCATCCGTCCTTAGCAGGAGACTGTGGTTCTCCCCCGCGGACACCGAGGCGTTGGTTTCCGCATGCAGGGGTATGGACAGGAAAGAAAAACTCGAAAGGTATAAAATCTGAATAAAAAAAGCTTTCCAAATCCATCCGGTGGAAAAATTCAAAATAGACTTAAAAACGAGACGGAACATAAAAAAGAAAAGCTTCGATTATTTCTTGGATGACTTGCCAATATCCATTTTTTTATAAGCGGCAAAATTTCTTTTGATTGGGGGCTTGGGCTTGGATTTTATACTACCTGTTTTTACTTTTACAAAGGATTGTCCTTTATACTCGGTGATGGCATAGAAAGTACCTTTGGCTAATGCGACACCATCTTTTGTACGGACTGCAAATTGCGGAGAACCCCGAGGGCGCTCCGGATCCAAAAGAATGGCAATGGTACCGCTTTTCAAATGGGCTTCGTAACGGTTATTGTTTGCCGGACCGAGGATGAGTTTTGCTGGACCGGATACACGACCCGCAATTCCCTGAGGGCAGGAAAAAATGAACTGAGCATCTGCAGAAAGAAAAATCTCGGTGGATTGTGAAAATCCCTGACCAGGAGAAACAGGTAGGTATTGGCCTTGGGCTTGATTGAACCAAAGAACCTGGCCTTCCATTTCCTCGGCAGTTGGGATTTGTGGGAGATTCTCGGACGCCTCGGCCAAAAAACCTATAAGGGAGAGTAAGGAAAGGGGAATTTTAATTGATATCCTCATGGTTTTACATAGGTTCCATTTTCATCAAATACGGCATTGGGATTCTGTAGGAGAATGGTTTCCCTTAATTGCGATTTGAGCAGTTCGTGGGTATTGACTGCTTCCACTGCCAATTCGCCAAGATTGGTCGATATGTCAAAAAGTTGATTAGCGTACCATTTATATTTATCCCGCAGTTCAATTCCTTCGGTTTCATAAAAATACGAAGCATTCCGGTCGGCTTCCGGAATGATGTAAGTCGTATTTAAGTTCTCAAAACGGGCAAATAAATCAGAAAGTCCTGAAGTTTTTTAAAAAAGGTCTGAATTTTTTGGATTAATTCAATTTCCAACACTTCAATTCCACTTTGTAAAAGTGCTTCCCAAATACCCGTGTTTACCCGAGCGATGGATCCATATTGAATTTGGTTAGGGAAGGGTTTTTCCCCACTGGCATACTTACTAAAAAAGGGAGTGGCATAGGAATCAGATAGGGTTTCATAAGCCGTACCGAGTTCCTGTTCATAGCCCTCAAACTCACCCACTAAGGCTTCAATAATTTGATGCTTTCGAAGGAGGTCCATTTTATCGTCGTGGATTCGTTCCAAAAGAAAGGCTCCGTAAAGACCAAGAAAGATAAAAATCAATTCAGCGAAGAGCCAACCAAAGCGGGTGATTAAAGTTTTGGCAGATTTTGTGAGCTTTAAAAAAACCATGGTGAAAGTTTATTTTATATATTTTTGTAGGGAGCTTCTTGTGGCATCATTTAAGGCTTCTTCAAGTATGAGACTCGCCGAAGGAGAGAGTAAAGGCATAGTGATAGGGGCAAATTGTACTGCAGATGCAATTTTGGCTATTCGGGAGGGTGCGTCCTCGCCAGTTAATATGTTTTCACTTTCATCTTCATTTAAAAACGAGGTTTCGGATGCAGGTTTGGCAAAGATGGAAAAATCCCCCCCAAAAAGAGAAGCTGGAGAAAGGGCAAAACTTCGCAGAAAATAGGAATATCCACTCAGATAATCGTATTCAAAGAGGACTGCAAGTTGGGCATCTGAAAGGCCTTCTAGTTGAACCTGTTCGCTGGACTGCAGGGCGGCAAATTCTGGGTTTTCTCTTGCCAATAAAAGAATGGTTTCCGGTGGCAGGGTGGGAGCAAGATCGTCAATACTAACCGAGGTGGCTCGCAAGGTTACAAAAGTGGACTGAGTCGAGGATGAAGTGGAGGATGTGGAACTGGGGCTACTTGTGGATGAAACCTCCTCCGGTGTCTCGACTAGGGATTGGCCATACACTACACGGGTTGTAAAGGGATAGCTCGAGGATGGTTGATCGAGAAATATTTTTTTGCTGGCGGCTAAGAGAAAAATGCTTGAGGAAGAGGAATTCAATGTGGAGATCGAATCTTTTAACCGAAGGTCCCCATCGTACACTCTGAAGTCGACTTCCCCTACACTTAAACTGGGAGAAGATGTGGAGGAAGCCAGACTTCCCCGGCTCACTTCCATAGTTGGTTTACTCCGAACCGAAAGTTTGGAAAAAGAACCAGCTGCGGAAACTGCAGGTAGTTCATTAGTGGAGGATAAAAGATCAACTTTTGGCTGACTGGAACTATATTCCGATGAAGATGAGCCTTGTTCAATATATAATTTCTGTGCCTCCATTTTATGGACAGAACTAGATTGAGTGGCAGATTCGCGCGGTACAATTCGTACGGTATCCCCTTTGATCGCTCCGTCGGCTAGTATAGACTTTCCGTGAAGTTCGATGTGAGATGCTTCGAGGATTCCAGTCTGTAATAACGCCTGGCCTCCAAGGTCAGTAATCATTGTGGATGGGGTACCGTCCGAAGAAACAACATTTACGGCGATCTCCCCTTTTGAATCAACCAGCTTTAGAGATTCGGATCCACTGTTGGGTGTAATGGTGAGACTCGATGAATTACCCTCCCCTTCTGCCAATACGATATAGCCTTCAGGGGCATAGATTTGTCCATTATTGACACAACGCGGGCCCCTGTGAAACTGACCGATTGAGCGGTAATTTTCCCGTCATTCCGAACCTCTCCTGTTAATGATTCGAATTTGTCAATTTGGGCTTTAAAATTATCATCGGTGAGAGATCCGGCAACCACATGTAAACGCCCGACCTCGACCGTGGACCCAGAACCAAAAATAACCCCTGCCGGATTGACTAAGTAAACACTACCATTGGCACGGATATCCCCCTGGATATTTGACTTTGCACCCGTCCCCACAACCCGGTTAAGCACACGCGATTGTGATGATGGTTGAGTAAAACGAACCGTTTCATTAGGAGCCACATTAAATTTTTCGTGATGAAAAATACTGTTATCCGGTGCGGAAATTGTCATCTCCGAACCGATGGTGGAAACGGAACCTCCCTCCGTCATGGCTTTGCTGCCTTCGGGTAAAGAATATAGCCTGATTTGAATCAGTAAAAAAAGAAAGAATGGATATATAAATTTGTTCATACTTAAAAGGTCCATTGAGTGGATGCGTGTACCCGATAATCATGGCTCTGTGTGCCTTCTCGAATACCCGTGTCGGTCTCCACCGTTTTAAGAGGTTTTGCAAAGTCCAATCTTGCCTGTCCCCCGCCGGGAAGCTCTGTGAGTAGACCACAACCAAGTCCAATCAATGTCTGGTCGGATTCATAAAAGAATGGATCTTTCACGAAGGATTGTCCGTAATCAAAGAAGGGTGCCAAGGATAAGGAAAACCTCTTTTTGGGAGAAGTGCCGAGGGATAATAATTTCCAACGATATTCAATTGAAAAAAGAAAACCATGATCACCCGCCACTATGGATTCAGGATATCCTCTCACTCCTGATGCCCCACCAAGCAACCATTGTTTCTGCGGTAGCATCCGCTGATTAGTGAGAGAACCCACGGCGTCAAAATTCAACCCACGGCGTCAAAATTCAACCAGAGCGAATGACGATCGAGATCAGCATAGGGATCATTTGTAGATGAAAACAGCTTACTTAGATTAATCATACTACGATAAGAAAGTGCCAATACGGGCACCTTGTCTTCCACTTCGAACCCACCCATAAATTCACGCTGTTCAACCGGAATGGAACTTAAGTTAGAACGAAGAACAATTGACCCAATTGAACGAACGATCTCTCCATTACTTTCTACAGATAATGAAAAACGGGGAGTAAAAAATGAACCGCCCGCATTTTCCTGAAAGATAGAATTATAAGATTCCACTTTTTCATAATTCATACCCAGCTGATAGGAAAAATTGCTTTTTTCCTTTTCCCATGACAGCGGATTGCCGTAAAGTGCAAGGTCCAGATTGGTGGAAGACCCCTGGAAGTCAATCGGAGTAAGGGCAAAGCTTGAACCGTCATACTCGCTGTACATTCCCATTATCCCAAGATCCAATACTCCAGGTTGAACGAGGGGAACCCGGTAACCCAAGCCTAATCCGTAACGCTGTCCGGTATCTGAAACTGTCCATGATATATCTACGGGATCATCCGAACGGGTTAATTCATGAAGTCGAAACTGACCATTCCACAACCATTTACCAGTACTAGGACTACCATTATTGGCAACGCCCACTGAAAACTGAGTACGTTTTTGTTCCTTCACCTCGACCACAGCTTCAACTTCACCGGGGCGATCCCCCGGAAGTAATAATAAACGGGATGATTTTGCAGGACTACGCCCCAGCCTTTTCACGGTCTTCTTAAATTTTTGGGTAAGGGGTTGTCCAAGTACGCGTTGTTTCCACATCTGCTTTGCTACGACTTTTTCCACTTTTTGCTGTGTCCTATTTTCATCCCCAGAACCGGAATAATCTAGGTGAACATTATTAATACGAGCAACCCATATCTTAATCTCCAGGCCCGTTTCTCCAGGACTGCGCAGGTCCGCACCCGTGGTGGGATCAATCTGAGCGGGATTTACCATAGCAACCATGCCCTCCATTCCACTTTCTTTTAAGTAATGAATACAAACTTGAGAAATCTCGCGCAGTTCCTCAGTTGAAAGAAGAAAAGGGTTCATACCCGTTGAGGGATTCATTAATCCGCCCAAGTCAATCAACCCTCCTTTTCGGGAGTGTGGAAAACGGATTTTTTTAAGCTCGTTTAAGGTAGGTAATCCCTGGCTGTCTCCACCATAAGAAATGACTAGAGGCATAACGGAGTATTCCTTAATAATATTTTCAGAGGGTTGGAGCGGAAGGGTTGGAGTAGTTTTTGATCGAAGGGGAATTGGTGGTTCAACTTTATTAATTGAGGTTCCGGGCAAAGGGAACAATTCATCGAATGATTTTTCAGGTTCAACCTTTTTGGTTGCTCGAGTAGAAAAAGGAGCTGGTCTCGTAAGAGGCCGATTTTTTGTTTTTTCAGCTAACTTATTATTAAACGCATCTATTCTGGCCTGTAGGTCTTGGATATTCCTCCTTAGATTCTGTTGCGATTTTCTGTCATATGTATTATCAGACCAAGCATGTGAAATACTGGACAAGCTAAGCAATAGTATGCAATAAAAACGAATTAAAGGAGTCATCAGAAAATTAAACAAAAGGGAACAAATATTAGTAAAGTCAGATAAGAAAAGTTACAAATGTTTATTTTTTAGGCGTATTGAATATTTTAAAATTAATAAATTAACATTAGTAAACCCGATTTCTTACATCTAGTCTTACATTGAAAGATAAAATGTAAGTACAAGAAGAAGATTGAAGAAACTTGAACTCTGCACCCAATTTGCTAATGTATTATCTATGACTCCACCCCAAAACTCTGGTTATAGAGCCCTAAATATTGCATTAGGTAAGACTCTAATTGCAGCTGCATGGGTAGATGGTGAATTGAATGATCAGGAGTTGGATTGCTTGAAAAGTCTAATTTTACAAATGCCTCAAATCACTTTTGATGATTGGAGAAAGCTAAAAATCTATATGGCTTACCCGATAACGATCCCTGAACAAAATTCGATCGTGGAGAGTTTTACTGAAAAAGTTTATCTTAAGGGACATCAAAAACTGGCTTGGAATTCTTTGCTGCAGGTTTTACAGGCTGATGGTTCAGTAACTTTTGAAGAAAAAGCTTTTGCGGTTGAGCTTGAAAATGCTCTCGAAGAGAGTTCAGGAAGTTTTCTTCGAAAAATTAAATATTTTTTATTTCAGGCTAAAATTGAAAATGCACCTGCTTGGCAAAAAGCTAACCCGGGGAGAGATAAATTTATTCATGAATTTTTCGACAACCCAGTATATTTTATTTTTAGGAAAGCGATTTTAAAAGAGGGACTTGAGGTGCCTCACTCAAAACCCGAACTTCAAAAAGTTTGCCTCTTGGCCGCAATTCTTTGCTGGTTTGCAAAATCAGATGAAAAACTGAGCCTTAGTGAAGAAGCATATATTCTTAAAATTCTAATCGAACATTGCGAAATTAAGAGAAATTTATCCGAATGCATTTTTAAAGTTGGAAAATCTATCGATGTGACCGATTTACAACTTAGCGAACTGACTACTTCCTATTCTGATTCAACGCCTCAGCATGAAAGAGACGAGTTTTTTGTTATCATTGCAAAAATGATAATGATCGATAATTCGCTTAGCCCGCAAGAACTAGAATGCTTGAGAACGGTGGCCTTATATCTTGAAATCTCTGAAACCCTTTGGAGAAAAGTTTTAGGCGATATTCATCTGAAAACGACTTTTTCTGCTTAAAGCTTTTTTGAACTGTGAAACTGCATCAAGGCAGTTTTGCTTCGGGTTAAATTTGGATTCCAAAATATAGCAATAATTGAGGAGTTATCTGAAAAAAAGTAACTAAGTTAATCCCATCTGAATGGGTAAAATTAGAAAAATATACCTCTCTCGATTAAGGAATTTTGGGGGCAGCTATGGATTCTGAATTTTTCTGACTTCAGTTGATTCCCATATTTAAAACCTCTTTAAAATCTAATAATTTTCATCCGTGCTCATGATTTTACATTTATCTAATTTATTGATGGGCACTTCATGCTAGTTCCACTCGAACCATTCTTGAGTGGAGTAATTATAATAGTGCCATGGATTGGAAGTTCCTTGGTCGTAATGAATCCAAGCATCCTCGGCATTCGAATACACAATCGGATAATAGTCTAAATCAGTCCACAACCAGCCTTTATCTGCGGTGTAGTGCCAGCCTTTAAGGTAGGGTACTTTTAACTTCGCAACCAGGGTAGTTGCTTCCTCCCGTTTTTCTCTTACTTTTTGATCAAGAAGATCGTATTCTTGGGACAGACGAACAACTTCTTTTTCAGCGTTCCTTTTTTGAAGAATTATTTTTTCCGAATGTTTTTGAGCGTCGGTATATTTTACGCTCAGTTCCGCTATACGAAAAAGGATTTGATTAAGCTCGGTCTCGGTCTTGCTTATCTCTGTATCCAATCGAACATTATTTTTGCCTACCCCATCGATTTGATCCTGAACGCCTCTTATTTGATCCTCTAATTTTACGAAGGTGGCATTTCGATCTACGATCTGATTATTTATATTTACTAATTCCTTCTTCTCTTTTTCCCATCGTTCCTTCCAGTCATTCAGCGGAGGTGGTGGGGGCGGAGGTGGTGGGGGCAAAGACATTTTCTGTACTTCTATTACAAATGTTTCTAAAATCCTAACTCCCAATTGAGTCGCTTGGACCCGAATCGATAAAGTAGGACTTTGAGAAGAGTTTAATATAACTGATGTTTTAAGTATTCCACCAGACGCGATAGTGAAAAATTCATTACCAGAATCGCCCTCCCCTTTTACCAATTCAAAAATCGCTGAACCACCAGCTTTAATACTAAATTCACCAACCTTGGAATGTATGGGAAGATTTTCACTTACTTTACCATGCGACAAAATAATTAGCCTCGGATTTGATTCGTTTATATCTAATACTTCAATCTCAAAAACTTTTTCCGTAGGAGTCTTCCTGGATGACTTTGCAAGCACACGGATAGAATGTTTTTGTTTTAGCTCGTAGTCGAAGGACTTCGCGGTTTTAAGAACGCCTTCCGAACTCAAGGTGAAATTCTGGTTACCTTCCGAACCCGCCCCACTGACTAAAGAATATTCAATTTTTTCCTGCAA
>JGI20156J14371_10003623_pt1 | contig 11433 bp, 4 predicted proteins | sample COG_06_FD_14371 | JGI IMG/M metagenome (IMG submission 14371)
TTATATCTCTTTCTAAAAAAACCTTATCCCATACGGTTTTATAAGTTTTGATATCGTTTTGAATTTGGGCATTTGCTGTTTCTAAAGTTTGACACTCCTCAATTGCTTGTTGATTACAGCTGACAATTAAAAGGACTGAAATTATAAATAATAATTTTTTCATTGGTTTAAATTTTTATTGAAATCAAATATAATAATATATTATTTTATTTAAATAGAACTATAAATATTTATAATAAGTTAAAATCGAACTTGTTTTTTACGTAAATTGATAATCAAAGTTCAAAAATAATTTTAAATGAGAACATTAATTAATTTTTTATTTGTATTTATTTTGACATTTTCAGCAAACTCTCAGGATTTATCTTGGGAAAATCTGAGTGCTGAAAATGACAAAATTATATTTAAAACTAATGCAGAGTTAATAAATAAAAAATTAAATAATGTAAAAAAAAATACAATTACCAATATTAAGTTTCCAGTTGACGATTTTAACTTTCAAGAATTCCTTCTTGAAAAAGATTCTCAACTTAAAAAAGACGGTAAAATAAATATCCAGTTGTATAAAGGTATTTCCAAATTAAAAAAAGATAAAATTTTTGTAAATGTTATTGGAGAAATTATTACAATAACTATAATTCAAAAAAATAAAAGACTACATCTTTCTAATGTTAAAAATAAAAACGAATTTATTCTAAGTGAAATCGATTCCTCTGATGAATTTGATAATATCGATTTAGAAAATGATATTATAAATCATTCAGAACACGATATAGAAAAAAAAAGTCCTATAACTAATAATCTCGATCCTGTTGGTAAAACGCCAAACTTAATAAAATTTAGAATGGCCATTTCCCCTACAGCCGAGTGGTCAAACTATTATATTGATTTGTATGATGCTCAAGAACTTAGCATTGACAATAAAAAAGCACTTGTAACATCTGAATTAAATATTGCCATTTCAGCACTAAATACAATTTCTGGTAGAGATCTTTCTATTTTATTTGAATTAATTCCTGATAATGATAAACTTATTGTTTTCGACACCAACCTTGACGGATTTACCGCTGGAGAAAAATTTACTCAACTGGGTGAAAATATGACTAAACTAAACAATACTGTTGGTTTTAATTCTTTTGATATTGGGCACGTGGTGGATACAGGGGGTGGAGGAGTAGCATACCTGAGTGCATTATGTAGTTCACTTAAAGGGGGTGGTCAAACTGGGGGAGTTAATGGGACCACATTTCATTTTGTTCTTGCTCACGAGGTTGGCCATCAACTAGGAGCTCCGCACACTTTTAACGCTAATGTTGGATCTACAACAAATCGAGTAGAAACTGGAGCTGGAGTAACTATTATGGGTTATGGACCAAGAAATACTGAAAATTTATATTATCATGCCAAATCAATTAAAGAGATAACTAGCACAATGGCTTTGCGAAACTGTGGAGCAGATGCTGAAGGATATTCCAATACCGTTCCCTTTTATGTTACCGCGCCAAATAGTTTAAGCTACACAGTGCCAACAGGAACACCAATTGTATTAGGAGATGATTTTGAAGTTTCCGACAATGAAGAAAGTAATCAAATGCTGTTCAACTGGGATCAAATTGATGGAGAAAAAACAGTTTCACCTCCAATAAATACAAGTACGGTTGGACCTGCTTTTGTTTCTATATTTCCGTCAACAGATCAAGAAAGATATTTGCCGAATTTAGAGACAGTATTATCGGGCTCTACCCAAAATGAACTAGAAGTTATTCCGCGTTTGTCTAGAAATATGAATTTTACATTTACAGCTCGTGACAATAAAACTGGTGGAGGTGCTGTGATGCAAGAAGATTTTAATATAAATTTTATTCGTTCAGAATTTGGACCTTTTAGAGTTCTGAGTCAAAATACCAATGGCTTGTCGGTAAACCAAAATGAAGAAATTGAAATTAGATGGAATCATCAAGCTTCTCCTGACACAGACTTTGTTGACATTGATATTTCATATGACGGAGGAAATTCATTTACATATAACCTTGCAAAAAAATCTCCTAATGACGGATCAGAAAAATTAATTGTTCCAGACTTTAATAAGTCTTCTAATGCACGCATAAGAGTTAAAGCGGCAGATAATATTTTTTATTCTATAAATGCTGCCAATTTTACTATTCTAGACCCTTCATTTAAGCTTAACTTAGTTAATCCCCCAACAACTAAATGCTTCGATGAAACAACTGAAATATCTATAGATCCACAAGGAGGTGCAGGTGCACCTTACAGTGTGCTATGGGAAAAGTTAAATGAAACTAATCAATGGATTGAGGTTAAAGATTTGGATAATAATCCAAAAGTATTAACTGAAATTTCACCCGGAAGTTACAGAGTCAGCGTTAATGATAAAGACTCCAACTCTTACACATCTCCTACAGTTATTGCCAACGGACCTAAAGAAAAGTTAAAAATAGAAACCACTTTTTCTAATATTAAATTAAACTGTTTTGGGGATAGTAATGGAAAAGTAGAGGTAAATCCCACTGGAGGAGTTTTCCCATACACTCTATTATTAAACAATAAAGTAGTAACCAATGGTCTTAAACCAAATGAACTATATGCGGTTAATGATTTAATTGCTGGTAATTTCACATTACAACTGATTGATGCGAACGGTTGTTTATCTGAACTAACTAATTTTGAAATTACCCAACCTCAATCCAAATTAAATTTAAAAAGCTTTCTAATTGAAAATACTAAAAGCGAAGATGATGGAGGTATTTCAATTGAAATTGAAGGGGGAACTGAAGAATACTCTTATCTGTGGAATGGTCCTAATGAATACACTTCACAGGATCAAAATTTAACAAACTTAAGTGCTGGAAATTATAGCTTAAAGGTTACGGATGCAAGCGGATGTGAATTTTTTAATGAATTTTTAGTTGAACAAGATGGTGATTTTAATTATGGCTTATCTATTGTTAATATTTTGTGTACCGGGTCAGAAACAGGAAAAATCACATCAATTCCCTCAGGGGGGAGCGGAGAACCCTTTGCTTTTGAGTGGTACAATGAATCTGATGAACTCATTGCAACCAAATCAGAATTAAATAATTTAAAAAGCGGATTATACAAATTAAAAATTACGGATTCTAAAAACGAAGACTTTCCAATAAAAGAAATTACTATTGTAGAACCTAAAGATCCAATACAGCTTTTGATTTCCGATATAGTAAATTTAAATTGTAAGGGGGATAATATTGGAAAATTTAAAATAAATATTTCTGGAGGAAATGCACCTTACAAATATTTATTAAATGGAGAATTGATACAATCTAATATAAGTACGAATGGAATTAATGAAAAAATTTTAGTTCAAGAAAACCTTGTTAGCGGTGTTTATAAAATTGAAATTCAAGATACAAAAGGCTGTTCATCAACTGTTCAAACGATAATTTCTGAACCAGAATATGAAGTCACATTAAAATCATCAGAAATAAAAAATATTTCAAAATTTAATTTAAATGATGGTTCTATTGAAATCGAAATTAATGGTGGAACTATTAATAATCAAGAAAGTTACAGTTATAGTTGGACTGGCCCTGACAATTTCAGCTCATCTTTAAAAAATATTTTTAATTTGAAACCTGGAGTTTATAATTTAAAAGTTAATGATATTAACGATTGTTTTGTTGAGGAAAATTTCGAAATTAAATCACCGAATGCATTTATTTTTAATTCTTTTATTCCAAATTCGCCAACTTGCTATGAAGGAAATGACGGAAAAATAAATTTTAGCTATAAAGGAGGCTACGGAGCTCCTTACAGAGTTAAATGGACTAAAAAAATTAACTCTGAATATATTTCAATTGATGATCAAACTCCAAATGATAATTCTCTTGAAAACATAACATCCGGCACCTATAAAGTTGAAGTTATAGATTCTGAAAGTATTTCGTATGTATATGAAAATGATATTACAGTCAGTTCAGTAAATGAATTTTTGATTGACTCTACTTCGAATATAATTGCTGAAACCTGCCCAGGCTCATCAGATGGTCAGTTTACGGTCAATATAAGCGGGGGGACATCTCCATACAATTATTATTTTGACGATGAATTAATTGCTTCGAACAGAGGAGATTTATCAAATACTGATGAATATACCGTTGAAAATCTTATTAAAAATGAATATACTTTTTATGCTATTGATGCTAATGGATGTGTTACTAGCCCTGTTACAGTTAAAATTGATGGTGATGATCCAATAGAAATTTTAAATGAAGGGGTTGCTGTAACCAACATTTCATGTGTCAACGGAAATGACGGGAAAATTGATTTAATTGTTGCAGGAGGAGATGCATCAGGAAACTTTACTTACCAATGGACAGGTCCTAATGGATATTCAGCTACTACTAAAAATATCGAAAACTTATCTAATTCCGGAACTTACAGAGTAACAATAACTCAAGGCAATTGTATAATAACAAAAGATTTTGAACTCATTGAGCCTGATGAATTAACGGCTTCAGTGACAAATATAACGCACTCTCAATGTGGATCTGATGGATCATATCAAATTAAAATAAGCGGAGGAACTGCTCCATGGACTGTGGGTGGATATTCGTATGGATCAGCTGGAGAAGAGTCCACCACACTTTCATTTAGTAAAAGAAGTGCTGGAACTTATAATCTTACAGTAACAGATTCTAATAGTTGTTCATCAATTAATCTTAGTGCAGAAGTTTTAGGATCATCTAAAGCTATCAATATTCAAACTGAAAGTGCTGTTGCCTGTGATTCTGATATTAAAAATGAAATAAAGGTTACTCTTAACGGCGGAGATTTCTTTTTAGACGGATCTAAAGAATTTTATAAAGTAAATATTTCAGGTCCTAATAAAAATGAAGATCTAAATTTGGAAGAAAATGTTCAGTATTCTTTTAAAAACCTAGATGATGGACTTTATACTTTAAATATTACCGAAAGAGATCATACATCTTCTAACGACTCTAATTCTAACGGATGTGTCACAAAAAAAGAAATATATATTTCATCGGATGTAGAATGGTCGGGTACAAATACTACCAATATAACTTGTGTTGATCAAAACAGTATTCCTAAAAATGATGGAAATAAAACATATTTTAATGTTAATGGTGGTAAATCATTTATTGATGAAAATAATCAAGAATATTACAAATACGTATTGGATTTTAATGGCACATTAACAACTGGAGATGTTGTGAAAGACTCTAACCTAGTCTTTACTGATTTAGAGTCTGGGTCTTATAAATTAACAATAACTGAAGCAAATAATTGTACTACAGAAGATATTTTTGAAATTACACAACCTTCCAAATTAGATACTACGATTAAAAAAGTTACTAATGCTTGTTACGACTCACAGGTTAGTAATCAAAAAGGGAAAGTAGATTTTTTAATTAAAGACGGTACGGCTCCATATAATTTATATTTAATTGACAGTAACAATAATTCAACGGATACCGGACTTGAGGGTGGAGATTCGATAGGCCAAAATACAGTTGGTTGGGAATCTTCCTTAGATGGATTGTCTCCAGGAACTTATTCTTTAAAATTTATTGACAATAATAACTGTGAGATTATTTCTGAATCATTTACTGTTAAAACTTATGATGAATTTCAAACTCAAAATGTAGTAAAAACTGATATTTCTTGCTTTGGTGCAAGTGACGGAAAATTAAAAATAGGATCAATAAAAGGAGGTGAATTACCTTACAAAATTATAGTTGAATCCTCAGATGATTTTATAGAAAAAGTATTATACGAAGAATCAGAAGATATTATTATTAAAGATTTAAAAACAGGTTCTTATTCATTGAAAATTGAAGACAATCAAGGCCTTTGTGGAATTTATTTAGAAGATTTTGAAATATTGGAACCGTACTCTGTTTCAATTTCAACTTTAAATACCCAAAATCAAACATGTTTTGATTATGGTGATGGACTTATTGAAATCGAAGTTAGCGGAGGTTATAAAATCGGAGAAACAGTTTCATATAGTTTAAAATGGTTTAAAGACGATATTAATGTTTCTAGTTTAGATAATCTTTATAAAATTGAAAATCTTTCTGCTGGAAATTATCGTGTTGAAGTGAATGCAGTTAGGACTGTCGATGGAATAGAAATTTCATGCTCTTCAAATACATCCTCGTTTGAAATAACTAGACCCCAAAGATTATATGCATCAGAAAATTTAGAAAAACATATTGATATTAACTGTAATTCTGAGGCTAACGGACAATTCGAAATATATTTTTCTGGTGGCAAAGCACCATATAAAATAATATCTAATGGAGGGGTTGTAGCTGAAGGTTTAACGTCAAACACCTATTTATTTTCTAAAATGATGGCAGGAGATTTTAAAATTGATGTTTTAGATGCTAATAATTGTAAGTTTTCTGAATCAATTAATCCTAATACTCAAGAAGTTTATGGATTAATTAATATTGAATTAGTGCAACCAGAAAAAATTCTTGAAATTGAAACTAGCTTTTTAAACACAAGTTGTTCTGGATCTGGAGACGGAGAGGTTGAAATATCTGTTTCAGGGGGGAAAGCGCCATATAATATTACATGGGATACTAACACTTCATATAAAGTAATCGAATCGGATGTTGAGAAAGGTTATTTTAAAATTTTGAGCTCCTCTGGTGAAATTACAGCTACAATTTCAGATTCCACTAATAATTGCGGCTCATTATCAAGTGTAATCAACATAAAACAACCTGACGAGCTTTCAATTTCTGAATTATCAACAACTGATAATTTGTGTTTTGAAGATTCATTAGGTGAATATGAATTATACATCTCTGGGCTTACAAACACAGAAGCTTTAACTAATTATAGTGTAAATTGGTACAAATTCATTAACAACAATTACCAATTATTAGAAAATCCAAATGTTTTGAATAGTGGAAGTAATTTCACCGCTACTCAACTATCTAACGGAGACTATAGAGTTTCTGTTCAAAGAAAACAGTATAGAAATTTTGTAGATGGTACTGAAACTGAATGTTCAACTTTTAAGGATTTTTCAATCGCCAGTCCCGACCAATTAATTATTGAGGAAACATTGCTAAATAATATTTCATGTGAAAGAGAAAAAGGTGATTTTAAATTTAAAATTAAAGGTGGAAAAGGTCCTTATAACTTATTAATTGGAGATGAATTATATAAAAATATTGAATTAAATTCTACAAACGAATACTTAATAGAAAATCTTGAAATAGGTAAATATAATATTCAATTATACGATGCTAATATTTGCTATTCCGATGAATTTAATTTTGAAATTAAAGAAATTCTTCCAAATTATGATTTAATAATTACAAAAACAGACACAAATAATAATGAAATAATTGAAGGAATTTCACCCACTTGTTATGGAGGTTTAGGTTCGTTTTATTTTGAAATAGAAAACAATTTATCTTCTACTCCATTGAAATATTTTTTGAATAATATAGAAATATTTCTTGATGATCAAATTACTTTGAAAGGAAATGGATATTCAGTAAATAATTTAGAATTGAAAAAACATAATTTCAAAATAATCGATGATCAAGGAGCGTGTTACTCAACTGAATTCGAAATATTAAATAGTGATAAAATAAGATTATTCGATGATGATCATTCAAATTACATAGTTCAAAAAATATTTTGTGCAGATGATCAGGTTAACAATTCTAATTTAAACAAAGGAATAATTGACATAACAAATGCAGTGACAGGGGGGAAACCATATAGCGATCCTGATTTTGATTATCAATATGAATGGACAGGTCCTAGTTTTTCAAGTAGTAATGAAAGAATTGAAGTAACAGAGCCGGGTATTTATAATTTAAAAATAAAAGATGAAGCTGGTTGTATTATTGATTATAATTTTGATTTATCAATTGAAAAAATCAGTTCAAATACTATTATTACTAATCGTTCATGTGAAAATGCACTTGGCAAAATTACTACTCAACCCACTGGAGGAAAAGGTCCTTACTCTTTTGAGTGGTATGAGTCTGATGAAACTGGAAAGCTTATTAAATTGATAGGTACTGAAATGAACATTTCTAATTTAGACGTAGGATATTACACTAATTTAATTACTGATATTAATAATTGTATTATAGTTGAAGAACATCAAATAATTAATGAAAAAGTACATTATATTGAAGAACCCGAAATAACTGATCCATTATGTTTAATGGAAAATGGCTACATAAATTTAAAATTAGCTAACCCATACAATAATACATTTGATTTTAAATATAATGAGGTTTCGTTAAATAGTACTATAACTTTTTCAGGATTAAGTTATACTGAATATCAAATTGAATTAAATAACCCAGTTGATAACTCTTCATTAATTGTTTCAAATGAATATGGATGTACACAATCTTATGAACTAAACTTAGGAGTTGGAATAGTTGATTTTGATTTAGAAGTTAACAATAAAGTCCTAGAAGGTACTATCCCAAGAGTAGCAATGGGAGATGAAATTTCTATTATTAATAAATCTGAAGGAAAATATTATAAAATTGAATATAATTTAGGAGACGGATCTGATATTGTTTCATTTATAAGAGATCAAGATAAAACTGTTGCTCATATTTACGAAAAAGAAGGGTTTTATGTTATTAACGTTAAAATTTATAGTAAACAAGGCTGTTATAAAGAGCTAAACAAAACTGTTTTAGCTGGTATTGGTTATTCTTTTGAGTCTCCAAACGCATTTTCACCATATCCAGGATCACCTGGTATTAATGATTTATTTAGACCAACTATTTCTGGGTTTGTAAAAGGATTATTTAATGTCTACACAAAGTCTGGACTAAAACTATATTCTGATAGTTTTGACTATACAAATGATATCGCAAATAAAGATTTTGAAAAGATAAGCGGCTCTTACTTTACAGATGAAGATAAAGGTTGGGATGGTCTAAATAGAGATTCATCTGAAAAAATATTTTATTATGAGTTTAAAGGAGAAACTTTTGACGGTGAAGAAGTTATAAAGTCAAACTATTTTACATTAATTACTCAATGAAAAATTTAATCAAATACTTTATAATAATTTTTATAATAAACTCAAGTTTATTACAAAGTCAAACATATAGTCATTTGTCTTTAAATGATTTTGAAATTAGTAACCCATCTTTTATTGGGTCTAAAGATTATTCTCACATTTCTATAAGTTCAAAACAATCTTTTGATCTTCAAAATAAATCATCTAACAACTCCAGCCTATATGGATCATATTTTTTTGAAGATCTTAATTTTTTTATTGGATACAGTTTAAATACTTTTAGTTTTTCTAATCTAGGAACAAATCAATATAATGGTTCTCTTTCTTATGTTTATAAATTAAATCTTAACAATGAAAGTTCCTTATATCCTTTTATTTCTGGAAACATTTATATCCCCAATAAATTTTCAGATTTAATTTTTGAAAAACCAGAGCCTTTATATATGTTAAATTCTTATCAAGATAAAAGTTACGTAGATTTAAATGCTGGGTTAATGTTTAAATCGACCAATTATTTAATGAGTTTTTCATTAAATAATTTACTTAAAGCTAAATTAACAGATGAGGATACTGTAAATCCCCTTAGACTCAAACGAACATTAGATTTAAATCTAGGTTATCAAAACATTATTATCAGAAATACGCTTGGGTTTGCTTTTGTTGCATCCTATTTTTATAGACCATCCTCATACAATGAATTCAATTTTTCTGAAATTAGGCTAGACCAAGTTTTTTTGTTAGATTTTGGTTTAGAAATAGGTGGGTTCCAGGAATTTTACTCTAATTCTTTTTCAAAAAAAATTAAGAGTATAGGATTTAATGCTCAAATTAATTTAAACCAATTTGAAATTGGTGTTAATTATAAAAACTCAAAAAGTCAAGAAATATCTAATACTGAAAATTATTTAGGGATTAGTCTTAGGTTTAAATTTAATCTAACTGAGATTGAAAATTATTTAAATAAGTGGTAAATTTTTCATTTTATAATTTAATTCCACTCAACATCAAGATCGACATAACAATCATAATTGAATTTTCAATAAGGGTAGCCTCTGTCATTGGTAATTTCAATACAGTACCTAGACAAGCGCATTGAATAGATTGTTTTTGTAATAATACTTTAGAAACCCCAATTGTAGTAATAACTAATAGAACTAAAGTTATTATTAAAGCAATATTAATTTCATATCTCATTAAAAACATTAAGCCTAATAATGTTTCGATAAAAGGATAAATCCGTCCATAAAAAGAAACACGTTTTGCTAATGGATCATACATTTTAAATGATTGTAAGAATCCGTTTAAATCAAGCATTTTAAAAAAACTGAAAACTATAAAGAATAAACCCATAAAATCAAGCATAAACTCATTAAGATTCCAATTTTTAAAATTTAGAAGCACACTTGCAGATGTTATATAAAATATAATAAGTAGTAATGGTTTAAGCTGTTGGATTTTACTTTTATTTTCAAATTCTTTAACAATAGAGTTTTCGCTAAAATCACTTTCCAATATTTTGTATTTTTTAGGTAATAGTTTTTGAATAGTTTTCAGAGTTAAAGTCTCTTTAGATTTTATGACTAATTCTTTTCTTTCAAAATCAACCACTAAATGATTAATAGCCTCAAAGTTTTTTAGAGCATTCTCAATCGACGCTTTGCAACTTAAACACTTCATTCCAGATATCAAGAATTTTTGATTCATTAGTTAAAGTTACATTAATAATTTTTGAGATAATTTGCTGAAAATAAACTTTTAGTTTAATATTAATAACCAAAGTTTTTTCCAAACTAAATACAATAAATGCCCAGCAATAAGACCAATAGAGAGTATTTTTTGACTTTTATATCCTCCACCAAAAAATTTTAATTTTCTTACTAATAAATAAGAAAGTATTATGCTTAATAAAATCCATAATCCAAATGCAGAATAGTCAACTAATGTAAAATCTTTCATATAATAAATATAAATGATTATTGATAAAACTATTTTTCAATTCATAGTTTATTATTATAAGTTAAAAAAAACAATTATTTTCGCGTTTTAATTATGAATATAAAAACAATTACTTCTGACCACCTGGGTGTTTTCACAAGCATTGCTTGTATGTTACACTGTTTAGCAACTCCCTTACTATTTATAACTCAAGCACAAGCTTCTACATTGAGTCATGAAGTTCCATTTTTTTGGCAATCAATGAATTACTTATTTATTATAGTTTCTTTAGCTGCCATAACACGTTCAGTACAAAACTCAACTAATACATACGTTAAAATTCTTTTAATTAGCGCTTGGAGTTTACTTAGTTTTTTTATTATTAATGAAAGTTTTGAAATCTATCACATTCCTGAATTTTTCACTTACTTAGCTGCTATCACTCTATCTGC
>JGI20156J14371_10003646_pt1 | contig 11384 bp, 12 predicted proteins | sample COG_06_FD_14371 | JGI IMG/M metagenome (IMG submission 14371)
ACTACCCATGCTAATGTCCATGCCAGCAAAATTTTATTTTGTTTTTTTTGATCTTTCATAATATTATTTTGTAATGTTTACTTTACAAATATATGAAAAAAGAAATAAATGTAAGGTTTTATTTACATTAAATGTGTATTCATAAAAAAACGGTCACACTATATAATAGTATAACCGTTTTATTGTTTTAGTAGCGGGGGCAGGACTCGAACCTACGACCTTCGGGTTATGAGCCCGACGAGCTACCAACTGCTCCACCCCGCGATGAATGGCAAATGTACAAAAGAAAAGTTCTAACATTTTGTAAATGTTTGCTTATTCTCGATCAATTTATTTGCATTAAACTGGTTCAAGACAATCTTTGATTGAACACATAGCATAAGCTAATTAAACTTCACGACCTTTGCAAAATGGAAAGAGCTCATAAATCAGGATTTGTTAATATAATTGGGCACCCCAACGTTGGTAAGTCTACATTAACAAATGCTCTGCTTGGGGAAAGATTAAATATTATTACCCCAAAAGCTCAAACAACACGTCACAGAATTTTTGGAATTCTAAATGGGGAAAGTCAAGATTTTGATTATCAATTGGTTTTCAGTGATACACCTGGGGTTTTAGAGCCTGCATATGCCCTTCAGGATAGTATGCTAAGTGCTGTAAAGTCAGCTTTAGAAGATGCAGATGTTTTCTTATATGTTGTTGAACTGGGAGAGGGGTCATTGAAAAATGAATCTTTTTTAAAAGCTCTACAGGATACGGATAAACCGGTGATTTTACTTTTAAATAAAGTTGATCTTCATGATCAGGAAAAATTAGAAAAAGAGACAGATTTATGGATTGATAGAATGCCTAATGCGGAGATAATTCCGATAAGTGCTTTGACAAAATTTAATCTGGACTATGTAATGAAGCGATTATTGGATTTAACTCCTGTTTGTAAGCCTTATTTTGGAAAGGAACAATTGACAGATCGTTCAGAGCGTTTTGTGACTTCGGAAATAATTCGTGAGCAAGTATTAATGAATTACAACAAAGAGATTCCTTATTCCGTTGAAGTCGGTATTGATACTTTTGTGGAAGACGATGATATCATTAGGATAAGAGCTATTTTATTTGTCTCTCGGGAGTCTCAAAAAGGTATAATTATTGGCCATAAAGGAGCGGCCTTGAAACGGGTTGGTATTGGTTCAAGAAAAAGAATGCAAAACTTTTTCAAGAAACATGTTCATTTGGAACTTTTTGTAAAAGTTCAGGCAGATTGGCGGAACGATAGAAATAAACTAAAACGATTTGGATACGAATGAAGTCTTTAATTGCTATTGTTGGACGTCCTAATGTAGGAAAATCAACATTTTTTAATCGTCTAGTTCAACGAAGAGATGCCATAGTTGATGCGATCGCGGGAGTGACGCGAGATCGTCATTATGGCCATACAGAGTGGGTAGGGAAACGATTTAACATAGTCGATACTGGAGGCTATGTGGAAGGTTCAGATGACATTTTTGAAGGCCAGATAAGAAGGCAAGTTGAGGCTGCGATGGATGAATGCGAAGTAATAGTATTTCTAGTTGATGTTCAAGAAGGGATAACACATGATGATAAAGAAATAGCTGCTTTGCTTCGTCGTCAAAGTAAACCTGTAATTCTTGTGGCTAATAAAGTAGATAATCATCAAAGAGCTGCTGATGCTGCTGAATTTTATTCACTTGGAGTGGGCGAGCCTCTTTGTATGTCAGGGATAAACGGTAGTGGAACAGGTGAGGTTTTAGATTCAATTGTAAATGTTATTCCGGATCAAGATGCAAAACTCTCCACAGATGATCCGTTAGAGCATTTACCGAAATTGGCAATTGTAGGTAGACCCAATGTTGGAAAATCTTCATTGACAAATTCATTATTCGAACAGGAGAAAAGTATAGTTACAGATATTCCTGGAACGACCAGAGACACAGTGAATGCTCATTTTAATAAATTTGGTTTTGATTTTGTTTTATTGGATACAGCTGGTCTGCGTAAAAAGGGAAAGGTTAATGAAGACATAGAGTTTTACAGCAATATGCGTAGCATTCGGACAATTGAAGAGTCAGATGTGTGCTTACTTGTGATAGATGCCACTCAGGGCTTTGAGTCTCAAGATTTATCTATTCTTAATGTAATTGAGAAGAACCATAAAGGCTTAGTCATTGTTGTGAACAAATGGGATTTACTCGAAAAAGAGACTAATTCAACAGAAGAGTTTAAAGCAAAAATTTTAGCAAAAACACGTCCTTTTGTTGATGTTCCCGTAGTATTTACATCTGCATTAACAAAGCAGCGGGTTCTGAAGTCAATTGAAGAGGCAATGGCTGTGTATGCAAGAAGATCTGGCAGGATTAGCACTAGTAAGCTTAATGATGAAATATTGCCAATAGTCAAGCATATGCCGCCTCCAATTTATAAAGGGAAAGAGGTTAAGGTAAAATACATCACTCAACTTCCCACACATTATCCTCAATTTGTTTTCTTCTGCAATCTGCCTCAATATGTAAAAGAGCCTTATTATCGGTATGTTGAAAATAAAATGAGAACCAGATATGATTTTTCAGGAGTTCCGATCGAGATTTATTTTCGAAAGAAATAAAATTTTATTTAGTTGCTTTTTGAAAGGCTTCTTCTAGTTTTCCTGTTTTTCCATCAAATTCTTCGATTGCTGCTTGGCGAACTATTTTGCCTTTTTTTATAAAAATAACCTCATCGCATATTGCTTCAGCTTCTTGCATTATGTGGGTTGAAAGAAGAACAGTTTTGTCTTTGCCTATCTCTCTAATTAGCTTTCTTATTTCAACTAGTTGATTCGGATCAAGTCCAGTGGTCGGTTCATCAAGAATAAGGACATCTGGATCATGAATTAATGCTGACGCTAATCCCACGCGCTGCTTGAATCCCTTTGATAATTGTTTAATTTTCTTATGAGATTCCTCAATCAATCCTAATTGCTTCAATCGTTTTTCAATTTGATCATGGGACGTCTTGTATAAGTCCGCTACGAATTTCAAAAACTCAATCACATACATTTCGTTATACAGTGGGTTATTTTCAGGAAGATAACCTACTATTTTTTTTACCTCAAGGCTTTGTTTGTAACAATCGAAATTAGAAATTTTTGCTGCCCACTATCTGCTGGAATATAACCTGTCAGTATTTTCATCAAAGTACTTTTCCCAGCTCCATTAGGCCCAAGAAGGCCAATTATCCGACCTTTTTTTAGATCAATACTAACGTTATCTAAAGCAACCTGCCCACCGTAATTTTTTGATATTTTTTGCGTAAAAATTGCCATTGTAATGTTAGATATATTAAATTCAAAATATTGAAGGTGTTCAGTGGAGGATTATGAAACTGATTTTTTTTCATTTAAAATGCCATGTCGAATTTAAGGCAGATATCTTTGATGTTAATGAAAGGAATGATTACAAAATCAACCGGCAGCTGGTACAAGGTTCAATTAGGGGACAAAACATACGTAGATGCACGGCTTAAAGGAGCAATGCGCCTTGGGGGGTCTAAAAGCACCAACCCGGTAGCGGTAGGAGATTTTGTTGATTTATACCCGGAGTCTGAAGGCCGATTCGTAATAAATAATGTTCAAGAAAGAAGAAATTATATTGTTCGACGCTCAGTTAATTTAAGTAAAAGAACCCAAGTTATTGCTGCTAATTTAGATCAGGCAATCTTAGTTTGTACAATTGCCGAACCAAAAACGCTTTATGGTTTTATGGACCGATTCTTAGCAACGACTGAAGCTTATGATATTCCTGCAGTTATCGTATTTAACAAAATAGATAATTATTCTAGAGAGGCCATTATTGAACTTGAGTATCGAGAGGCTGCTTATGGGAAGGCAGGATATAGAACTCTGCGTACTTCTGCTCTTTCTGGAGAAGGAATACCTGAATTGAAGACAATCTTAAAGGATAAGATATCTCTATTCAGTGGCCACTCAGGTGTAGGGAAGAGTACATTAGCGAATGAGCTTCAACCTGGATTAAACCTTCAAACGGGTAGTGTTTCTGAATCTCATGGGCAGGGAAAGCATACTACTACATTTGCAGAGATGCATTTTATGAAATTTGGAGCCCATATTATTGATACTCCTGGTATCCGTGGTTTTGGATTAGTGGATATGGAAAATGTTGAAATAAGTCATTTTTTTCCGGAAATATTTAAACTTCAGCCTAAATGCAAATTTGGTAATTGTAAACATATTGATGAGCCTGGATGCGAGGTTGTTCGCTCGGTTGAAAATAATGAGATAGCTCCTACACGATATTCATCTTACCTAAGTATGTTAAATGGTGATGAGGAAAACGATTCATTTCGTCAAGATATTTATAAAAAAGAGTGAGATGAGGGCAATTATTCAAAGAGTTTCCGAAGCATCAGTATTTATCGCAAATAAGAAACATTCTTCAATCGATCAAGGGTTATTAGTTTTTGCAGGTTGGGGACACGACGACATTACAAAAGATTCAGATTGGATGATAAGAAAAATATTAAATATGCGGATTTTTAAGGATCACGAAGATGTCATGAACAGATCAATTATTGAGATTCAAGGACAGATTCTAGTCGTTTCGCAATTCACATTACATGCGTCCATTAAAAAGGGAAATCGTCCAAGCTATATTCGTTCTGCAAATACTGAAACTGCAAAACCCTTGTATGACGATTTCCTTGAAAAATTATGGAGGATTTCAAATCTTCCAATCAAATCTGGAGTTTTTGGCGCGGACATGGAAATAAAATTAATAAATGATGGACCAATTACTATTAATATCGACTCAAAAAATAAAGAATGAAGGGAAAACAGGATTTACTACCTCTGAAATTATTACAAACTCAGGTAGATCAATGGATACAAAATTTCGGTGTCCGATATTTCAATGAATTAACAAATATGGCTCAGCTAACCGAGGAAGTCGGCGAAGTAGCAAGAATAATTTCACGCAAATATGGTGAACAATCTGAAAAAGATTCGGATAAGAAATTTGACTTGGGCGAAGAGCTTGCTGATGTTCTTTTCGTGACACTATGTCTTGCTAATCAGACTGGAGTTGACCTCCAAGGTTCTTTTGATCGTAGAATGATAATGAAAGGATCACGGGATAAGGCTCGTCATGAAGGGAACTCAAAACTTAGTTAGATAATAGATCCTATTAGAAAATTCAGAACTTATCTTTGTGCTAACATTATTTAAATTAGAACATGCGTCCAGACCTTTTTGAGCATTCAGATTATTACTTAATGGATGAACTTCTTAGTGAAGAACATAAACTTGTGAGAGATGCCACCCGCGATTGGGTTAAGCGTGATATTAGCCCAATTATTGAGGAGTACGCTCAAAATGCAAAATTTCCAAAGCAAACAGTAAAGGGTCTTGCGGATATTGGTGCTTTCGGACCATATATACCCAGTGAATACGGCGGTGCGGGACTTGATCAGATATCTTATGGATTAATGATGCAGGAAATTGAACGCGGAGATAGTGGTGTTAGATCAACTTGCTCAGTCCAATCTTCCTTGGTTATGTATCCTATTTTCGCCTACGGAAATGAAGATCAAAGAAAAAAATACTTGCCAAAACTTGCGAGTGGAAAACTTCTTGGATGTTTTGGGTTGACGGAACCAAACCATGGATCTAACCCCGGAGGTATGGTTACCAATTTTAAAGATATGGGTGATCATTACCTATTAAATGGAGCAAAAATGTGGATATCTAATTCTCCTTTTTGCGATTTAGCTGTCGTTTGGGCTAAAAATGAAAAGGGTAGGATTCATGGTTTAATTGTCGAGAGAGAAATGGAAGGTTTCAGCACTCCTGAAACACATAATAAATGGTCACTGAGGGCATCATCAACAGGTGAATTAGTTTTTGATAATGTTAAAATTCCTAAAGAAAACCTACTACCCAACAAGTCAGGTCTGGGAGCACCGCTTGGCTGTCTAGACTCGGCTCGTTATGGCATTGCATGGGGTGTTGTAGGCGCTGCCATGGATTGCTATGACACGGCTCTGCGATACTCCAAAGAAAGGATTCAATTCGATAAACCTATTGGAGGATTTCAATTGCAACAAAAAAAGTTAGCGGAGATGGTTACAGAAATAACGAAAGCGCAGTTATTAACTTTTAGATTGGGTCAATTAAAAAATGAAGGAAGAGCAACGACTGCGCAAATTTCTATGGCAAAAAGAAATAATGTTGATATGGCGCTAAAAATTGCTCGGGACGCTCGACAAATGCTTGGTGGTATGGGAATAACAGGTGATTATCCAATAATGCGGCACATGATGAACTTGGAATCTGTAGTGACCTATGAAGGAACTCATGATATTCATTTGCTTATAACCGGCATGGATATAACAGGAATTCCCGCTTTTTCGTGATAGATTTATTTCAATTAAATTTTAATATAAAAAACTGTTGAAGGGGTATCTAATTGAGTGAATTTCTGCGGCCATTTTATATACTGTTTTTTTTAAGAAATCAAAATTTGATTTTTCTGTGGCAGAAATAAATACGCAGTTTCCCTTTAGTGCTTCATTAATCTCTTTTTGAATTTCATCAACTCTATCTGCCTCTTCCACGCCAAATGATTTTTGAAAGGCATCTAGCTTATTAAATATAACTAATTCAGGTTTTTCATGTGCCCCAATGTCCTTTAAAATCTGATCTACTGATGACATGTGATCTTTATATGAAGAGTGAGATAAATCAACAACGTGAAGTAAGAGATCAGCTTCACGCACCTCATCTAAAGTAGACTTAAAGGATTCTATAAGCTGAGTTGGTAGTTTTCTTATAAAACCTACAGTGTCAGCTATTAAAAAAGGAAGATTATCAATTACAATTTTTCTAACAGTAGTATCTAGGGTGGCAAATAATTTATTTTCCGCAAGTATATCAGACTTGCTTAAGGCATTCATTAGGGTTGATTTACCCACGTTTGTGTAACCGATTAAAGCGACTCTAACTAATTTTCCACGATTCCCCCTTTGAGAGGCCATTTGTCGGTCAATTTTTTGAAGTTTTTTCTTTAAATCAGAAATTTTATCTTTTATAATTCTTCTATCTGTCTCAATTTGAGTTTCTCCGGGACCACGCATCCCTATTCCTCCTTTTTGCCTTTCTAGATGGGTCCAAAGTCTTGTGAGTCTTGGTAATAGGTATTCATACTGAGCTAATAATACTTGGGTTCTCGCATATGAGGTTTGTGCTCTTGAAGCAAAAATATCAAGAATTAAATTTGTTCGATCCAATATTTTGACATTGAACAGTTTTTCTATGTTTTTTAATTGAGATGGTGAAAGTTCGTCATCAAAAATGGCCAGATCAATTTTTTTTTCTTTAATGTAACGTTCTATTTCTTCCATTTTACCGGATCCTAGAAAGGTATTTGAGTCTGGTTTATCAAGTTTTTGTTGAAATATATCAATTGTTTTTGCTCCAGCTGTCAGGGCTAAAAATTCCAATTCTTCAAGGTATTCTCGGCTTTTTATTTCATTTTGCTCTCGAGTAATTGCCCCTATTAGAATACATCGCTCTAGCCCCCTTTTTTTATTTATTTTTCTCTCTAACATGTATATGCATTAAATATTTTTCCATGAAATTCTTAACGTGCTGAACAGTATGATTCGGTCAACATAAAAATATAACATAGAATAGGATGTTTGATAGATTGGAATGTGTTTAGGTTTGTTTATAAAAAACTACAAATAGTATATCGAGCGAGTAAAAAACAAATAAATTTTCTGCGGGGAACAAGAAATCATGAATTCATAATGATAAAATGGAAATTTCTCAAAGATAGCTCAATTTAAAAATGGGCCCCACCTTTGTAGTTAAGTTAAAGTCATTGATATGTCCAAGAAAAATAGACTCATACGAAATAAAGATATTCTAGATTATCATGAAGGGAGACGCCCAGGTAAAATAGAAGTCGTTCCCACAAAGCCCTCAAACTCGCAGCGTGATTTGAGCATAGCNTATTCTCCAGGTGTTGCGGAACCTTGTCTGAAGATTGCTGAAAACAATAGCGATGCATACAGATACACAGCCAAAGGAAATCTTGTTGCAGTTATTTCAAATGGAACAGCGGTACTAGGCCTTGGTGATATTGGGGCATTAGCATCAAAACCTGTAATGGAGGGTAAAGGAGTTTTATTTAAGATTTTTGCTGATATTGATGTTTTTGATCTGGAATTAGATACTAAGGATACTGAAAAATTTATAGAAACTGTAAAAATACTATCTCCAACATTCGGGGGAATTAATTTAGAGGATATATCAGCGCCAGAATGTTTTGAAATAGAGCAGAGATTGAGACAAGAATTGGACATTCCAATTATGCATGATGATCAACATGGTACTGCTATAATTACTGGTGCTGCATTATTAAATTCTCTTGAGGTAATTGATAAAGACATTAAAAAAATTAAAGTTGTTTTTAATGGAGCGGGAGCAAGTGCTATTTCGTGTGCTTCTTTGTATTTATCGCTAGGAGTTAGTCCTAAAAACCTTATCATGTGTGATTCCAAAGGAGTAATACATTCCGAGCGTAAAGGTTTAACATATGAAAAATTAAAGTTTGCTCAAAAAACGGAATTGAGAAATTTAGATGATGCTATTTGTAATGCTGATGTTTTTGTTGGCTTATCAAAAGGAGACATTTTAAGTCCTGAAATGATAAAAAACATGTCTAAAAATGCTATTGTTTTTGCTCTAGCAAACCCTGATCCTGAAATATCATATGATCTTGCTAAGTCAACTCGCGAAGATTTAATAATGGCGACAGGTAGAAGTGATAATCCCAATCAAGTTAATAATGTTTTGGGTTTTCCATATATATTTCGAGGTGCATTGGATGTTCGTTCCACAGAAATTAATGAAGAAATGAAATTAGCGGCGGTATATGCTATCGCACAATTAGCAAAAGAACCAGTTCCGGAAATTGTAAATCTTGTATACGGTAGCCGGAATCTTACTTTTGGTCCCGATTATATTATTCCAAAGCCATTTGACCCAAGGCTTATTTATACAGTGGCTCCGGCTGTCGCAAAAGCAGCAATGGCATCAGGGGTAGCTCAAACATCTATATCGGACTGGGATGCATATGAAGAGAATCTAAGAAATAGACTCGGTCTTGATGATAAATTCATCCGATTAGTAATGGAAAAAGCTAAAACCAGCCCTAAAAGAGTTGTATTTAATGAAGCCGATAATTATAGGGTTCTAAAAGCTGCTCAGATTGTCTTAGATGAGGGAATAGCTATACCAATTTTGCTAGGTAATTCCAGAAAGATAGAGTCATTGAATGAAGAATATTCGTTGGGATTAGAGGATGTTGAGATTATCGATACAAAGTCTAATAGTGTTCCAAGATTATTAGAATATGCTGATTCTTATTATAAATCCCGTCAGCGTAAGGGTGTTGGGTATAATGAGGCACGCAGACTTTTATCAAATAGAGATTATTATGGACCCATGATGGTTAAAATGGGTGATGCAGATGCATATATTACAGGTGCTATGGTAAAGTACCCCAGGGCGGTTAAACCAGTAATCGAAATTTTAGGTCCGAAAGATAATGCGCGCACCGTTGCAGGGGTATATGTTATGCTCACAAAAAAGGGTCCAAGATTTTTCACGGACACTACTATGAATCAGGATCCAAGCGCGGAGCGTATTGCGCAAATCGCATGCGAAACAGCAGAATTGGTGCGGAAGATGAATATTGAACCAAGAATTGCATTACTTAGTTATTCAAATTTTGGTTCTTCAACTGGAAAGACATCAATAAAGATGAGTAAGGCAATAAATATAATTCGGAAGTTAGATCCAAGTTTAGTGGTTGATGGCGAGATGCAGGCAAATTTTGCTGTTGATAATGATCTTTTAAAAGAACAATTTCCTTTTAGTGACTTGGTTGGAAAAGGGGCGAATATTTTTGTTTTCCCCGGATTGAGTTCCGCTAATATTTCATATAAACTTCTTCAGTCTATGGGTGGAGTCGAGGCTGTGGGTCCATTATTAGTAGGTCTGACTTATCCCGCACATGTGCTGCAATTAGGTTCTAGCGTTCGCGAAATTGTTAATACTGTCGCTATGTCTGTAATTGATGCTCAGTCTAAAGAGGGCATTGAATAATTAACATACAAAAGATGAAAAATTTCTTACTTCTTTTTTTTATAATCATGTCAATGTCCATGTCTGCCCAGGATAAATATGAATTCTTACACGGTTTAGGATATGATTTTTCCTTCGGACTTCCCCAAGCAGTTGGTGGAATAGCATTTCAGGGTAATGGATTGAATTATGTTCCTAGAATAGTTTCTCCTATTAATTCAGACCTATCCATCGGCATAAGCCTTCCTGTTGGCGCATCGCTGGTTACTAGTAATTATAGTTCTCCTTTAGGAATTAATTATGCTGCAGCAATTGATATCCATTCTGGATTCTTAGGTACTCAAACCTCTAAAAATAGATTTGGTGCTTTTTTTGGACTAGGTTTTGGATCATATGATCTTTATTATCTAACGAATGATATTACAGGTTTAAGGATAGATCGTAACGCTAGTTATGGCCCGTATGCTCATTTTGGCTTTCGTATCCCGTATTATGGTCAAAACGTTTCTTTAGCATTGAGCAATTGGAGAGGAATCAATGCGAGTAATGGGAAAACACAAGTGTTTTCGCTTAAACTAATTTATGAATTCAATGATTGAGTAATTTCTTTAGAGTTTGGGCGATAGTCTTTCCTTCAGCTTTGCCCGCTAAAGATTTAGTTGAATGGGCCATTAATCTTCCAAAATCATTTTGATTATTTGCTCCGAGCTTAATTATAAAATTTTTAAGTAATTTTTCTAGTTTATCTCCTTCGAGCATGGGAGGTAAATAGCTGGATATAACCTCTAATTGCTCTTTTTCTATATTGGCTAAATCATTTCGATCTTGCTTTTTAAATATATCAAGACTTTCTACCCTTTGTTTCTTGAGTCTTTGAAGAACAGAGATCTCTTGGATAGGTGTAATTTCTCCATTCTGCCCTGGTGATGATCTTTCGGTTTTCAATGCTGTGAGAATAGCTCGAATTGTATCTAGTCTAACTTTGTCTTTAGACCTCAAAGCTTCTTTAAGGTCATTACCGAGTTGTTCATTTAAGGGTTTAATCAACATTGTCATGTAAGAATGAATTGTGAGTCAGGAATTCGATATCATCATCTTCGCCACTTAGTCCAAGATTACTTTTTTTATTTTCTTGAGAATGAGGAGCGTTACCTTCTGGAAGATCGACACCATTTCTTTCAAAACTTGGTTTCTGCAACTCTTCTTCAGCCATGGCTAC
>JGI20156J14371_10003648_pt1 | contig 11379 bp, 7 predicted proteins | sample COG_06_FD_14371 | JGI IMG/M metagenome (IMG submission 14371)
TTGAAATTTTAATAGTTTTATTATTTTAAAAAATTAATTTTATTAAATATGTACGGTATTTGTCATTTAAGCATAATTCCACTTAGAGCAGATTCTACTAGCAAATCTGAATTAGTTTCTCAATTAATATACGGAGAGTTCTTTAAAGTATTAAAAAACAATGGAAAATGGTTTTATATTGAATCTTTTGACGACAATTACAAAGGTTGGATTAATCATACACAGTTTAAAGAAATATCTGAAAACAATTTTAAAAAATTAAAAAAAACAGTACCAATACATCTAAATAATATTAATTCTGAAATAAAAACAGAAAATGGAAAAATGTTTATTATAATTGGTAGTAAAATTAGTTCAGCATTTGTATTAAATCATAAATTAATATTAAAATCTAATCCTAAAACATCAATAATTGAAAATTCTATGAAATTTATAAACTCTCCTTATTTATGGGGAGGAAGAAGTCCATACGGAATTGATTGTTCTGGTTTTACTCAACAAGTTTTCAAGTTAAACGGTTATCAATTATTTAGAGATGCAAATCAACAAGCTCTTCAAGGAAAAGAAATAAAACTAAAAAAATCTAAACCTGGTGATTTAGCTTTTTTCGGTCAAAATAAAATTACACATGTTGGTATTTTAATGAATTTAAATAAGATAATACATGCATTTGGATCAATCAGAATTGACTATATAAATGAAAAAGGAATAATTAATTCTGATTCAAATAAATTAACACATCATTTAAAAAAAATAGTGACCTATTAATTTTCTAATTCTTGTATTTTAACATTCATTAATTTGAAATTATCAAGATCATCTGTTGTATAATAAATATTTTTTGCAGTCTTAAGCGCTTCAATATTAGTTGGATCTATTTCAATTAATTTTTCTAAATAAGGAAGACATTCCTTGTAAAGACCTATTCTCTCCATTTCCAATTCATCATACTTCTTCATGTCACTTGCTTTTCTAGATGTTACAAGTTTATTCATTTTTTCAACTAATGGACCTTCTCCCTCTAATATCAACCCGACCAGATTTAGGTATGTTGCTGTATAAGTATTATCTAATTCTAGAGATTTTAAGTAATAAGTCTTTGCAACTTCGAAATCTCCCTGTTCACCATTAATTACACCTAAATTGTAATACAAAATTGCATTATTCGGATCTTTTTCGATGGCTTGTTGCATTAGATCCTTGAATTTATTTTTATCTCCAATTTTGATATATAAATCTGCTTCTGACAGAATTAAATTAACATCTTCTGGATTAATGGCACGAGCTTCCTTAATTGCAGAAATAGCAGAATCATTGTCACCTTTTTGTACGTAGATAAGAGCTATATTTTTAACAATCTCTGGCAATCTAGATTCTGTTTTACCAATTCTTTGATTAGTATAGTCTTTTGAAGTTTTAAATAAATTGTATTCAGTTTCGGATACTTTTTCTTCAACACCTGTTTCAATTAACGTTACAAAATATTCAGAAACAACTCCTGTATATCCCATGTTTTTTAACTTCAAATAATATTCTAGTGCTTTGTCATATTGTTTTGAATTAACGGCACTAGAAGCAGCATAATATAAATATGTTATATTATCTTCTTTATTAGGGTTCATTAAATATGCATCATATAATTTTTCTGAAGCTTCTAAATATTTATCATTTTTATTGTCTTCAACTGCAGAATTAACTAAATCTGCTTCAGCATTTTGAATTAAAATATTAGCATCTTCAATATATTTTTTTTGTCTAATAGATCTTTCCAATTCGATTGATTTTCTTAGTGAAATAACAGATTTTAGAGATTGAGAATCCTCTTTAAGAGCCCATCCATTTAAATAATAATAATGAGCTTGATATTTGACATCAGAGGATAATATCAATTCTTTATTATTATCAAGTACATCTAAAGCTTCATTGTAAAATTCTTGATCTATCAATTTTTGAGCTTGTTTAAGTTCTTTTTTTTGTCCGTATGTCAATACAGAAACTGTAAGTATTAAAGTGTATAATATATTTTTCATTTTAAATTAATTTAAATCATTATCGTTAGTTTCTTCAACAACATCAATTTCATCAACATCTGAAATATCTTCATCGTCATGAACAACCTTTGCAACAGCTGCTATAGAATCAGAATCTTTAAGGTTTATAAGCTTAACCCCTTGAGTTGCTCTACCCATTACTCTTAATGAAGAAACCTCCATTCTTATGGCTATACCTGATTTATTAATAATCATTAAATCATCATTATCGGTAACATTTTTAATTGTAACTAACTCACCTGTTTTTTCAGTAATAGATATAGTTTTAACACCTTTACCTCCTCTGTTAGTCATTCTATAGTCATCTAAACTAGATCTTTTACCATAACCATTTTCAGAAACTACTAGAATATCACTATCCAAATCATTAACAGATATCATACCTACTACCTCATCTTTTGAATCTTTTAATCTAATTCCTCTTACACCAGACGCATTTCTACCCATTGGGCGAGTTTTACTTTCTTCAAAACGAATACATTTTCCAGATTTAACAGCTATCAAAACTTGTGAATTACCAGTAGTTAATTTAGCTTCTAAAAGTTCATCATCATCTTTAATAGTAATTGCATTAATTCCATTTGATCTAGGCCTAGAGTATTGTTCTAAAGATGTTTTCTTCACCTGACCCTTTTTAGTTGCCATGATTACATAATGACTATTTATGTAATCTTCATCTTTTAAATCTTGAGTACAAATAAAAGCTTTGACTTCATCATCTTGTTCAATATTTATAAGATTTTGCATTGCTCTTCCTTTGGAAGTTTTACTACCCTCCGGAATCTCAAAAACTCTCATCCAAAAACATTTTCCTTTTTGGGTGAAAAACAACATGTATTGATGGTTAGTACCAACAAATAAATGTTCTAAAAAATCTTCGTTTCTAGTAGTAGAACCTCTTTGACCAACCCCTCCTCTATTTTGTGTTTTATATTCAACTAAAGGAGTTCTTTTAATATAGCCTGCATTAGAAATTGTAATAACTACTTTTTCATTTGGAATCATATCTTCCATGCTTAAGTCACCACCAGCATATTCAATTTGAGATCTTCTTTCATCTCCATACTTTTCTCTAATTTCGACAAGTTCATCTTTAATTATTGTCATTCTTCTGTCCTCACTTTCAAGAATACCTTTTAAATCTTTAATAGTATTCATTAAATCATCAAATTCGCCTCTTAACTTATCTTGTTCAAGACCAGTTAATTGTCTTAATCGCATTTCAACAATAGCTTTTGATTGAATTTCTGATAATTTAAATTCTTTTATTAACTTAGATTTTGCTTCATCAGCATTAGAGGAAGACCTAATTAGAGAGATGACTTTGTCAATATTATCAGAAGCTATAATCAAGCCTTCTAAAATGTGAGCTCTCTCTTCAGCTTTCTTTAATTCAAATTTGGTTCTTCTAACAACGACATCATGTCTATGTTCTACAAAATATCCAATCATCTGCTTAAGATTCAACATTTGTGGACGACCTTTAACTAAAGCTATATTGTTAACACTAAAAGATGATTGAAGTTGAGTATGTTTAAAAAGTGTATTTAAAACAACATTAGGGACAGCATCTCTTTTTAAAACATAAACAATACGCATTCCCTGTCTATCAGACTCATCTCTAATTGTTGAAATTCCCTCAATTTTTTTGTCATTAACCATTTCAGCAGTTTTTCTAATCATTTCTGCTTTATTAACTTGATAAGGTATTTCAGTGACAATAATGCACTCTCGACCATTAACCTCTTCAATTTCAGCTTTAGCTCGCATAACTATACGACCTCTTCCTGTCTCAAACGCTTGTTTTACTCCTTCATAGCCATATATTATTCCACCTGTTGGAAAATCAGGTGCTTTAACAAATTGAATTAATTCATCAGTCGTAATATCATTATTTTCTATATATGCAACAGTTCCGTCAATTACTTCAGTAATATTATGGGGAGGCATATTTGTTGCCATACCAACAGCAATTCCACTAGCACCATTTATCAATAATCCGGGAATTTTAGTAGGAAGCACAGTAGGTTCCATTATAGAATCATCATAATTTAATTGGTGATCTACAGTGTCTTTATCAAGGTCAGCTACCATTTCCTCAGAAATTTTTTGCATTCTAGCTTCTGTATACCTCATTGCAGCCGGACTATCTCCGTCAACAGACCCATAATTTCCTTGTCCATCAACAAGCAAATATCTTAAACTCCACTCCTGTGCCATTCTAACCATAGTATCGTATACAGAGGAATCTCCATGCGGGTGATATTTACCAAGTACTTCTCCAACAATAAAAGCTGATTTTTTAAATTTGCTAGAACCTCTCAAACCTAATTGATGCATCCCGTATAAAACTCGTCTATGCACTGGTTTTAAACCATCCCTTACATCTGGAAGTGCTCTTGAAACAATGACAGACATTGAATAATCAATGTAAGCAGATTTCATTGCCTCTTCAATGTTAATAGGTATCAATTTTTCACCTTCACTCATAAAAATATTTTTTACGTTAATTATAACCTAACAAATATAACAATACCCCATATTTTAAATTGAATTTAAATACAGTTTTTTTATATATTTTATTAACAAATTTTTAAAGAAAATTAGGCAAATAGAAGAAGAAAAAACTTGGAATTAAAAATTTTTTTTTGTCTATTTACTTATAAGATAACGAAACAAGTATGGATGATAATTTTTCTTCGAGAGTAAAAGATGTAATAACTTATAGTAAAGAAGAAGCCTTAAGGTTAGGGCATGACTTTATTGGAACTGAACATCTTCTTTTGGGAATGCTTCGTGATGGTGGCGGAAAAGCAATTAATATTTTAAACTCCCTTGAAATTGACTTAGATTATTTGAGGAAAAAAGTTGAAATATTAAGTCCTCCTAATCCAATCAATGATTTTANTCAAAATCATAAAAAAAACCTTCATCTAACAAGACAAGCTGAAAGAGCACTAAAAACTACATTTTTAGAAGCTAAACTTTTCCAGGGAAAATCAATAAATACTGCTCATCTTCTTTTATGTATCTTAAGAAATGAGAATGATCCTACAACTAAATTATTAATCAAACTTCAACTTGATTATGAATCTGTTAAAGAGCAATTTAAATACATGCTAACTCAACTTAATGACGATTTTTCTAGCTCACCCTCATCTGAAACATTTCCTGAAGATTCTAAAGATAATGAGGGTCCCATTGAAGAAAATCCATTTACAATTAAATCAGATTCTAAATCTAAAGTTAAATCTAAAACTCCTGTACTAGATAACTTTGGAAGAGATTTAACCTCTTTAGCTATTTCAGGTAAATTAGATCCAGTAATTGGTAGAGAAAAAGAAATAGAAAGAGTTTCTCAAATATTAAGTAGAAGAAAGAAAAACAACCCTTTATTAATTGGAGAACCAGGTGTTGGTAAATCTGCAATTGCAGAAGGATTAGCGTTAAGAATTATACAAAAAAAGGTTTCAAGAATTCTTTACAATAAAAGAGTTGTTACTCTTGATTTGGCAAGCATAGTAGCAGGTACAAAATACAGAGGACAATTTGAGGAAAGAATGAAAGCTGTAATGAATGAAATTGAAAAAAATGATGATATAATACTCTTTATCGATGAAATTCACACAATTGTTGGTGCAGGAGGAGCAACTGGAAGTCTAGATGCTTCAAATATGTTTAAACCTGCGTTAGCCAGAGGAGAAATACAATGTATAGGAGCTACAACACTTGATGAATATAGACAATATATTGAAAAAGATGGTGCTCTAGAAAGAAGATTTCAAAAAATTATAGTAGAGCCAACCACAGTTGAACAAACACTAGAAATATTAAGAAACATAAAAGATCAATACGAATCTCATCACAATGTCAATTTTACTGATAAAGCATTAGAAGCTTGCGTGAAATTAACAGATAGGTATATATCTGATAGATTTTTTCCTGATAAAGCAATAGATGCTATGGATGAAGCTGGATCAAGAGTTCATATAACAAATATGGATGTTCCAAAAAACATAGTTAGTTTAGAAGTAAGTTTAGAGGAGGTTAGAGATAAAAAAAATGCAGTAGTAAAAAAACAAAAATACGAAGAAGCTGCAAAATTGAGAGATGATGAAAAGCGAATTGAAAAAGAATTAATTCAAGCCCAAGAAAAATGGCAAGAGGAATTAAAAATGCATCGTCAAACAGTTAATGAAAATGATATTTCTGAAGTTGTTTCAATGATTACTGGAATACCTGTTAATAAAATTGCTAAAGCCGAACTTAAAGAACTAAATAACCTAAATAAAATTATTTCAAACAAAGTTATTGGACAAAAAGAGGCTGTAAGTAAAGTAGTTAAAGCTATTCAAAGAAACAGAGCTGGAATTAAAGACCCTAATAAACCTATTGGATCATTTATATTTTTAGGACAAACTGGTGTTGGAAAAACACAGTTGGCAAAAATTCTTTCCTCTGAGCTGTTTAGCGGTTCAGATTCTTTAATTAGAATTGACATGAGCGAATACATGGAAAAATTTGCTGTTTCTAGATTAATTGGAGCTCCTCCAGGGTACGTTGGATATGAAGAAGGTGGTCAGCTAACTGAAAAAGTTAGAAGAAAACCATACAGTGTAATTTTACTTGATGAAGTTGAAAAAGCTCATCCTGATATTTTTAATATGCTTTTACAAGTACTTGATGAAGGATCTTTAACTGATAGCTTAGGAAGAAAAGTAGATTTTAAAAACACAGTAATTATAATGACCTCCAATCTTGGTGCTAGACAAGTAAAGGATTTCGGAAACGGTGTTGGATTCGGAACAGAATCAATGAAGTCTCAAGAATCTAAAAATATAAAAAACACCATTGAGAAATCTTTAAAAAAAGCATTTTCACCAGAATTCTTAAATAGGGTTGATGAGATTGTGATTTTTAATAGTCTTGAAAAAGATGATTTGAAAAAGATTATAAACATTGAACTTGAAAAATTAAAAAATCAGATTGAAAGAGCTTGGTTATGAAATTAAAATATCATCCAAAGCAATTAATTTCTTGTGTGATAAAGGATTTGACAAAAAATATGGTGCACGACCTTTAAAAAGAGCAATTCAAAACTATGTAGAGGATTTGATAGCAGAAGAAATTGTGAAATCCAATATTAAAGAAGGTAACAAATTTAAAATTGAATGCTCTAAAGACAACTCTAAATTGAGTGTTATTAAATTATAATATTGTTTTCTAGATTTTTTTTATTAATTCAACATTATATCCTTCCTAAACTACTGATTCCGTAAAATAATATAAATAAAATTATTTTTCTTCAAATAAAACATAAGGTTGACATATTTTTACAGTTAATTTATTCAATTTCAAATGAAAGTTTTAAAATTTGGCGGCTCTTCAATCTCAAATGCAGAGAACATTGAAAATGTTTTAAAAATAATCTCAAGTAGTTATGATTCAAAAACTATAGTTGTATTTTCCGCAATCGGCAAAACAACTGATGATTTAATAAAATGTGGTAAGCTTGCTAGTTTAAGAGATAATGACTTTAAAAAAGTTTATAAATCTATTTTAAGAAAACACATTGAAATTTGTACTACACTATTTGAATATAAAAATCAAAGTGAAATTTTAAGTTACGTTCAAAAAAAATTTAATGATCTTGATAGTGTTCTTGATGGGATCTTTAGTTTAAAAGAATTTAGTTCAAAAAGCTATAATAACATTTCAAGCTTTGGAGAACTAATATCTCATTACATTATTGGTAAGCTTGGAAAAGAAAGAGGGCTTGATATAACTATAAAAGATTCAAGAGAAATTATAACTACAAAACTTGTAAAACTTGGCTCAAATCAAATAGATTATAATTTAACTGAAAGAAAATGGAAAAATTTTTCAAAAAATGTTAATAGTAAAATCATAGTCATGCCTGGATTTATTGCTAGAGATAATTTTGGAAATAATGTTACGTTAGGAAGAGGAGGGTCTGATTTTACTGCATCTATATTAGCCTCGATAACCAATGCTGAAAAATTAGAAATATGGACAGATGTTAGCGGTATTTTTACTGCAAACCCAAAAATAGTTAAACAATCTTATCCCATTGAATATTTATCATATAAGGAAGCTATGGAACTATCTCATTTTGGAGCTAAAGTTTTGTATCCTCCTACTATTAAGCCGGTAATGAATAAAAATATACCTATATGTATAAAAAATTCTTTTAATAGTAAAAATCCGGGAACTTTGATTTCCAAGAACTCAGATAATGATTCAATAGTTAAAGGAATTACTCATATTCAAAACATTACATTACTTACAATTGAAGGGAGCGGTATGGTTGGAATTCCTGGTTTTTCAAAAAAATTATTTGATGAAATTTCTAATAATAATATAAATATTATTATGATTACTCAAGCTTCCTCTGAACATTCAATTTGTATTGGAATTCAAGATTCTGAGGCTCATAGAGCAAAAAAAATTGTTGATGAAGCTTTTAAATACGAAATTGAAAATTTAATTCTAAATCCATGTTTAATTGAAGATAAACTTTCGATAATAGCATTAGTTGGAGATAAAATGAAAAATCATCAAGGAATTAGCGGTAAAATGTTTAGTGCATTAGGTAAAAACAATATTAATGTGAAAGCCATATCTCAAGGCTCCTCTGAAAGAAACATTACAGCAGTTATCGATGAGAATGATGTTAAAAAAGCTTTAAATACATTACATGAAAGATTTTTTGAAAATAATATCAAACAAATAAACTTATTTATTATCGGAATTGGAAATGTAGGTTCTAAACTATTAAACCAAATATATCAACAATCTGAATACCTAAAAGAAAAACTCAAACTTAAACTAAGAGTAATAGCAATATCAAATTCTAAAAAAATGTTTTTTAAAGATTCCGGTATTGATTTAAAAGATTATAAAGCAACAATAGAAGAAGGTGATAAAGCTAATCTTGATTATTTTATATCCAAAGCAATTGAGCTAAACCTAAGAAACAGTGTGTTTATTGATAATACTGCAAGTCCAAAAATTGCAGAAACTTATAAATATTTTTTAAAAAATAATATTAATGTAGTTACATGTAATAAAATTGCATGTGCTGATTCCTTTAAAAATTATACAGAGCTTAAAAATATTTCTAAGAAATATGACACAACTTTTTTGTTTGAAACAAACGTAGGAGCAGGACTGCCAATTATTGATACTTTAAATAACCTAATTAATTCTGGTGACAAAATTATTTCTATCGAAGCTATATTATCAGGAAGTTTAAATTTTATTTTTAATAATTACAATAAATCTAATACTTTTAAAGAAGTTGTTCAAAAGGCTATGGACGAGGGTTTTACCGAACCTGATCCAAAAATTGACTTAAGTGGAATTGACGTAGCTAGAAAAATTTTGATATTAGCAAGGGAAAGTGGAAAAGAAATTGAAATTAATGAAATTGAAAATAATTCTTTCATTCCTAAAGAATGTTTAGAAACTATTCTAATATAGATTTTTTAAACTCACTAGGTTCCAATGAAACTCATTTTAAAAAAATATTAAATATGGGTATTGAAAACGAATCTAAAATAAAATACGTAGCAGAGTATAAAAACGGAAAAGCCTCTGTAGGAATTAAATATATTCCCAAGAATCATGATTTTTATAATTTAGAAGGTAGTGATAACATAGTCTTGTTTTACACCGACCGTTATAAATCACAGCCTTTAATAGTTAAAGGCGCTGGAGCTGGCTCAGAAGTTACTGCATCCGGAATATTTGCTGATATAATTAGAGTAAGTAGAAATTAAATGAACGAGATCAAAGTTTTCGCTCCAGCAAGTATTGCTAATCTATCATGCGGATATGACATTTTAGGAGTTTGTCTTGATAATATTGGTGACGAAATTACTGTTAGAAAAACTAAAAAAAAAGGAGTTGTAATTAAAAAAGTTTCTGGACAAAAACTAAGTACTGATATATCGCTTAATGTAGCTGGAGTTTCTGCAACAGCTCTTTTAAACGAAACTAAAGTTAGTTGTGGATTTGAAATTGAAATTCATAAAGGAATTAAACCTGGAAGCGGAATTGGAAGCAGTGCTGCAAGTTCTGCTGGAAGTGTTTTTGCAATAAATAAATTAATAGGAGAGCCATATACAAACAAAGAATTAATAAAATTTGCAATGTGTGGTGAAATGGCTGCAAGTGGCTCAAAACATGCTGATAATGTGGCAGCTGTTCTTTTGGGTGGTTTTACTTTTGTTAAAAATAGTACTGAAAATGATTATTTTAAATTAAATACTCCAATTGAAATTGCATTTACTGTAATTCATCCAAAAATTGAATTAAAAACAAAAGATTCAAGAGCTGTTGTCAAAGATAAAGTCTCAATGAAAAATTTGATTGAACAATCTGCTAATCTTGGAGCTTTTATTAGCGGACTATATACAGAAGACTATGATTTAATAGGGAGGTCAATTAAAGATGTAATAATTGAACCTTTGAGATCTGTTTTAATTCCAAAATTTGAAGAAATTAAATTAGCAAGTATTAATTCTGGTGCTCTTGGTTGCGGCATTTCGGGTTCTGGACCCTCTGTATTTGCTATGAGTAAGGGAGTTACTACAGCTAAAAATGTCGGAAATGCAATGAAAAAAATCTACGACAAATTAGATCTAGATTACGATGTTCATATTTCGTGTGTAAACGATATCGGTATAAAAATATTAAATACAGATTAAAATGTTTTATAGAAGTCTAAACGGACATTATAAAAAAGTCAATTTTGAAACAGCATTGAAAAAGGGTTTAGCTGAAGATGGTGGATTATTTTTTCCTGAAAAAATAAAACCTCTTAAAAGTAATTTTATAGATAATCTAGAGAATTATTCTGATATTGATATTGCGTATGAGGTTATTAAACAATTTATTGGAAATTCTATAAATGAAGAAGATTTAAAAGAAATTTTATCAAATACAATTGATTTCGATTTTCCTTTAATTGATCTTGGAAATAATATTTATTCATTAGAGCTATTTCATGGTCCCACCCTAGCCTTCAAAGATGTAGGTGCCAGATTTATGGCGAATTGCTTGGGTTATTTCAATAAAAATAAAAACATAATAAATACTGTTTTAGTAGCAACCTCCGGAGATACTGGAGCCGCCGTAGCTAATGGGTTTTTTAAGGTAAAAGGAACAAAAGTTATCATTTTATATCCTGAAAATAAAGTAACTGAAATACAAGAAAGGCAATTAACAACAAACGGAAATAATATTACAGCTCTTAGAGTTAAAGGAAGTTTTGATGATTGTCAGAATATGGTTAAAAAAGCAT
>JGI20156J14371_10003657_pt1 | contig 11376 bp, 12 predicted proteins | sample COG_06_FD_14371 | JGI IMG/M metagenome (IMG submission 14371)
AACAGAAGATTTCGAAATATCAACGGATGACATTCCTGGCTGGCTTGTAGCTACAGAAGGAAATTATACTGTTGCTTTAGACGAAACCATCTCTCCTGCATTAAAAAATGAAGGAATTGCAAGAGAATTTGTAAACCGTATTCAGAACCTGCGTAAAGAGAGTGGTTTAGAAGTAACAGACCGCATAGAATTACAGATTAAATCAGATGATAAAATAAATCTAGCAATAAATGATAATTTAAATTATATTTGTTCGGAAACATTGGCCAATTCGTTAGATTTGGTTGAAGAGGTGAAAGGAGAAAAGTTGGTTTTTGAAGTAGAGGAAGGAGTTTCAACGGAATTAACATTAAGTAAAGTATAACCCCATTAAAACAAAAAATTATGGCAACAAATAGATATACAGACGAAGATTTAGCAGAATTTAAAGCTTTAATTGACGCCAAATTAGCAGAGGCAAAAATAGATTTAAAGCTATTACAAGATTCATTGTCTCATAAAGGAGANCACGGAACAGATGACACAAGTCGGTCATTTAATATGATGGANGATGGCTCTGAAACATTAATGAGAGAAGAGATGGCACAGTTATCTGCNCGACAAGAAAAATTTGTGAAAAATCTTGAAAACGCTTTGAGAAGAATTGAGAATAAATCTTTTGGNGTTTGTCGTGTAACAGGNAAATTAATTCAAAAAGCACGNCTNNGNTTAGTGCCNTCATGCGACTTTAAGTATTGAAGCGAAAAACGCTCAAGGATAATAATCAATCACATTTTTCGTTTTTATCTTGCAATTTTAAATCAACTCAATGAGGACAGTCCTTATTACTATTTTTTCTGTACTTTTTATTGACCAGATTTTAAAACTTTGGGTAAAAGCTAATTTCTTTTTAGGAGAGGAAATCGGAGGTCTCGGATTTATAAAGCTTCAATTTATTGAAAATCCTGGGATGGCATTTGGCATGGAATTCGGAGGAGTTTGGGGTAAGATTGCGCTGAGTTTATTTAGAGTTGGAGCCGTAGTTGTCATTTGGTTTATTATCAAAAACCTTCTTAATAACAAAGCGCATAAAGGGCTTGTGTTTTCTGTTGGGTTAATTTTTGCCGGAGCCTTAGGAAATATTTTAGACAGTGCTTTTTATGGCTTAATGTTTTCTGAAAGCTCCCCTTATTACATGGCCGAATTCATGCCTGAAGCGGGTGGCTATGCTAATTTTATGACAGGACATGTTGTCGATATGATTCACTTTAAGTTTCATTATCCATCTTGGATGCCATTTGATATGGCGGGGTCAGAAATTTTCCCCCCTGTGTTTAATATCGCCGATTTTGCTATATCTTTAGGGGTTGGAATAATTATTGTTTTTAACAAGCGTTTTCTTGGAAAAGGTAAAGGAGACTTTAGCGTATTTCGAAAACAACAGTTAATTGCAGAAGACCCTATTGACGCTGAGGTTGAAAAATAAGCTTCTTTCTCTTGACGTTTATTATAAGCAGGAACCATATAAAACATTGTTATTAAGGGGTTCAGGCTCAATTAATTAGTACATTTGTTTCTTTAGGTGACTATAATAAATGAAAGGTAACGACGAAATAGAGCAAAAATTAACCGAAGCTTGGGCGAATAGAAAAAGCACCCTTCGAGCTTCATTTAATACTGCAATTCACCTTTTTCAAGAATCCAAAAAAGCCAACTATCAAAAAGGGGTTGCTGACAGTGAAAAAATTCTTGGTTATTGTTACTGGCGATTTTCTAATTATTCTAAATCTCTGAGTCATTCATTGTCTGCTATTGAAATTTACAAAAGCTTAAATGATAAAAAAGGCGAAGCGGACACTTTAAATAGCCTAGGAGCTGTTTATATGTTCCAAAATGAAAATGAGAAAAGGTTGGATTGCAATTTAAATTGCTTAGCGTTAAGAAAAGAAATTAAAGACTTTAACGGTGTTTCGGGTTCAATGAATAACATTGGGGAGACTTACTTCGAAATGAGCGATTATAAAAATGCCGAGAAATGGCTAATCGATTGTTTGGAATACGAACACTCTGCTATTGACTCCTTGGCTTGGGCAAACCATAATTTAGCTAAAATTCAAATCGAGTATTCTAACTGGAAATTGGCAAAAGAGTACTTTTTAAAGTCCTTAGAGCTAACAAAGGTTGATAAATATGATGTACTTACCTGTGAAACATATTTGAAATTATGTGAGCTTTCTATTTCCAATCTAAGCTTTTCCGAAGCTCAAGATTATGGCGATAAAGCACTATCACTTGGAAAAGAAATTGGAGCAAAAGAATATATTAAGGCCGCTCTTTTTCTTTTGTCCTCCATAATGGAAAAATTGGACAATACCTCAGACGCACTAAAATACCATAAGCAATTTCATATTATACATGAAGAAATATTTAACGAAAAGAATAGTCAGAAAATAAAAGATATTGGCTACCAATACGAAATTGACCAAATGAGTAAAGTAGCCGAAATTGAACGGCTAAAGAAAGTAGAATTAGCAGAGGCATATCAAAAAGTAGAGCAAAGTAATTTGCTGATTGCACAAAAAAACAGAGATATTACTGATAGTATTAGATATGCAAAAAAAATACAGCAGGCTCTCTTAAAACCTGAACAGCAAGTTTCAGCGGATTCACCAGAGCACTTTATTTTATTCAAACCCAAAGATATCGTAAGTGGTGATTTTTACTGGGTTTTTGAGAAGGGAACCTGCCTCTATGTGGCGGTATCTGATTGCACGGGTCATGGTGTTCCCGGAGCTTTTTTAACCATGCTTGGAATGTCCTTTCTAAATGAAATAATGACATCGGTTGATCAGCTTTCTCCGGCTGAGGTGTTGGATCAAATTCGGGAAAAATTTATTCGTGAATTAGGCAAAACAGGAACAAGAGACGGCATGGACATCTCTCTTATACGGATTAATAAAGAAACAAAAGAATTTCAATGGGCTGGAGCTCTTCGTCCACTTCTTATTCTGAGAAATGGCGCTCAAAAAATGGAAATAATACAAGGAGATAGACAGTCTATTTGTTTTGTTGAAAATCAAACCCCTTTTACAAATATTGAAGGAACTCTAAAAAAAGGAGATACGGTGTACTTATTTTCTGATGGTTACGTTGATCAATTTGGAGGAGAAAGAGGGAAGAAATTTAAAATAAAGCAATTGGTTAGCCTACTTATATCCTTAAACAACCAACCCATGGAAATTCAGAAAATAGAATTGTCATCTTCCTTTGAAAAATGGAAAGAGGGTTTTGAGCAAATTGATGACGTTTGTGTTTTTGGAATAAAGTTTTAAAAAGAAATGCTAGTCCAACTCAGGTTGGTAAACTTCCGCTAACATACATCGAGCACTCCCTCCTCCAGCTTTCTCAATGGTAGGTATAGCAGCTACAAGTAAATGATCATTGTGTTTATTGAGCTTTTTCAATTGCTCCTTTGTTAAACTATTATAAGCAGCCTCCGACATTACCAAAACAGTTTCATCGGCATTATTCCTTAGCTGTAGCATATTTCCGGCAAAATACTCATAGACCTGTTTATTTGTAAGTTCAATTACTGCCTTGTTCGCTTTTCGAACTGTTTCCATCATCCGCTCCCTGTCTTCTTCTGCTATCGTTTTTTCTCCTATTATAATGTATTTCTCTCCAACGCACATCATTACGTTTGTGTGATAAATCTTTTCTTTTTCTGCTCCATAGGCCGTAAAAGAAACAACTTTATACCTTAAATGTTTTGCAAATTCAGCAAGCACATTTTTATCTGTACGAGGCGAGATTGCAGCATAGATAATTCTTTTTTGATGATCCAAAACCATACTTCCGGTTCCCTCTAAATACTTGGGAGGTTTAGCATCTTCATAATCCTCTAGTTCAATTAAATAGGAAAACCCAAAGCGACTAAACAAGTCAAGAACAATATCCTTTCTTCGCTCCAGTTGTCTGTTTTTTACTAGCATTGGATAAGTGAAAATCATTCCATTTGAATGCGTCGATATCCAATTGTTTGGAAAGATGGAATCAGGCGTAAAAGTTTCTTTGGAATCATTATAGACCAAAACATTTACTTTGAGTTCTTTTAATTTTTCTACAAAAAGATTAAACTCTTGTAAGGCTTTTTCTTGTGTTTCACTCTGTGAGAGAGCATCTACTTTTTGCTGAAACTTATTTGTAGCAGCAGCCTCTTCGTTAAAACCAAACTGTACAGGCTTGACCATTAGTACAGTATTTGGAGAATAGACAGTTGGTTTCATTTTGTGCATGTTTTCACAAATGTAAGACAGGAAATATACTTAAGCCTCCAAAACACTTTTTATTTCGGCATTTATAGCGATTAATTCGCTCTCTAAGTTACTCAAATTAAGCTTACGAGGTTCCAGTTGCGTAAATGCAACGCGAACGCCAACATTCTTTAAGAACTTACCGTTATTATCAATTATTCCGGTGTTTTTTATTGCAACAGGCAAGACAAGTGCTTCTGGAATTTCATCCAAAATGGCTTTAACCCCAGCAACTTTAAAGGGTTTTATTTTACCATCTCTGCTCCGCGTTCCTTCAGGGAAAATACAAACCGCAAAACTATTCTCCTTTACCAATTTTGCAAAAGACTTTATTTTTAAAATAGATTCTTTAGGCTTTTTTCTATCTATAGCAACAGACCCGCCGTGCCTTAAATTATATGAAATACTGGGAATGCCTTTTGCTAATTCTTTTTTAGCGACAAACTTAGGACGCTGTGCTCTGAATTTCCAGATAAGCGTAGGGATATCCCACATACTTTGATGGTTGCTAATAATAATAATCGGAACATCTTGCGGTAGTTTTTTGAAGTTGTGAAAAGAATAACCAACTCCTAAAATATGTAAAGCTCTCATTAAACAAAGGTTGAGAGCAAACACTGTTTTGTCGTGTGCTTTTGGACCAAACACATTTCTAGCAATAACTTGAATAGGATGAAAAAGAACTAATATCAAACCAAATACGAGAAAAAATAAAGGGGTTAATATTACTGATAGGGTCATTTTCACACTACGAAGGTAACGGCATACAAGCATAAAATATTCTCTTTTGAAAGTTAATCGACCAATGGTAGGTTTATTTAGAAGAACATCCTATTAAGCGAGACAAGAGAGTTATTTCTGTTGGTTTATTTGTCCTAATAGAAATACCGGTCCATTAGGCTAATAACAGTTGCCTTTCGCCTTGCGTTGTTGCAGAAGTATATGTTGTTGACTCTGAAACTGTGTTGGGATTTAGAAAAACAAGAGCAAAAAAAGCAATGTTTTCAAAAAGTGCAGTAGAGAGCTTTATGAGGAATGTGCTTACTCTTTATCCTTTAAAGTATATGCTACTTTTAATGCATCTTCGTTTCTCAATTCTTCTTGTACATTTTTCACAATACGCATATTAACTTTTTCATCAATTTTAAAGTTATTGATTACTTTATCCCAAACCTCACTCAAATCTCCTCCCCTTCTTTCAATTAAATACGCTCTAATCGCCCCCATATCTGGTGCTAATGCATCATCAACCTGAACCCTGTATCCAGTCCCATAATTTTTATTAGAAGGTTTACCTATCCAATAGTAAACCTGATCTGTACGTCTATCCAATTTTGTGATCTCTGTAGCTAGAGGGGCTTTTACAACAACCTTAGTGTCCTTCTCCTTAAAGATGGTGGTTACAATAAAAAAGAAAAGCAACATGAAAACAATATCAGGCAATGATGCCGTAGATATTGCTGGTTGTGATTTCTTTTTTCCTTTTGAAAACTTTGACATAATTTCTAATTAATTTACCCTTGCGAGTTTTTAGATTTTGCTTTCATAATTCGCTTCGGATATACAGCTCTTAGGATTTTTACTTTCGCTTGATCCTCTGGCACCTTACTTTTCTCTATTTTATTATAAGGAACTCCAAATTTTGCTAAGCATAATTCTGCTCGTAGCTCATTGATGCCGGCCATAATTTCATTCAATACAGAGACATAAGTTTTAAAACTAGTTGCATTGTCTAATTGAATTGTAATCATTGCCTTGTCACTAATTTCATTGTATGTTCCAATTGCATCTACAACACCTTTCTTGATTTTCCAACGATTTAATGTGTCTGCATATCTATTGTCGTCGGTATATTGAGCGCTTAAAACTTTAAACTTTTCAATGTACTGATTTGCCATTGACTCATTTATTGGTGTCAATTTTGGCCAAACAGTAGAATTAATATCGTGTACATAAAACTCTATAACCTTATCCTTAATATCTTCTATTTCTCCTCGTTTTCCTTCAATTAATATTTGATCATTTTTATTTGCAAGGATTTCCAATACGTTTTCTTTCTTAACTAACGGGGGGTCAATTACATCATCAATTTTTTGAGGTAACCTCTCTTCCAAAACTTTAGGAAAGTTCATGGTAGTTGTAACCAGGAAGAAGATCAATAGCAAAAACGCAATGTCTGCCATCGAACCCGCATTTATTTCTTCTAGTTCTCTTTTTGCCATTTTCTCAAGTTTTACTTAAACATCTTCGTCACTGTTCCCCCTATCCAACCAAGTAAAGCAATTCCAACCAAGATGACCGTAGACGTAAGGGCAGCACTAGCAAACTGCCAGTTCCCTTCTGTGAAAGACCTATCTTCATCTGCAACACCTTTTAAGGTTTCGGCTGCAACGTATTCTTGAGGAACATCTGATCCTGCAGTAGCGTAAATTATCAATATAAACGCAACAACTCCAACAATTCCAGCCATGTTTATTGTTGCTTTTTTCGCATCAACCGTGAACAAATAACCCACTGAAGCAACAACTAACAATATAGTGAAATAGAAGATGTATTTAGTGAAGTCAATAACTAATGAAACCGCAGAAAAAGTAGCTTTTTCTTTTTCGATTTTTATCTCTTTTGCTGTTTCTCTAAGCCATTGATCCAATTCTATTTGACTCATGGAGTTTTGTAAGTTTTCAGCTTTAGCTTTTTGAATTGCTAATTGCTCTAACTCAACATCGCTCATGTTCCCAGGGTCCCCACTCATAACTACCCAGATGGTAAAAAGAGTTCCCAAAAAAACAATAAGGCCCATTATGCTTTTGAGTACAATATTTTGAATTTTATTATCCATATTCAAAGTGATTAAATTAATTAATACGCAATTACTTGTTCTTCATGTCGTGCTTCAACAAGATGTCAACCATTGATATAGAAGCATCTTCCATTTGGTTAACCAGCCCATCAATTTTAGAAACGATATAATTGTAAAAAACTTGTAGAATCATCGCAACAATTAAACCTGAAACTGTAGTCAATAAGGCAACTTTAATCCCCCCTGCTAACTCTGCTGGTTCTGCTTCTCCTTTTGTTTCAATAACGTTAAATGTGTCAATCATACCAATTACAGTTCCCATAAACCCAAGCATTGGAGCTAAAGCGATAAATAGCCCAATCCAAGAAAGTCCTTTTTCTAAAAGCCCCATTTGAACCCCACCATAAGCGATAATTGATTTTTCAACCATTTCAACACCTTCATTACTTCTTTCTAGACCTTGATAAAAAATACTCGCAACCGGCCCTCTCGTATTTCTACAAATTTCTTTTGCTTCTTCAACACCTCCAGATGCAAGAGCAGTCTCAATGTCTTCTAATAATTTTTTCGTATTTGTTGTAGCAAGATTTAAGTAAATAATACGCTCAATACAAAGAGCTAAACCTAAAATCAATGCAATTAATACGAAAGACATGAACATTGGTCCACCATCAATAAAGTATTTTTTAATTGTTTGAGAGATGTCCGGCTCTTCTTGAACCAGTTCAACAGGCTTATTCTCTTCTTCAGCTATTGCCGCCTCTTCCTCTGCCTTTGCTTTAGCCTCTAAAGCCGCCGATTCTGCTTTTGAAATTGAATCTAAAGCTACCGAATCTATTGCTACTGAATCTACTGCTACAACTTCTGGATCCGTAGTTTGCGCATGAGCAATGTTAACAGTTCCGAATGACAACAATCCTGTAACAGCTATTAATGTGAATACTTTTTTCATGATGGTTTATTAGTTTACTATTGTTTAAAATGGTTTTATTTTATTTTTATTGCCAACTGTTCCTGAAGTAAATAAACTTCATTCTTGTTTACAAGGCGCCAAAATACAAAAAATTCTTATTGTACAATCCTAGTTTTTAGCAAAGGTTAAATTTTGATGGTAAGCGGATTGATTTTTTGCGCCATAAACAAGGTAAATTCGTGTTTTTCGTTAAGAGATCTCTCCGCAAAAAGGAGATAAAAATTTTGTTTTTATTTTTTCAGCACTTGTTTTACCACCTAAAAGTAGCATTAGCTTGGTTATTGCCGCTTCAAAAGTAATATCCCCGCCACTAATAACCCCTATTGCTTCTAAGCTATTACCGGATTCATATTTAGACTGATCTACTCCTCCTCCTTTGCACTGAGTAACATTAACAATTACAATTCCTTTATCAATTGCTTTTTTCAGCAAGCTTAAAAACCAATCTTCTGACGTTGCATTTCCAGAACCAAATGTTTCTAATACCATCGCTTTTAATCCTGGCGTTTTCATAAAATGGGAAACAAATTCTTTTGTTATTCCTGGAAATAACTTCAATGACGCCACGTTCCTATCAAATTTTTTATAGACGCTTAATTTACTTTCTGTATCAACGTCTAAAATGTTTCTTGTGTTGTATTTAATTTTAATCCCAGCCTCTGCAAGTAGAGGATAATTAAATGAATTAAAAGCCTCAAAATCTTCTGAATTTACCTTAGTGGTACGATTTCCTCTGTAAAGGTTGTATTCAAAATAAATAGCCACTTCAGGAGCTAAAGGCTTGTTTGCCTTTTTAGCTGCCGCAATCTCTATCGCTGTAATTAAATTCTCTTTTCCATCTGTTCGTATAGTTCCTATTGGCAATTGAGAACCTGTTAATATTACAGGTTTATTTAAACCATGTAACATAAAACTCAGTGCGCTTGCTGTAAAAGCCATTGTGTCTGACCCATGTAAGATTACAAAACCATCGTAGTCAGCATATTTATCTTCAATTATCTCTGCAATTCTAGTCCACACGTTGGGATTCATGTTGGATGAGTCTAATGGGGCCTCAAATAAGAATGTGTCAATTTCACATTCAAACTTATTTAGTTCAGGAACTTCGGTGGTGATTTGTTGAAAATCGAATGGTTTCAAGACTCTAGTTTCTGAATCTTTAATCATCCCGATTGTGCCACCCGTATATATCAATAAAACTTTTGTTCCTATCATTCAGCAAATCTAAATATATGATTTAACTATCCAAGTTGAGAATGGAAATAACAAAATCAACCCATCTATTCCAAATGCATAAAATAACTCTTTTTTTCTTTCATTTACCTGAAAGAGAACGATTATAGAAACTATATATACAGGAATCAAAAACAAGGCGCCCTTTGACAAAAGCAATGAAAGTAGTCCACAAACAACTAATAAAGTAATCGCAGTGTGTTTTGCCGCCCTGATTCCTATTAGTTGTGGAATTGTCTTTTTTTCTGGCTCATCGAAATCCAAATCTCTAATATCAAAGGGTATTATTAAGGTAAAGATATAAATAAAGTTGAGGGCGAATAAAATCCAAATGTCATTAGCATAGAGACCTTCATTTATGTAAGCAGGAATTAAAACGGTTACTGCCGCCCAACTAAACGCGACTAAGATTATCTTTATAAAAGGGATGTCTCTCAATGATTTACTAAAGATGTTAACCGCATAGAATAATGCAATTGCAATTAATGGCGAAAAATAAAGAAGTTCATGAAACGAGAATAGTGAAAAAAATAAATATCCAGATATACAGGAAGAGAGTATAATAAGGATGTATAAAAACTTTTTTTGATTAAAAACCCACTGATGTCTCGCAGAGTTGATTACGTTGCCGCTTGTGTGCCGCACAACTCTCTGGAAACAGTACGAAAGTGAAGTTGCAAAAAAAACAAGTAATAAAAAGCAATCTGTAATAACCCAATTCATAACTAGAAACGTATTTAACGCTAGTGCAACTGCTCCTAACGAAATCCAAATGTTTCCATAAACAATTAATTCAACGATTTTTCGAATAACAGCAATCAATTTGGTTAAGTATTTGAAGCGTAATAGCAAATAAAGCCTAAAGCTGCTCCCGCAAGGCTTCCTAGAAAAGAGCTTTTAATTCGTTTAAATTTCTTTACCTTATCGAAGCCTTCAATATATTCTTCGCTATTTAAATATTCAACAGATGAAACATCGTTCTTTTTTATTCTTGATGGAAGCAAACTTGATCCAAGGGGTATAGATAAAGGAAAAAGGACTGGGAAAATAGAAGGATCTCTTTTAAAAAAACCGGTCGGGACAGGTGTTGCGCCCTCGGCAATCTCTATTTTACTAGGCCCAAACTCATACGTATCAAAAGTGGTTGCAGCTAAACCAAGTACAAAGCCTCCTAACAAATGTTTGCGAACACCAAAGTTTTCGTGGGCATCTCTTTGCCCATAAATATACATGCGCATTCTATTCTCAGATAGGAAATTGCCAATACTTGAATCTTTTTTGTACAAAACTGACTCTTTTCGGTTGGTATCTATAATTGAAAAGATTCGAGACTTATCGTAAGGTATTATTTTTGATTTTCCGCTATTTCTTTTGACTTTAAAGTCAAAATTCGATTCATTTTCTGCAATAATTTTACCCTTATCAAATCTTCCGTTTAAAAGCAATAATTTGTCTTGTGAGCTTACGTTAAGGGCAATCATCAGAGCAAAAGTTATTACTATTTTTGTGTTCATTCTTGTGCTATTATTTTTCAAATATACTTAAAGAATATGCTTGTTGCGTTATGCGATTCTAACATTTAATCTTTTTTTCGTTCAATATTACACGGAGCCGCATTTAATAAGCTTGTAAATATTTATATTTGCAGTCCTAAATTATTAAAACCATATGAAACCAGCGAATTTTACTCAAAGACATATCGGACCGGGAGAAAGTGACATCAATAATATGTTGTCCGAAGTGAAGTCCTCATCTATTAATGAACTTATTGATAAAACAATACCTTCGGACATAAAACTGCAAAGCGAATTATCTATCTCGGAAGCACTATCTGAACAAGAATACCTAACACATATAAAAGCATTGGGGGCTAAAAATGATACTTTCAAATCCTTTATTGGAATGGGGTATTATGGAACACTTGTGCCTTCTGTAATTTTGAGAAACGTTCTTGAAAATCCAGGATGGTACACAGCATATACGCCATATCAAGCAGAGATTTCTCAAGGCAGGCTTGAAGCATTATTGAATTTTCAAACAATGGTTATGGACTTAACCGGAATGGAAATGGCTAATGC
>JGI20156J14371_10003659_pt1 | contig 11372 bp, 4 predicted proteins | sample COG_06_FD_14371 | JGI IMG/M metagenome (IMG submission 14371)
CTTCTTTATCATCATCTAAACTTTGCTTAATTAATTTTTCTTGTTCTTCTTTATCATTTTGTATTCTTTGTTCTTCTTGTTCTTCTTTATCATCTTGTAATCTTTGTTCTTCTTGTTCTTCTTTATCATCATCTAAACTTTGCTTAATTAATTTTTCTTGTTCTTCTTTATCATCATCTAAACTTTGCTTAATTAATTTTTCTTGCATTCTTTGTTCTTCTTGCATTCTTTTATCTTCTTGTATTCTTTGTTCTTCTTGTTCTTCTTTATCTTCTTGTATTCTTTGTTCTTCTTGTTCTTCTTTATCATCTTGCATTTTTTATCTTCTTGTATTTTTTGTTCTTCAATACGTTTTAGAATAGCTTCTTGCTCTATCTTTTTTATTTCTTGTTTTTGTTTTTCTAATTCATTTGATTTATTTGTATTAGAAACAGATGAACTCGTAAAAGGTAAATATGAATAGTTTTGCGCTGGTTCAATTTCTACATTTTGGGAAGGTGGTGTTGTAGTAATAGGTTGTATATTACTTTTTGGTTGCATTATGGTTTCTTCTGGTTGTGAGGAAAAATACCAATAAAATATGCTACCTACAATTATTAAAAATACAAATATACTAATACTTATTAAAACCCATTTAAATTTACTCATAATATCTTCATCTTCCTTTGTTTCTTCTGCTGATTCCTCGGTAGTTTCTTCTGCTGATTCCTCGGTAGTTTCTTCTGCAGGTTCAACTCCTAATATTACTTCGTCTTCATTTGCTCTTTCTTGTTGTCTTTCTTCAACAGCAGCTTTTATTTCATCAATAGTAAAATCATCTGAAAAAGATTCCTTATTATTATTTAATGAATTCATAAGCTTTTTTAATATTTGACTATCTTCTGATTTTATAACATCTTTAGCGCTATTGAGTGCTAATATTAATTTTTCAGTTAACATATCAGATGAAGCCATTTTATTTTAAATAATTACTACTCTATAATAATATATTATTTAATTAGATAACACATATTATAAATGGATTTATTAAAACCAATATATGTTAAACGATGGTTATCTGAAACTAATCATATAACGTATGTTTTTGATGCTAATAAAGCTAACACATATAAATCAAGTTATAAAGTAATAAATGAGTATATATTCCAAGATAATAATTATGAAGATGCATTCAATAAAATAGTTTATTATATATTGCAAAAAGACAAAGATATAGAATTACCTTTTTATTTTTGGGATAAAGATAATTTATTATATGATATTGATGAAATTAAATGGTCTGGTTATGATGTTAATCCATTTAAATCAAAAGATAGAAGTTCGGAATCATTAAAAGAACCTATTAATTTATCAAATAAATATGGTTTATTAAAAAAAACTGAATTTAATTTAGTATTTTATAGTGATTTTAAATATGATATTAAATATTACTTTGATAAAGTAATAAAAAAACCTGATTTTAATAAATATGTTAAAGAACTAATTAAAAATGAAGATATTTTAGTTAGTTTATATAACAAAGAAGTTAAATATGCAAATTTATCATTAGAAGAGTATAACGATGTTACTTTTAAAACTAGTTTAAATGATGTAGATGAACTTATTTTGTTATTTGATAAACTTGAAACTAATGAAAAAATGCAAATAATACAATTAGTTAATAATAACAATGCTATATATAAGTTGTTTAAAGAACATACTTATACTAATGAAAAGGAACTATCTTTTATTTTTAATATAACAAATCAAAAAGAAGAATTACTCAATATATTTTATAAAGGCAAAACTTCTAAAATTTCAATTAGTGAAAATGATGCTATTATAAACTTTAAATACCCATATTGATAATGGTAATAAGATTGAACAAATTATTAAAGATAAGAAGGAATTAACGGATTATATTGGAAAATATATTACTACTAAAACAGATTTTATTGAAAATGATATCAATCTTAGAGTTAAATTTATGGTTGATAATATTGAATTTCCAACTTTAATAAAAAAAATAGGCACATTTTCAAATATATTCGAGGCTATTATATTCAAAAATGAAAAAAAGAAAAATAGTGGATATTATGCCTACAAAAGAGTAAATGATATATTAAATAATAAGTTTGATGTCACTTCTTACATAAAATCTAGAATTATAGTAGGAGTTTCAGAAGATGATATTGTAAAAGAACTTATGGCATTTGGATATACTAAAACAGAATGTATTGCATTAGTTAAACAAGAATTGAAGATAATTGGTGATATAGGATTTAATAATTTAGATAAAAACCCTAATATCATTGATGGGACTTATATTGTTGTCAAAAAAAGTGGTAGTGGATTTGAAATAGATATTAAAAATTGTAAATCATATTATGAACTTGATAATATTAAATTTTGGCTAACTAAAATCATTGAGCAAACAAGAATTATTCAAAAGAAACCAGTTGTCGTTGTTCCTAAAAAAGAAAAGACACCTGAACCACAACCAAAGAAATCTTCATCAAAATCATCTGATGAAAATTTAGTAGAAGATGATATGGATTTTGATGATTTTTCAAAGTTTCAAGGTGGTGTTAAAAAAGTTGAATTTAAAAATTATTTAATTAATCGTTTGAGAAATGCTGATAAAGAATTATATAAAGATAATAATAAATCACGCAAATGTCAAAAAGAACATCAACCTGTTGTTTTATCAAAAGAAGAACTAGATGAAATTAAAGCAAAAGGATATAATAAATATTTTGATAATATTATTGAATATGGTAGTAATCCAGATATTAAAAACTATTATACATGTCCAAGATTATGGTGTCCTGTTAGTAAAATACCATTAGATGAAAGTCAAGAAAATCCAAAATGCCCGGGTGATAACGAGGAGCCAATGAAATTAAATGAAGATATGAAAAATTCCAATAAACCCAGATATGCTTATTTAATTAAAAATATAAATTTGCCATGTTGTGGTAAGAAAAAACCAAAAGAAAATGATAAGCCTAAAACTCCTATAAAACCTTCCAAAAAATCAGATAAGCTTAATAAATTTGATAAGCTCGATAAAGCAAAATCAGATGAAAAATCTATAAAATTATTTAAATCCGACGATGATGACAAAAATTATATTATGAATAAAATACCTTTACCATACAATAATCGTTATGGTGATATTGCAAAAGAATTATATAAAATATTAAAACCATATAATAGTGAAGAATATAATAAAAAATGTCTTTCGCCAAATAATATTAACAAAAAGGAATGTATATTAAGAAAAAGTTTAATTAATCAAAATGATATACCAGCTAAATATGATAATATAATAAATGTTGTTGCATTCTCTCTTGGTAAAACAAAAGAAGAATTTATTAAAGAAATTACAGAAAAATTGGATTTAATTACATTTTTATCACTTGATAACGGAAATGTATGTAAAGATTTTGTTGATTTAGAACCAATAATAGCAGAAGATAATGTTGAATTATATAATGATTTTCTTAAATTCAACAAAAAGTTTAAAAGGTCTTTATTAGATGTTCCAGATGTGAGTGATAATACAAATGAGAGTAATTACAAAAAATCAAGATATTTATTTATATATAAATCTTATTTAAAGTTTATCAAATATTTATCAGCTGATAATTATCCATTTGATAAAACCATTAAATATCTAAATTCATTAGTTGCTATAATTTATAAAAAATTAATTGTATTATGGGATATTGAAAAAATAGATCAAAATATTCAAGTTAATATGATATGTCCATACTATACAAGATTTATAGATTTATATTCATATTTAGATAAAAGCCCTAAGTTTATAATGATTATTAAAGAAAATAATTACTATGAACCTTTGGTATCAAAATCAATTACTATGAAAGTAGATAAAAAGTTATTTAATTTAGAAGAATATAAAATAGTAAAGGATATATTAATAAATTGTACAAAAAAGAATAATTTTGAAGATTATAATATTGAACTATTTACAAACAAAGATAATATAGCTGCTCTTAATAAACTATTAAAAGAAGAAAGTGAATTATTTACATTTGAATCTGTAATAATAAACACTGATTATACTATTAATAAAATAATTTTGAAAAATAATACATTATTGAAATTTAACCCACAATCTATTATAATATTACCACTATTGATAAGTGAATATAAAATTAAAAACGTCATATTTTATGATGATATAGTTGATAAAGAATTTAATATTAAAATTGTTAAAGATACATATGATAAATTTAACAAGGGATTTGAAAGTATTAAAGAATTAGGATTTTCAATTGATATTGGGGAAACATTTTTAGATACCAAAGAATTAATAAGAACTAAGTTGAAAATAGCAGATGAAAAATATGAAACCACTACAAATAATATTATATTACCATTTAATGATAAAAATACATATAATAGTTATATTAAAATAAATGACAAAAAAATAAAAAAAATAGAGAAACTAAGATTACAAGTTAAAAATAAATTATTAGGTAGCAAGTTTACAGATGAATATTATAATTCTTTATGTAAAAAATCTAGAAGAAAAGTAATAAAAAAAGTATTAAGTGAATTTAAATCATCTTCATTTGATAAACAATATATTAGAGATATACAAATTATAATAGAAGAAATACCATTATCATCTAGAAAGCATATTAAAAACTGGTATAAAAAATCCTTGTTGTATTCAAAGTATAATTATATAAATGAATTATCTAATAAAGTTAAAGATATAGGTAAAGAATTATTGTTTACACAATATACAGTAAGTGACAAGATACCACATGCTATATTAAAATATCATGAAGCATTACCTAATAATATTAGTAATATTGAAGAAAATATTGATTATTATAAATTACTAAAAGATATCAATGAAGTAGATAATAAATTACCAGAAATATTCAATGGTGATGAAAATGTATTAAGCAGCAAATGGACAAAATATAAAAAGAAAGTATGGTACAAATTACGATACATTAAAAATACTTATAAAGAAACTTATATTAAAGGACTTTTTGATTATCTTACAATTAAAATAAATACTAATTTACTATCATATAATGATATTATAAAAAAATCAAATGAATATTATCTAGATGTATTTAATAAAGATAATTATGACAAAAATAAAAAATCACGTATTAGAAAATTATTTAAGGATCCCCATTTTTATCAAAATTATGTAAAAGAAATGAATAGTATTAATAAAACTAAGAAATCTTTTAAAACATTAAGTATATTCTATGAAACATATTTTAATAAAAGTTCTTACGAAGAAAGAGAGAAAATTATAAATAATATAATAAAAAATAGTTTAATAAAATATCCAGGTGATATAGATATATATAATATTGCAAAATTACTAAATATATCTATACTTGTCATACATAATCGCACAGAATATGGTAAAGGTGTAAAAGTAGAAAAACGCGCAGGAGATAAGGATTTAAATATAACTATTTCAGTATACAAAGCTGATGATAATATAGACCAACGACCATTAATAATATTATATAGAAAGGTAGAAAAAACAAATATAAGTTATTTCATAATAAAGAATACTGAAATAACAGAAACATTTTATATGGAATTACAAGATGCTCCCGAAGATATTAAAAACAAAATATTAGATTCTTCTAAATCAAGTGATATGTCATCTTCTACATCTACAACATCTATATGATTTTAACTTTTTGTTCAGGTAGGTTATAACACTTATTGTCTTTTTGTTTTAGATTGAATTGTATATCCAAATCATTTTCAATGCAATTATTATAAGTTTCTTCTTCTTCCTCCTGAATATCCTCTAATTCTTCTTTTTCATCTGCAAGATCTTTGAGTAATTCCATCATGTGTTCTTCATCTATTAAAATACGACTATCACCAGTTCCACAAGGTGGTTGTTGTCCTAACATTACATTTGCTGATACACCATTTACTTTATCATATTCAGCAAATATACTAGCATTAATTAACATGTCTGTTGTTTCTTCAAAAGAGGATTTAGCAAGTGGTCCAATATCACCTCGATTTATACCATGACGATCAATAGACATAAGTTGTCCCTTATAGGTCATGGTATCAATTAGTAGAGACATATGTCTGAAATTCATAGAACCTTCACTGGTTACAGCAACCAATTCTTTATAAAGAGCATTGCGTGCTGCTTCAATACCAAGAGTATCATAAATTTCACGAATATCATTAGAAATTGTTCGTGAAGAGTCTATATTAGGATTTGCAAGAATATCTATTAAATTTGTTCCATCAGTATCAAGAACCCATTCTACAATATTATCAAACTTATTGTTTTCATCATTATATTTTGTATATTTCTTTTTATTTAATGATACCTTTTTAATACCTTTATAACCCTTCAAAATAATTTGATAAACGATATTATGTTCAATTGCTTTAATTGTTGCAATTTCATCTTTGTCATCAATATCTTTTAGTGCTATTTCAGTTAATTTTATTCTGAATACACATTCTTCTGCGTTGTCATCACTATATACACAATCAATATATTTATCATATGCTAAATTCAATTTAGTATAAATATCAATCATTTTAAGTCCAAATAAATTCATATTAGATTTATTGAAAACCAATCTAAGAACCCAAGGAGAACTACTACGTGCCTTGCAACTATTACTTTCAATTTCTTCAAACTCTTTGTATACTTTCATAATACCTTGATCCTTTTCGATATTAGTATCATAATATTCACCATTATCCCAATAAATTTCACTATATTCTAATATATCAGATAATTTAGTAATTTCAATAGAGTTTTTAATATTCATAGCATGATTCTTTGTGATATCAATACGTGAATCAGTAATTTCCCCATCATCATTCATATCTGGATTTACAATACTTGCAACATCCTGTTTCATATAAATAATTAATGTTGGTGTTTTAGTTTTCTTTGTAGCTGATAGAATTTCTTTAAGACGAGGTACTCCTGACGTTGCTTTAACAGCAGCAGCTGTACCAGAAACGTGGAAAGAATCTAGTGTCATTTGTGTACCTAATTCACCAATTGTTTGCGCAGCTACAATACCAACCATTTCACCAGGTTGAGCAATTGCTTGTTTAAAGTATTCATTAATTTGTTCAATAATCCAATCAAATATTTCTTTTGTAAAATGATAATGAAATATTAATTTCTTGGGATTTAAATGAATTCTTAATAAAATATGAAAGAATTTAGTACCTTGGGTATTACTCTTAATACACAAATCCTTTTTAATTTTTTCAATAGCATTTAATACATAATCTGGTGTTAAATTTGTTTTAAATGCTTTTATACCTATTGATTGAAGACGTTTGTGTGCATTATTGATAATACGTTCAAATGGAATTGGATAATTGATAATCTTCTTTTTTTCACCACCAAATACATATTTGATAAGAAATTCTTTGTCATTAAGCATTTCTTCAAAATGTTTAGTGCATTTTTTATAAGTATCTGCTTTAATTGTTTCAAATGCTTCTGTTGTCATATGAAGAGCAGGATTATCAGTTGATTTCAAATGATATTCTTGATTTATTTCTAAGGTATCCTTTTCAATAGTATTGATAACTTGTACCTCTATTTTACAACCATTCATACCATCTTCACCATAAATATATTGTATAATTGAACCAATAGCAGTTCTTACAGTATTATCATAGTGAATTTTAGAATCTTCCATTGCCTTTACTAATCTGCGTTGAATATATCCTGTCTCTGATGTTTTTACAGCTGTATCAATAAGACCTTCACGCCCACCCATCGCATGAAAGAATACTTCTTGTGGAGATAGTCCTGAGATGAAACTATTTTTGACAAATCCTCTTGCTTCTGGACCATCATCATACTTTGTAAAGTGAGGCAAAGTTCTATCTGTAAAACCATATGTAATACGTTTACCATCTACATTTTGCTGACCAACACAAGCAATCATTTGTGCAACATTTGTTTCCTTACCTTTTGATCCAGATTTAACCATATTAATCATTCTGTTTTTATTTTCATCAATTTGTGATAAACCAATTTTTCCAACTTCACTTGTTGTTTCATTAAGAATACCGATGATTTCACGTTCAATATATTCTTCATTATTAAAGATACTATTGTTATCAATTGTACCTCTGCGAATTTCATCAAGTTTATCATAAGCCTTAGTTTTCATTTCTTTAATTTTATTTTTAAGATTTTTGTCTGTTTCTTTATCAGTAACTAAGTCACTAATACCAACACTAAATCCGGCTGTAAGTAACCATCTACACACTAAGCGCTGTGTATTATCTAAAAATTTTCGCGTTTCAAATGGTCCATAATCGTGATATATTACAGGAATCAATCCTGTCGTAATACCGTGAAATACATTTTTATCTAGATTACCTTTTTCTAATTCACTATTATTTATAACTACTCTTTCGTCTTTTTTATTTTTTTTATTTATGTAGAGACCAGGTGGCAATATTTGCGAATAAGCTTCCTTTCCAGTATATGTATATTTTTTATCAGGTTTCTTTAAACTACCACCGAAATAACTATTAACCATTTGAATATTTGCCAGTGTTTTATCTTGTATATTTGTAATATCCTTCGTTAATCTATATGAACCCAATAATGTATCTTGAACAACTTCAATAATCGGCTTACCATCTCTCGGTGCCAATATCATATATGGAACAGCCGCTATATCCATTAGTTCATTCATTGTTTGAACACTTTGAGGACAATGCAAATTCATTTCGTCTCCATCAAAATCTGCATTATATGGAGGAGTATCTAGAACATTCAAGCGAAATGTTTGATATGGCATAATAACTACTTTATGACACATCATAGACATTTTATGTAAAGAAGGTTGTCTGTTAAATAGAACAAAATCACCATCTTTAAGATGTCTATGAACTACATCTCCATATTTTAAATCGTTAGAATTTTGTTTCAAATCCTTTGAATATTTTAGATTAATAGTTGTATTATTTTTTTTTATGTATTTTGCACCTGGCCAATTATTAGAACCATTCATTACAAGTTCTCTCATTTTTTCAATATTATATTGATTTACGGTTTCCGGAAAAGTAATATTGATAGCTACTTTAATAGGAACTCCCAATTCATCAATACTAATATAAGGGTCTGGTGTAATAACAGAACGTGCTGATTGATCTACGCGTTTACCATTAAGATTGCCTCTGATACGACCTTCCTTCTTTTTCATGCGGTCTGATACAGATTTAAGTTTACGACCGTTTCTTTGTTGCGAAGGAGCTAATCCAGGTATTTGATTATTAATAAATGTAAATACATGATATTGTAGAAGCATAGTAATATACTTAATAGTATCTTCTGATGCTCCTTTATTGATTTTATCAATAATACTGTTATTAGTCTTAATAATATCACTAAGTTTATGTGTTAAATCATCTTCCCTTCTTTGACCATTCTCTTCAATAATACTAGGGCGAACAGCTGGTGGTGGAACAGGCAATACTGTGCAAATCATCCATTCTGGTCTATTCCATTTTGGATTAAATCCCATCATTTCCATTTCACGTTCAGTAATTCTTTTGAATATTTTGAGGATATCTTCAGCTGTAAATTCTTGTGATATTTTTTCATCTTTTTTTTTATCCTTCCATTCTGCAATAATTTTCATTGCATTTTCTTTATAAATTTTAGTAGGACGTAAAGCACCACATCCAACACCACCATCATCACCACAAGATCTTAACTTAGTTGTTGTATTACATAGTTTATAATAAGCCTCCCATCTTTTTTGGTTATTTTTAATTGAAATAATTTTTGCCATATCGTTTTTAAAATCTTTATGTTCTGTATCTGGTGAAATTAAACATTTAGAACATTTATAGCAAACACAATTAAGTAGTTTTTTAACAATATCGAAAAACATTGCATGAAATACTGGTTTCGCTAATGCAATATGTCCAAAATGTCCTGGGCAGAAAATATTCTTTTGCTCGCAAGTACAACAAATACGATTATGTTCTAAAACTCCCATGCGCGAATCAAATAAACCACCAATAATTGGTTCGCTACCAGCATACGTATCTGTTTTATTGATTTCTACAACAGAGCGTTTGATAATTTCATCCGGTCCCAATACACTAAATTGAATACCTTTAACCTCTTGGATTTCAACTTTCTGGTCATTGTAAGATAGTTCTGGATAAATTGACATATCTCTTAATAATAGTAGTTAAAATAACTCGTCTTATGTTTAAATTATTTTTTAAAAAAATATCAATTTTTATTTTTTATTGCTTTCTAAATAAATTTGCAAAGTCTTCATAAAATAAATATATTAATGTAATAAATATTGCTATTATAATTGAAAGTACTATAAAATATCCATTTTTCCTACCTTTAAAAGGTACTCCTTTAAACGGCATTGATAATAAAGATATTATAAATGATGTAGGTAAGAAAATAGCAGCAACAATTGTCAATATACGAGATGTTCCAGAATCTAAATATGCTATTCTTTGCATAGTTCCATGTCTTGTTTGTTCTAAACTATCTTTTAGATTAACAACATTATTTTGAAAAACTTTAATGCGATTTTTAAATAATTCGTAATCATTATTATCTTTATTATCTTTATCATAGTTTATAACTATAATAATACGCGATACAATCAGAATCATATCATTAACAATATTATTGTACGATAAAATATAATATAACAATTTATCTAAATATTCAATCATTTTATAACTATTGAAAAAATCTAGCCATGTTACATGTTTTTTAATGACATATAGTATTTCATTAATTCTACGGTAATCTCTTTCGCATTTATCAATTATATTAATAAATAATTTTAATATTTTTGCATTTTTATCTATAAAGCTGAGCTTATCTATGTCATCTGTAATAATATATTTTTCTTTTTCTAAATAAAAAATTGTTTTATATATATATAGTCCTTGTATTATTTCCGTTAATAAACTCGAATAATCTAAGCCAGTTTCATATTGTGTATTTGCTCCTTTTAATTGCTTTGAATTATTATAATCAAGTATTGGTATACTAAGTGAAAAATAAAATTTTTTATCATTAACAATTAGTTTTTCTTTTTTCGTTAATATTTTATTAATTTTATTTTGGTCTAAATTATATTTATCTATATTATTATATGTAATAATGTTCATTATATAAATCTATTAGATATAGAATATTTTTTAAAATATTATAAATCTTAATTTTTCTTCTTGGTTTTTCCACATCAGTTATAGTAAACTTTCTTCTTGGTTTTTCCACATCAGTTATAGTAAACTTGTTTATAGGTTTTTTCACATCAGTTATAGTAAACTTTATTCTTGGTTTTTCCACATCAGTTATAGTA
>JGI20156J14371_10003669_pt1 | contig 11354 bp, 9 predicted proteins | sample COG_06_FD_14371 | JGI IMG/M metagenome (IMG submission 14371)
TGTAAAATTGAATGACTATGTTGTAGTTCAGATGAATGATACATTTGAAGCATTCTCATATTTTGTAAATCCATGACTTTAGATAATTGATCAAATTTATCTTGTAACTTTTCAGACTCTGTTTTATTTTTTTGTTTATCTTCTATATTTTTAATTATTCCTGATTCAATATCTTTTATAGATTGAGTAACTTCTTGTATTTGATTTTCACCAGCTGCTTTAACACTTTGAATTTTCTCTAATGTTTCTGTTATTTTTGTATTAATTTCATTTAAAGAATCTTCAATTTTAATATTTTGATTTTTTAAGTCGTTTATTCTATTTTCAAATTGAATTTCTAGAGGCTCAATACTATTAGATTGTTCAGTACCACTCTCAATTTTAGTTGAAATAGAATTAATGTTATTTTCAATGTTATTGTACTGATCACTTAATTGATTAATTTGATTTTCTAAATGAGCAAAATTTTTATTTACCTCATCCTCATGTTTGCCAAACTCCTCGTGGTAAACATTATTGATACTGTTTAGTTTACTTTCTAAATTATCCTCAGTTCTGTTAAGCGCTTCTGATAATTTAATATCTAGTTCATCATTGAATTTTTCTGAAAATAAATTTTTTTGATCCAATAACTCATCTATTTTTTCAGACAATTCATTGCTATTTAAATCCAAGTCATTTATCTTTTCATTCAAAATCTCTAACTGCCCATTGTGTAAATCGTTTATTTCATCGTCATTATTTTGAATGTTGTTGTTTAAAATATCTTCAGTTTCTTCACTAGATTTATCTATTGTAAAGCTCTCTTCTACAACATCTTGTGTATCTACGAGTGTTTCTGGATTTTGAACAATACCTTCATTTTCAATAGATGTTTTGTTTTCAATTTCATCTTCAACTATCTTGTCATCATCTACTTCATCTTTTGGCTCGATGATTTTATCATCATCTATTTCATCCTTAAGCTCGATGATTTTATCATCATCTATTTCATCTTTTAGCTCGATGATTTTATCATCATCTATTTCATCTTTTAGCTCGATTATTTTATCATTGTCATTAAAAATTAAATCATTATTTGCTTCATCAATTTCATTGTAATTTAAATCTCTACTTACAATTTCATTATTTAGAAAAATAACTTTTTCTGATAGTTGACGTTTATTTGAAGAAGTTGGTTTTACAATTGTTTTAACTGGTTCACCAAGTTCAACTACTTCTTGCCCTGTGCCAGTTGAAGACATTTTTGTCTTTACTTCACTTTTAAGCTCTACAACTCTATCCTTAAAAATCTCTTTTAACTTTTGAATATATAGTTCTCTTGTTTCGCTGAGTTTTTTATTTTTCTGCAATTCTTCTTTGGCTTCTAGCAAAGTTTTTTTGATGTAATTTGGTGTTTTTTTCATATAATAAAAATTGTGAACGAATCAACTTATATTCTATCAAAAGTTAAGATTTAGTGAAAATTATTAATGTTCGGTTTATTTAAGAAAAATAAAACAAATATCGCTGAGGATGAGTCTATAAAAGATAAATCAAAGTTTGTAGTAGTTGGTTTTGTATTTATGCTCTTAACGTTTTTTGGTTTAATTTTTGGTGAAGTCTTTACAAGTTTAAGTTTATCTAAACAGCGAAATACACTTTCACAGTCAGAAAATATTGAAGAAGTAACCAATAATGCTGTTATTGGGATGGCAAAAGTTGGTAAAGATATCAGTGTTGCAGAATACGAATTTGTAAAAGAAATTATGAAATTTATGTCACCCAGTGAATTTCAAAGCTTTAAAAACTCAATATCTGGAATGGCTAATCAATTCAATGTTCAAATCAATGCTTTAAATGAAGGTGAACCAGACAAACTTAAAAACAAGTATTCTATTTACTACATTGAATACCAATTTTTAAGCACATTTGAAAATTTAACTTTTTTTAAAAATAAAATTGCAGAAACAAAATATAATGTAAATATTATAAATGAAAGTATATTCAGAGAAAATGCAAAGTCAGAGAAAGTTATTTCTGAAGGGACTATTGGAGTATATGTCTATGAAGAAAAAGATAAATTACTTTCAGAAAAAAAATCAATTATAGAAAAATTTAAAGCTGAAGAACAAAAAGCAAGCAGTCAATAATTAACCTACCTTAGAGATAGAGGCTCTTTAATATAATTATAAATTGGAGTTAAAAAATTGATGTATTCTTCTAGAATTGGAAAGGCCATTATAACATCCTCTTTTAGTGGAACTAATAAAACTGATGCAGCAAAAATCAATACTACAAGCAAATAAAATAGTAATCTTGTTCTTCTTGCAACGTTTGCTTTGAGCTCTTCCTCTGAAATATTCTCAGATTTTTTTATTTTCTCTAGAGCTTTCTCACTTTCTTTTAATCTATCTTTTTTAAAAAGTTTTCCAAAAAAACTTAAATTATTGTCTCTATCAATTTTATATTGATCTAAGTTTCTATCCATTTCCTCCTTGGAAGGAGGTTCACTTTCTTCATTGGTAAAAATTTTAAAATCTATTTTTTCTTTTTTTAAATTCGCTTCAGGTTCATTTAAATCTACCTTATTTTCTAAAGAAGTCATTTCTTGGTTTGTATTTTCAAAAATAGTTTCTTTTTGGAATTCATCCTCTATTTCATTCTTAGATACTGGTATACTTGTCTCAATAACTTGTTCTTCATTAATTTGATTATTGTTAGTTTCTTTTGTGGGATGATAAAACCAAACTTCTGAACAAGATCCACATCTTACCTTTGAACCTTCCTCAGGCATCAAATTTTTATTAAGACTAAATTTTTTACTGCAAGAAATGCACTCTATAATCATATATTGTAGCTATAAAACATGTGTTGTATTTATAAATTAATAATATAAAAAAAGATTAATGTCTATCGAACAAAAAATTGAAGGTGACGTAGGTAAACTCTTTTTATCGGGTGAAATTGATCTAGATAAATCTCCCGAGGTAAGAGAAAATATTAAGCAACTTATTGATCAATCAAAAACTATTGAAATTCAACTTTCTGGCGTGGGCTATATAGATTCTTCTGGAATTGCAGCTTTAATTGAAGGTATGCAACTTGCAAAAAATACCTCAAAAGAATTTTATTTAACAGATGTAAGTAATGAAGTTATGAAAGTGATCAAATTAGCTCACTTAGATAAATTTTTTAAGATTAAAAATACAACAGGTGAAAACGCTAACGAGGATATTAGTGCTCCTGAACAAACTGAGCCTGAGCCAGAAATTCAAGCGAGTGAAAATGTAGATTTAAATACATCTGACAACGCTGAAACAAATAAACCACAAACTGACGAGACCGAGCCAAGCATCAAAAGAGATGACGATGGTGATAAAATCAAATTTAAGAGATAAGTGATTCTTTTTAGCCTATTTTTACTAGGTTCAATTTTTGGAAGTTTTTATAATGTTTGTATTTATCGTCTTCCGAAAGATCTGGACTTGGTAAATAAAAAATCAGCTTGTACAAGCTGTCAGTATTTAATTCCTTTTTATTTAAATATTCCTATTGTTTCCTATATTTATAATTTAGGAAAATGTAAAAATTGCAATTCAAAAATTAGTAAAAGTTATTTAATTGTAGAAATTTTAACTGCATTTATTTTTGTAACAGCATATCAAAAGCATGGATTAGATTTAAATCTAGTTTCTTATATAGTTTTTTATTCAAGCTTATTAATAATTTTTTATACCGATTTAAAAGAATATTTAATTTTGGATAAAATTACATTACCCATTTCTTTCTTTGGGCTAGTACTAGCTATCTTGGATAAAAGCCCATTTCAAACTAACTTAATAGAAGCGTTGATTGGTGGTGTAATTGGATACCTAACAATATACTTAATTAGGTTTATTTTTTTTAAAATTAGAAAAGTTGAAGGCATGGGTCTTGGGGATGCAAAATTATTTTTATTAATTGGTATTTGGCTTGGAATAAAATCTATTTATGTAATCCTTATGACATCTGCATTAGCTGGTTCAATCGTTGGTATTTTTATTATTTATAGATACAAAAAAAGTAAAAATTTTCAGATCCCCTATGGCTGTTTCATCGTGTTATCAGCAGCTTTATATCCTGATTATGGTTCACTAATTTACAATTTAATTTAAATCTTTATATTGATAGATAAAGTGATTCGTTAATAAATGAATAATATTTCAATCAACCAAAATATTAAAAAAAATTATCAACTTCTGGATAATAAACAATTTGGTCTTGCTGAACAAAATGCACACAACTTATTAAAAGATGACCCTAATAATCATGAAATATTTAATTTAATTGGCGATATTCACTATAAACAAAATAATTTTGATAAATCGATATGGTATTATTTTTCTTCATTAGACAGAAAATTTGATGCAAAAGCATTAAATAGACTAGGGACAAATATTTTTCTTCTTAATAATAATGAGATTGCAGAAAAAGTATTAACAAATTTGTTGGCGCATGATCCAAAATATATTCCTGGATATTTAAGCTTAGGTTTAGTTTATGAGCAAAATAAGAAAATAGAAAAAGCAATTAATTGTTACAAAACTGTTATCGAATTAGATCCTACTGAAATAAAAGCTTACTTAAATCTAGCAACTATTTTAAAACAAGATTTGAAATACGCTGATGCAGTGAAAGTTTATCAAGATGCAATAATAAAGAATCCTAATAATCATTATATTTTAAGTAATCTTGGAAATCTTTTTTATATTCAGCACAAATATGAAGATGCTATAATTTGTCATCAAAGAGCTATTCGAGCAAAGCCTAACTCGCATATAGTTCATTTTAATTATGCTAATACTCTTGTAAATGCTGGTAAGTTTACTGAAGCAATTGAAGCATATAAAACTACATCGAAAATAAATCCTACATTTTTTAGATCTAAAATAAATTTAGGTAGCGCTCTATTATCAATGTCAAATTTTGATGAAGGTTTTAAAGAGTATAGCTATAGAATTTACGAAGATAAAAATCTTAAAACGTTAATACACAAAAAAAACTTAATATGGAAAGGTGAAAATCTTAAAGATAAAACCATATTAATAGTTGCTGAAGAAGGTCTTGGAAATACTATTCAATTTTCAAGATATTTAGAAACACTTAATCAGTTAAATGGAAAAATTATATTTAAATGCCAGGAAGAAATTCATCATTTATTTGAAAATCTTGATTTTATAGAACAAATAGTTTCTTTGGATACTGAAATAGAAAATTTTGACTATTGGTGTCCACTGCAAAGTTTGATTTATTTGCTGACACCAGATTTAAACAGTAATTGCCCTCTACCAACTGAGATTAAAATTAATGACAACAAAATGCTTGAATGGGAAACATTAATTGAAATTAACAATAATGTAAAAGTGGGGCTTAATTGGCAAGGAAGTAAATCTAATCCAAGAGTAAAAAATAATTCTATAGATTTAAAATTTTTTAACAGTTTAGTTAAAAATCAATCTGCTAATTTTATAAGTTTACAAAAAGGATCTGCTTTATCAGATATTGAAAAATATAAGTTGGAAAGTGATATAATCAATTATGATCTATTAATTGATAGTGGATCACAAAAATTTTTAGATACTGCTGCTATAATAAAGTTTCTTGATTTGGTAATAACTACTGATACCTCTATAGCTCATTTAGCTGGTACACTTGGTACTCAAACATGGTTATTACTACCTAAAGTATCTGATTGGAGATGGTTAAATACAAAAGATGAGACTATCTGGTATGATAATTTTAGAATTTATAGACAAAAAGTCCAAGGAGATTGGTCAGAAGTTTTTTCAAGAGTAGAAAAAGACTGCGATCAATTAATCAATAACATATCAGAAATTCGAAAGACTTAATTAAGTTTTTTCCAAAAGTTTTTATCCATATCTTTTGAAATACTTTTTAGCCTTGAGATCATAAGTTTAGATTTTTTAAAAAGAATCTCATCTTTTTCTATTATTTTTTTAAATTCTTTATGTTCTACTATCATATAAGCGAACAACTCTGCTTTATCTTCAGCTGCGTTACTTCTAGAATATTTAGATATATAACCTTTTGTAGAATTATCTATCCCCGAACCATCGATCAAATATTCTTCTAAATATTCTTGTTCATTAATTTTATTCCACTTTTCATCTAAAATAATCAACGACAAAGAAGAGTCTATTATGTGATAAAACTCATGATGAAAAACTTCTTTAATTTTTTTTACTTTATTAGTATTAATTTTGTTAATGGCACTTAAATTAAGATAGAAAACTCCAGGTGATTTATCATAATGACTTAAGGCAATACCAGTTGGTTCAAAATCGATATTTCGATCAGTAATTTTTTCACAAATTACAACATATTTTAAACCTGACTTTTTTAAAAAATTTCTAGGATACAATTCTATCTCTTTACGAAGGACATTAATTATTTCTCTATAACTTGACTCACTTTTTGTGCAACCAAACCCATTCTTATTTTCAAAATTTTTTATATTGATAAAAATATCTATTTCTTTTGCAGAATATACCTTTTTAGCACTCATATATTCTCCTAAAACTTTTAGCTTTTTCTTTGAGTTAATATATTGTGCTAATCTATTATATTTTAAATTTTTCTTTAAAGTTCTAAATCGCACCAAGCATTCTACCCCTTCACCATTTTTACAATCAAGTAATGCTTGATCGTCTAATTTTTTTTGCGTTTGACTTCCATATCGAGTAAAGATTTTTCCATCTAAAGACTCTACGATTGTGCCTTTAAAATTTTTATTTTTTTTTCTTTCTTTTTTAATAATTGAGATATAATTTTTTATGAAGTTTGCTCTTTCTTCATAAAACTTTCTATTATCTTGTTTGGCATAAAGGGATTGATAATAAAAACATGTTAAGAACAAAACTAAAAATAGTTTCATTAACTATTTTTATAAATCTTTAAACTAAAGCTTGATTTTATATCTCTATAATTTTCCGTATAACAAGAAGTAAATACTTCTATTTTATTTTGCTGAGGAGCATCTGATAAAATAAAAGATAAAGAATTACTTTCCAGATTTTTAGGTTTCAAATCATAATTTGTGAAAAATTCTTTCCACATATCAATTTTTCGTTTGCATTTATTTAAGTCTGCTTGTTTTTTATCATCAAATGCAATTATAGAAAAAACTAAATTTTGCTTATTTGTATAAAAATAATAATTATTAAAATGTTTTGATTTTTTGGAGGGGTTAACTTTGAAGCATTTTCCCTCAGAAAGACTTTTTTGACACTCTCCAATAATTTTAGTTTTACTAGTATTTAATTCATTTAATAAATATTGATCAAATATTTGGGTCAATCTATTGGTTGGTAGTGTCACTTTATTATCTTTCGGTGATAACAATTCACTAACTGAAGAGATATCAAAAGTTTCTTTCTCTTTGTTGGTTTCGCCAAACACTTTTTCTAAGTTTTTATTAGTTTCTTGTTCTGGCAGGTCTCCAGACTCCCCAGAATGAGCGTTTACTTGAAATATAATAACTAATAGAATTATTTGAATTAAAAGTTTCATTTATTTAAAACAGTAATTAAACTTATACTTAGCTAAAATTTAAGAGAAATCAATGAACGAAGACCTCCAAAAAAATCTAAATGAAATAAAAAAATTACCTGGCCTTAAAAAAGTTAAGGAGGAAGTGACTAATTTGATAGCCTTCTTAGAAAACTCTAATGAAAGAAAAGAAAAAGGTTTAGGTGAAGGATTGGCTATAACTTATCATTTAATTTTTTCTGGAAACCCAGGTACTGGTAAAACAACTGTTGCAAGACTACTTGCAAATATTTATCGAGAGATTGGTCTGGTATCAGGAGGTAAATTAATTGAAGTTACAAGGAGTGATTTGGTAGTTGCAGAAAAGGGCAAAACAGCCGAAAGATCAGCAGAAAAATTTAATCAGGCAATAGACAATGTTCTTTTTATTGATGAAGCTTATACGTTAGTAAATAAAAATGATCCAAATGACAATGGGCAAGAGGCAATTGATGAATTACTTAAATACATGGAAGATTACAGAGATAGATTAATTGTTATTGTAGCTGGCTATAAAGATAATATGAAAAATTTTATTGAAGCAAATGCAGGACTTGCATCACGTTTTAAAAAAAATATTTTTTTTGAAAATTATAATGATCTTGAACTTTATCAAATTTTCTACAAGTTATGTAGAGACAATAATTATATGATAGCAAACGATGCGAGCACAAATATTAAAGAAGCCTGTAAAAAAATTATAGAAATTACAAAAGAAAGATATTCGAACGCAAGAGATGTGAGAAGATTTTTTGAAGCTTGCATTCAATCACAATCGGTAAGACTCTCTAAAAAAGATAATAAAAGTAAATTAGATCTAATGATGATTAAAAAGAAGAAGATATTGATAATACAATAAACAATTTTTCTTAACTTATAATCCTTGAATTATGATAGCTAACTATAAATCTTCTTATAATTTCATAAAAGAAAATAATTAGTGCTATGAAAGTTATAATTGGAATATAACTTAAAATTTTAAGATATTTTAGATATAATATTTCAATAGCAGATCTCTCTTCCATTTGAATATCATGCAATCTATTTGCAATTAAATGTACTTTAGGATTTTTTAACTGAGAACATTTATCTAATATTTGATACAATTGTAATTTATCATAATAATTAATTAATCTTTTTAGATTTTTTTCTACTACATAACAATTTGCAAACAAATTATTATAAACATCATCTAAAGTTAGATCTCTTTTATATGAATTTCTCATTTCATTGTTTAAACTGATATAAATTTCCTCAACTTCTTCTTTTGTTGGATTTTCTTTTAAAACTATTTCAATTTTTTTCTCAAAATTCTTAATTTTATCTTCAACACTCTTTTTAATATCGTTGTTTATATTTTGGTCTGGAAATGTTGCGATAATAGTTTCATCCTTTCCTATTTCATTATCGCTCGATATAACTTCATTATTCTGTTCTAAATCTTTATCAGATTTCATAGGAGGATCTTTCTTTAAAACCACTTTAGTTTGTTCCTCATTATCATTTTGATCTTGATCAGATTTTACTGGGATATCTTTTTTTGCAATCACGCTTGGTATTCTACCTTTTGCAAATTCACCAAAGAATTTTCTAAATGTTATTGAAAAAATATTAGAGCTTATGTCCTCTTTTGTATTTTCTAACAAAAATGCATTAGCCATTAGGCTTGAGTTATTCTCTTTATTAAGAAAATTATACCCCACTCCTAAAGAGTAGTAGTCTTCTTTGTCTCTTGGTAAATCGTGATTAAAAGTAGAACCAGATGCAAATCTTGCCTTATTTTCTGTTCCTTCAATAAAGTAGTCTCTAGATACAAACGCTGCTAATTCCAATTGGCTTAATTTATTATCTTTTTCTGAAAAGTTTTTTGATATTGAAATTCCAACCTCAGGTTTGATGATAAAAAGATCTTCATTATCAACTGACAATGCCAAATCACCACCTGTTTCTTTTGTATCTCCCTTAAAAATATAGCTATAATTTATTTTAGCAGATGGAGATATTTTATAACCATCAAAGTCATACTTTGCTATATGCTGAACTTCTAGATTTAAACCAACATCATAAAAATCAGATTTATATTTATCATCTACAGAGGTTCCAAAAACAGATACATTTCTGTTACTATTAGTCTTAGAAACAAACGCACTACCTAATAAATTGAACGCATAATCATCCTCATCAATTTGCTTAAACATTGATGAGTGCATTGTATAAATTTCTGCATCACCATAACTATCATTGTAAGTTGTATCAGTTTTTGAAATTCCAATTGAATACCCGTTAAAATTTATCTCATCTTTTTTAAATTGTTCTCCAAATAGTATTCCTGCAGTATCAGAATTATATCCTGTATAACCTTCACCAATATTATCTCTTTTAGTATTTGTTCCAAAAGTTCTCAAAAATGATGCTCTATCATCAGACTCAAACCTTTCAAAAAAGGATTTATTTTTATTATTTTTTATAAAACCTAAAACTGATACATCGCTATAATCATAGTATTCACTGTATTTTTTTTTATCACCATACAAACCTTGGTCTTGTAATGAAGCTAAAGTAAGCTCATTAGTTGTTGAAGTAAAATTTGTTACAAATGTTGTATTTGAAAGAGACGTTGTGCTTGCTACAGCTTTATTAAAATAATTATGATTAGTATTAGATTGAATAGAGGATGTTGCCATAACCGTACCTTTTAGTTTATCTAATTCTGTATTGACCGAAGAAACTGTTGAACTATCCAGTACATCTTTTACAGCTTTTAATGTTCCGCTGGTTGCATTATCAAAAACTTTTGCAATATCTTTTGAAGATGAAACTGTTGTTGTGCAGTTAATATTGCATGCACTAGCTGCTTCAGCAATTTGTAAAGAAACTGTTTTAGCTGAAGTATCATAAACAATATCCCAAGTAGCATCATTAAGATTGCTCTCGTTATTCATTATCTCGGTTGAAAACGTTCCATTAAATGTTCCACCACCTGAAGCATCTACAATAGTGTGTGTCACGTCTGAGTAAGTTGTATCTTCAGGATATAAAGAAATAGTTCCTGCAAGCTGTATTTCCATTAATTATTATTTTATCTGCTGTTGTTGAATTAAATTCTATGTTTGTTGTATCATCTGCAGATAGCGTTAGGTTGTCATCTATAGTAAGAGTGCCTATACTATTTCCTGGAGCTAAAGTACCAGCTGTTGATGAAAATGTAACATTACCATCTATAATACCACTACCACTTAGTGTACCTCCTTTAACAATAATATTTCCCTCAGTGATTTTATTTGAGCCGTCACTACTTCCTCCTGCAAATAATGTTCCTCCAGCAATATTAATCGTTCCATCAAATGTGTTGGCACCAGTAAGAGTTAATTCTCCAGAACCCGATTTATTAATAGTACCTGATCCTGAAATAACTCCAGATAATGTCTGATTATTTGAAGAGTTAATACCTAAATCTCCAGCATTAGAAATATCACCTGCATAAGATCCTCCACCTAATTGACTTGTAACCAATAATGTACCTGCTGAAATAGTAGTATCTCCACTGTAAGAATTTGTACCAGATAAGGTTAAAATACCATTTCCTACTTTAGTTATAGATCCAGAACCTGAAACAGTACCGCTTAATTCTTGGTCATTTGCATCACCGGTAGTCAAAGTTACAGCATTAGCAATTTCTATTGTTCCTGCTCCATCAATAGATTTAATTGTATCGCTCGCATCAACATCATAGGTAGCTCCAGATGACACAGTAATTGCTGTATCATCAGATAAAGTTCCTGTAA
>JGI20156J14371_10003676_pt1 | contig 11347 bp, 8 predicted proteins | sample COG_06_FD_14371 | JGI IMG/M metagenome (IMG submission 14371)
ATAAACACCAGTATTAATGTGTATTATGCCTTCAGAGAAGCTGGCATCCAAATCATGCACTTGGACAATACAGCGACCAAGAAGCAACGAAAGCAAATTTTGGATTGGTTTCATGAAACACCAAATGCCATATTAACCTCTGTAAGTATCTTAACCACAGGCTTTGATGAGCCAACGATAGACACGATTATACTGAATAGAGCTACCAAATCCTTGACCTTATATTACCAAATGATAGGTCGTGGGTCTCGTATTTTGAATAACAAATCCAAGTTTACCGTTGTAGATTTAGGAAATAACGCCTACAGATTTGGACCTTGGGGCGCAGATTTGGACTGGCAATTGATTTTTAAATCGCCAAATTGGTATGCGGACCGTATTGTTAGTGACGACAAGATTGAAGCCAATTTTAAACACGATTTACACGAAGATATCAAAGATGAATTCTCAAAGTCTGAAAATACGTATTTTGATATTCGAGTAACTTATAAAGATGCCGTTGCTAATGGTGAAAGCTCAAAAGTAGTATTAGAGCGTTCTTTAGAACAGCATGCTAAGATATGTATAAAAAATAGCGAAGACGTTTACGATGCCATAGCTTTAGCCAAATTGCTTAAAGACGATATTAACCAACGTATCGAAGTCTATGCGGAGTGTATTAGTAAAAGTACATATAATTTTCTGAAATGGCTTAAGGACGATTACCAGAAGAAACTAAACTCGTATATACGTGCTAATTTTAATAAAGTCTTTGAAGATATTCACGGCTATCCACCAGAAGACTAAGACGCTTGTCTTTGGTCATTTATCGTAAGTTTTATTTGTAATAGTTGAGAAACATAAGCAGATAGCTCAATTTTAAGAAAATGGCTGTCTTTTCTACTGAAATCCTCAATGTGATGTTTGTATATAGATTCTAAACCATCTTTGATAGATATAAAGAAACTATCGTCGTTAGCATCTAAAAACGATTGAGCTTTTAAAATTACTTTCGATAAGTAACCAATATGACAAACTATTGATTTGCGTGAATAATGCTAAATTTTTATCCATAATACATAAGTTTTTATAAATCGTGGGCACATACAATTTAGAAACAGATGCTTTTATTTTTAGCATATTATAGCTGAGATAATTAATTTTTCGCTAAGCGTTAATAAATGGATGATATTATCGATAATAACNAAGGTATCGAAACAGAGGATATACTATATATAGTTAAACATTTTATTTTACATAATATAAATTATAGTACAAATATATGAATATTGAGAATTCCGTTTAACTATAGCTATTTACAGATAAAACCAGTTGTAAATAGCAGAATCGCCTATCAGGCGATTCTGCTTTCATAAAATATATGTGTTATAAAAATCTACTTAAATTTTCTTGCAATTAAAGTACTGTTTGAATTAAAACATGAACCTAGAAAGGATTCACCACCTAAGTTTGAATTAAAACTCATTACATATGGTTGATAACCATCTTTAGTTGATGTCCAATAAAAGATTGTTTCATCAAAATCTCCTAAACCCTGAGCGTGTAAAATTAAAAATGCTAATAAAATAAATACTGATTTTTTCATAATGTTATAGTGTTTTTATATAAAACATCTTAAGATCAGAAATTCCTACCTCAAAATTAAAAATAATTATAAAAACACCTTTTTTTCGCATTGTACATATCTCCTAGATCAGTTATATAAAAGTGTAAATATTAACCTTCACGTCTTAGCACTTCTAATGGCGAACTCCGCAGTACCGTTTGCACATTGCTTAAACCAATGCCTAAAATTAAAGCGGTAATTCCTGGTAGAAATACTAAAAATGGAATTAATGATGGTGTGAAGGGTTCTTGGAAAACCAATACAGCTAAACAAAAACTACTGATAAGCGCCAGTACAATACCAACCAAACTGCCTAATAGTCCTAAAAAAAGATACTCTAAGGCTGTGATTTTTAAAATCTGCTTATTCTTGGCACCTAGTGTTCTTAACAATACACTTTCTTTAATACGTTGGTATTTGCTGGTTCGTACAGAACCAATCAATACAATAATACCGGTGATGATACTAAAAAAGGCCATGAAGTTAATAATCCAAGAGACCTTATCTAAAATATCCTCGACAATGGTATAGACTTGTCGTAAATCTACAATCGTCACATTTGGGAATTGTTTGACCAGTTGACTTTGTATTGCTGCAGAAGTTTTTTCGTCAGGTACGGTTGTAGAAATGACATTAGACTGTGGTGCTTTTTCTAAAACACCTGCTGGAAATACAATTGTAAAATTGGGTGATAATTGGCTCCAATCTACTTTACGTATACTACCAATAGTGGTTTCCATCAATACACCTTGTACATTAAACACAATGGTATCGCCAAGTGCAACTTTAGCATCGGATGCCAAATTATCAGAGATAGAAATTACTATCGGGTCGCCTTCTTTTAAACTCGGTATCCACTCGCCTTCTAGTAATTCTTCAGAAGAGGTTAATGCGTTTCTGTAGGTCGTTCTAAACTCATGATTCAAAATCCAACCACGGACGCGTCTTGTGGTGTCTTGACGTAAATCATTAACCAATCGGTCTTTGATTTTGTGCATGCGCATTGTCACCAAAGGAATGTTATCGACTATTGGAAGACCATTGGCTATAATTTTTTGTTGGAATGCTTCACGTTGTTCCGACTGCACATCGAGAATAATCATATTGGCATTTTGTTCACTTTGCTCAATCTTTGTTTTGGCGAGTAATATGTCTTTTGAAAAATATAAAGTACTTATCAAAAATGTGCCTAAGCCAATAGCAACAACCAAAACAACAGTTTGGTTATTTGGTCTAAATAGATTTAATAAACTTTGGCGTGAGATATAACCCCAACGTTTTGGGAAGTATTTTCGGATTACTCTAATAAATACCAATGCAATACCTGCTAAAACACTAAAAGTAATGACAGTACCAAATACAAAACCTAAAGCATAGCCAATATCATTAAGCAACCAATATGAGAACCCTAGTAGGAAAATTATAATGACAAAAAAGACAGTTAGTCTTACTTTTGAGGGTTCTTGAACTCCTTTTTCGTCCACACGCAATACTTCTAAAGGTGATACATACCATGTTCTTAATAACGGCAGTAATGCAAACAATACAGACATAAACAGTCCAAGCCCAATACCTATAATTACAGGCTGAAAGGAAATGCCAATTTCTACCGTAAAGGGCAAAAAATCTTTAAGGAAATATGGAAATAATTCTTGCAAGCCTATACCAATAAATGACCCAATTAATCCGCCAATCACACCGATACCAGATATTTGAATCAGATATATCAAAAAACTAGACAATCGTGATGTGCCCATGCATTTTAAAACGGCAATGGCACTTAATTTTTCTTTGATATAAATATGCACTGAACTAGCAATACCAATACAACCTAATAATAAGGCTATAAATGCCGCTAGATTAAGGAATTTACTGACATTATCATAGCGTCTTCCTAGTCGTCTGCTGGTGCTTGTATGTGTATCTAAATCGGCATTTTCTTTATCTAGAAGTGGTTCGATTTTATTTTCAAAACGTCTTAAATTCAACGTGTCCGAAGCTTTATAGAAAAATTGGTATTCCTTACGACTTCCAAATTGTAAGAGCTCAGTTTGTTCAATCAATCTATTTGGAATAACAATAGTTGGTGCTACAGATGTTGAAATTGCCGTACTACCAGGAATGGATTTTAAAGCTCCAGAAATAGGCAATGTCAGTTTACCAACCTTAATAGAATCTCCTGGTTGTATGTCAAATTGAAGCATCAAGGTGGCATCGACCAGAGCTTCACCGGATTGTTGATATGTACCTTCTGCAGAAACAGGCTGCGTATCCATAGTGCCATAAAATGGGAAATCGCCTTCTATACCTCTAACTTTGACCAGTTTTGTACCGCCATTCTTGGGAAAAGCAATCATAGATACAAAATTGACTTCTGAAGCATCTGGACCTAAAGAATCGATAATAAACTGTGCACGTTCATTGGGTATCTGTCGGCTATCGATAATATAATCGGCACCCATTAAGGCTTTTGATTGTAGCTTAATATTATCCTTAAGGTTATTACTAAAAAGCTGAATAGAAACCACAGCCGCAATACCTAAAACTATCGAAGCCATAAACAACAATAAGCGTACACGACTTGCTTTGGCATCACGCCAAGCCATTTTAATTAGCCAATTTATATTTTGAGTCATAATTATTGCCTGTAGGATTAAAGCACTACTTCAGTACGTTCGTTGGTTAAAACCTGTCCGCCTTTAAGTCTTAATATTTGCTGTGTGCGGTTGGCTAATTCTAAATCATGTGTTATGATAACTAAGGTTGTACCAGCTTCTTTATTCAAATCAAACAAAAGCTGAATGACTTTTTCACCAGTTTCTTCATCTAAATTTCCAGTAGGTTCATCTGCAAATAAAATAGACGGCGCATTGGCAAAAGCACGAGCTAACGCGACACGTTGTTGCTCGCCGCCAGAAAGTTGTGATGGATAATGGTGCATGCGTTTTGCCAAGCCGACTTTATCTAATAGGTTTTTACTTTTTTCTAAAGCTTTGTTATCACCTTGTAATTCCAATGGCACACTGACATTCTCTAGAGCTGTTAATGTTGGGAGTAACTGAAAATTCTGAAAAATAAAACCCACTTCCCTATTCCGCAATTGCGCACGTTGGTCTTCGTTAAGGTTATTTATATTTTCGTTGCATAACTCAATCGTACCAGCATTGGGTTGGTCTAAACCAGCACAAAGGCCTAGTAAGGTTGTTTTTCCGCTACCAGAAGGTCCAACGATAGAAAAGGTTTGTCCTTTTTCTACATCGAACGAAATGTCTTGCAATACCGTTAATTGTTTGTTACCACTAGTATATGTCTTTTCAAGATCACTAATCTTTAATATCTTTGGCATATTAATTTATTATTTAATGACGGTTATGTCCAAGGCTCAAAATACTCAATTGCATTTAATTTATCCAATCGTAAAGACCTCTAAACTCTTAAAGTTTTGTTATTTTATGATGTGGATTTTATTCGTTGCTTGTGCTAAAAAATCTTCAGAAAAAATACCTGTTGAAAATCAAAACGAGTCAGCAACAGAACAAACAGAAACAAAAATAACGACTATGACAGATACTAAAACCATATTATGTTTTGGTGACAGTATTACTGCCGGCTATGGGCTCGATGATAGTAACGATGCTTATCCTGCGGTTTTACAGCAAAAAATTGATGCGTTAGGTTTAGATTATACGGTTATTAATTCTGGTCTTAGTGGCGAAACCTCAGCTGGCGGAAAAGGCCGTATCGATTGGACATTAAATCAAGATATTGATATATTCTTACTAGAGTTAGGTGCCAATGATGGTTTGCGTGGTGTACCATTATCAGAAACACGTGTTAATTTGCAGGCCATAATTGATGCTGTATCTAAAAAGAATCCCAATACAAAAATCATTTTGGCAGGTATGGAATTACCACCAAATATGGGTCAAGATTATACGATGAAATTCCGTCAAATATTTAAGGAGTTAGCAGAGATAAATAACCTTGAGTTCATCCCTTTTATTTTAAAAGATGTTGGTGGTATTGCCGAATTAAATCAAGGTGACGGCATACATCCTACCGTTGAAGGTCATCAAATAGTAGCCAACACTATCTGGGAAACTCTTAAAATATTACTTTAATCATGATTAAAGTAATATTTTAAATTTTCAAGTTTAAATAGAAAAAAGCGAACTAAACTGTAGACCATTTTAATATATTTTTATGGAAAAGATTTTAGTTTATTTATTTGATTCTGATTTTTGAGTTTAAACAAAAAGTAACTATAATTTAATCTACCACGACTTTAGAGGAATTTAGTAACAAAGTATAAACTTTAGTTCATAAATAATATAGAATTTTAATAATCGTTTATGTTTATGATAGAATTTTTTAAAATGAAACAGATATTAGCTTTATATATATTTTTTTTGGCTTCTACTCTATCTCATTCTCAAACCGAACCTGAAGATTATTTAAAGATAATTCTTAATCCAACATTAAAAAAAGGCACAAAGCCGCAAGAGGTTATTATTCCTCTTATTAATTTAGATTCTAAAGAAAATAATATCGATATAAAATCTGAATTTTGGGATACTGTAAACTTTAATCCCTACAGAAACAAAATTGCAAAATTCCCTATTGAGATCAAATTCGAAGATACAACATTCGCATCACCTATAAAAAAAGAAAAGGTTATTACATCTCGTTATGGATGGCGCAATGGAAGACCTCACAAAGGTATTGATATAGATTTAATAACTGGCGACAGTGTGGCTTCAATGTTAGACGGTATAGTCCGTTTTGCTAGATATAGCCGTGGTCATGGAAATGTTGTTGTGGTAAGACATTATAATGGTTTAGAAACTGCATACGCACATTTGTCTAAAATTTATGTAAAACTAAACGATACGTTATCAAAAGGTCAGTTTATCGGTAAAGGTGGAAATACAGGCCGCTCTACAGGTAGTCATTTACATTTGGTAACTAGTTACAAAGGTCATTACATACATCCTGAATATATTTTTGATTTTTCTAATGAGAATAAAATTAGAGCAAATCAAATTTGGGTAACCAAAGAATGGACGAGAGCATCTTTTCATAATGCAAGACGACAATCTAAACTAAAACTTTACAAAACTAAAGAAGAAGCCTTAGCAAGTTTAGTAAAAACCAAAAAGGTTTATATCGTTAAGTCTGGCGATACGTTATCCAGAATATCAAAACGCAATAATGTTTCTATAAATGCTATATGTAAAACCAATTCTATTCATAAGACTTCGACATTACGTATTGGTCAAAAGCTAGTTTTAGAATTATAGTTGGTATTTAACTCTAATTCATTGCTTTATTGGTAGTCTAATTTGTGATGGATATTTAGATGAATGATGAACACTATTATTAGCAATAACTGCTTCAGACTCATTAAAATTATCACCACCTGTATTTAAATTTCTGGCAAACCGTGGAAAATTACTACTTGATATTTCAATACGAATACGATGCCCTTTCTTAAAATAGTTACTGGTAGCCATTGGTGTTAAATCCACTTTATAGACCATACCCTTTTTCATGAACACCTCTTTGTCATAACCCTCACGATATCTCACTCGTTGGATAGTCTCGTCAAGATTATAAGCAGTTCCATCTGGGTAAACATCGATTAATTTAATAGTGAAATCTGTATCCTTTACATCCGATGATACATAAAGTAAGCTCTCAATAAAACCAGTAACTTCAATACCAGAATCCAAAACATCTGTGGTATATACCAAAATATCGTTTCGAGTTTCCATAATCTGTTGGTCAAATGCTCCACCTTGTACAGCATTACCTGTGCAGCAAACATTACCGCCATAGGATTTTACTGGATTCATAGGGTCATATACAAAACTATCAGGATTGTCTCTATTCGGTTTGTTGGTCGTTAATTCTCCATCACCATATAAGCTATTAGCATCACCACCACTATTAAGATAGTAAGTTACTAATTTTGTGTTTTCAGGTGGCCATTGCTCTGCTGCTTGCCACTTATTACTTCCCATAGTGTAATATTGTACCCGTGGGGTTTTTTGTTTAAAATTAGTGTCTTCATCCTTTAACAACCAATCGAACCATGCATAAATTTGTTCGTCATAATTTAATCTAGCATCACCTACATTTCGTTCTCCAACAATAGTGTTTTCAGTCGCTCTTGTATAACGACAATGCAGTACAGGTGCAATAACCATGTATTGGTTATCCTTAACTTCAGAATCTTCAGCGTTATTAATGACATGATTAAAAAGCGCCAAATTTGGACTTATGGAAACGTCATACCATGAAGCAAACCAAAAGCTAGGTACGCTAAAGCCCATATCATCATGATAAAGGCCTCCTTTATACCAATCAGGATGATTTGGTTTACGACGCACCATTTTGTCAAATATTTCGTGCTTACCATTAATATTTTTTAAAATATCTTGAATCGGTAGATGTTTCATAGCTTCAGACATGTCTACGCTGGGATTTTCAGGAGCTAAATCATAAAATCTTGAAATTCTAATTAAGTCTTCTTGAGTTGCTCCAGCAGGAATTCGTGGTTTGAATTTATCATGTTCAACACCATACAACCATGAAAAGAATAACATTTGTTCTACACCACCACGATACCAATTGCCTTGTTCAAAAAAGTTACCTATACGACCAACACCAGCACCATAAGCCTGTGGTACCATCGCCAAGTGAGATGGATGATCAAGTGCTGCTACTGCCATTTGCCATTCTGCCGTAGATGAGCAACCGATAGTACCAATTTTTCCATTAGACCAAGATTGGTTTTTCATCCAAGTAAATGCATCATAACCATCAGTTAACGGCACTCCTAAAATATCCCATTCACCTTCAGAATAATACCTGCCACGTTCGTTTTGTACAACATAAGCATAACCTTTTTTAACAGCTTCATAAGCACGCTGTGCTGTTCTTGTGCGTTGTTCACCATCACCCCACGAATTAAAATTGTAAGGTGTTCTCGAAAAAATAATAGGTACTCTTTCATTAGTTTTTGGACGATAGATATCTGAAGCCAATCGGATACCATCACGCATCGGCATCATTACCTTTTGGTCTATAATAGCAATCTCTGATAGCCTTTCAAGTATATCATCTTGAGCTAAAGAACTATTAGTAATTAATAAACTGAAAACTAGAAGTGTAAATCTGGTAAATAATTTCATAATCGCTATGTTGATTGTTATAAGACTTAAAAGATAATAAAATTCTCTTTAACATTTCTTGCTTTTTGCTTTGGTGATTAAATCTTATTTTCACAAAAAAATCAATTATGCGTTATTTATTTTTACTCATTATTACCTTAACGGTTACCTCATGTAAAACTGAAAAATCGGTAAATACTGATTTAGAAAGGTGGCAAGAAACTGCAGATAACATTACGATTATTCGAGACAACTTTGGTGTACCACATATTTACGGGAAAACAGATGCAGATGCTGTATTTGGATTACTATATGCTCAGTGCGAAGATGATTTTAATCGTGTGGAACAAAATTATATTTGGGCTACAGGACGTTTAGCAGAGGTAGAAGGTGAAGATGCTATTTATAGTGATTTGCGTGCAAAAATGTTTATGACTGAGGATGAAGCCAAGGCAAACTATGATAATAGCCCTGAATGGCTTAAAGAACTCTGTAATGCATTTGCAGATGGAATCAATTATTATTTATACACACATCCCGAAGTAAAACCAAGATTATTAACAAAGTTTGAGCCATGGATGCCAATGTATTTTTCTGAGGGCTCAATTGGTGGTGATATCGAACGTGTTTCTACAAGAAGAATTAAATCTTTTTATGAAGGTACAGATTTCAGCCAATTTGAAATAGAAAAGGACAAAAAACAGATAGCTGAAGCAGAACCAGCAGGATCTAACGGTATAGCTATTCATGGAAAACTGACAAAATCAGGTAATCCAATACTTTTAATAAATCCTCATACATCATTCTTTTTTCGAGGAGAGGTACACGTCATCAGTGAAGAAGGTCTAGATGCTTATGGAGCAGTGACTTGGGGTCAATTTTTTGTTTACCAAGGTTTTAACGAAAAAACGGGTTGGATGCATACATCGACATATACTGATGTTATCGACGAATTTGAAGAAGACTTAGTTAAGATTGATGATAAATTGATGTACCGTTATGGCGAAGAATTGCGAGAAGTCAAAACTTTTGAAACTACTTTAAAATACAAAGATGGTAATTCTGTAAAGTTAAAAACAGTTCCATTTTACAGAACACATCATGGTCCAATAACACAAAGTAGAAATGGCAAATGGATTGCCACAGCGATGATGTGGGAGCCCATTAAAGCCTTAGAACAGTCTTATATTAGAACCAAGCAAGATGGATATAAAGGTTTTAGAAAAATGATGGACATAAAAACCAATTCATCAAATAATACAGTTTACGCTGATGCAGAAGGCAATATTGGATATTTCCACGGCAATTTTATACCAAAACGTGATACGAAATTTAATTACAATCAACCTGTTGATGGTAGTAATCCAAAAACAGATTGGCAAGGTTTACATGATGTCGAAGATCATATTACATTATTAAATCCAGAAAACGGATGGCTACAAAATTGTAATTCTACACCATATACAGCTGCTGCAGAATTTAGTCCAAAAGCTGAAGACTATCCAAATTATATGTCTTTAAATCGTGAAAACTTTAGAGGAGTACATGCCATTGGTTTACTTTCGGAAGGAAAGAATTATACTTTAGATTCCGTTATTGATATGGCACATGACCCTAATTTACCTGCATTTGAAGCTTTACTTCCTGGTTTAGTTAAAGCATATTACAAGCAAGATGATAAAAACTTAGCTTATCAAGAAGCAATAGATGTATTGAATAAATGGGACTACACGACATCAAAAAGATCTGTAGCTATGACTTTAGCACACTACTATGGTATGACAGTTTTACGATATGGTAAAAGACCAGAACCAATGTCATCAATGGAATTTTTAAATTATTTTGGAGATGAATCTCCTGAGGAAGAACGCATAGAAATATTTGAAAATGTTATAAATCACTTGACTAAAACTTTTGATACTTGGAATTTACCTTGGGGAGAAGTCAATAGATATCAGCGCTTAAATAGTGATATTAGTCAAAAATTTGATGATAATAAACCAAGTATTCCTGTTGGGTTTGCTTCTGGCCGTTGGGGAGCTTTAGCTGCTTATGGTGTAAGTTATACGAACCCTGAAGCCAAAAAGATTTATGGTACTCGTGGTAACAGTTTTGTTGCTGTTGTTGAGTTTGGAGATAAAGTAAAAGCAAAATCAATGCTGGCTGGTGGACAAAGTAGTGATGTTAATTCACCACATTTTAATGACCAAGCACAGCGTTACGCAGATAAACAATTCAAGGATGTGCCTTATTACAAAGAAGACGTATTAAAAGTTGCCGAAGAGACTTATAATCCTGGAAAAAGAGATTAATTATTTAGACTTTGCGTCGGCATTCAATATTTTGATATCGCCGTTATAGGAAATTGTCTGTCTATTTGTACTACTTACAGTTAAAGTAGCGCTTCCACCAGAATTAATTCTGTAGCTAAACTTTAAATAATCATTTTCAGTTTTAGCTTCAAATTTAATAGTTATGATTTGTTTATCTTCATTAATTTTAATCCTATAGTTAGTAATATCACCTTTGAATTTAATACCGCCTTGGTTATTGATTCGTTTAGGGA
>JGI20156J14371_10003677_pt1 | contig 11345 bp, 9 predicted proteins | sample COG_06_FD_14371 | JGI IMG/M metagenome (IMG submission 14371)
TGCTTATTGGCGCAGGAAGTGCCTGTGTTTTATTGTGGATTTTATTCAAACTAGCTGTCCTTATAAGACTGCTTATTCAAGCCAAAACCATTCAGAAAAAGTGTCCAAAATTGTTGCTCTCCAATGCGGTAAAGGGTCCGTTTTCATTTATAAACGCCATAGTGTTTCCCACGCATTTATACCGGTCTGAAGCTTATGAACTCATGCTTACCCATGAAAAAATTCATGTGAAACAGTGGCACTCATTAGACATACTGCTCACACATATCATTTTTGTATTCACTTGGTGGAACCCTTTTCTTTGGTGGTATAAAAAAGGCGTGGTAGAAAACTTAGAGTTTCTCACAGACCAGCTCACCGTAGCCGCCACCAAAGATTTAAAAGCCTATCAGTATATCTTACTCAAACAAACCGTGCCTTTAGACCGCTTAGGCCTGGTACACCCATTTTATCATTCATTTTTAAAAAAACGTATTATGATGCTCAACAATGAAACCAATAAAAAAAATCCATGGGCCAGTATATTACTCGCGCCGCTTTTAATAGGATTTGTATTTGCTTTTAATACAGAAGTCGTGGCTCAAATAGCCCCACCTCCACCACCAACTCCGCCAATTAATTACGACACCATTCCGCCGCCACCGCCTCCTGTAGTAGGAAAAACAGATTCTATGTTGGTTGTAAAAGGAAGCTACTCTGTTCCACCACCACCACCGCCTGTTTTTGAAAAAAGCGTTGTGTCAAATTCAAAGTTTTCTGTAAACATTTCGGCAACATCTTCCGAGGAAGAATTAAAAGAAGGCTACAAAACACTTTTTGACGAATTCGGTGTACAACTTTCTTTTAAAAACATCAAAAGAAATGCTGCAGGAGAAATTACAGGGATTAAAGCGAGCTTTAAAACAGCCTCTGGTAATAAAGGTGTTTATGCTGTAAGTGGCAACAAGCCCATCAGCAACTTTATCTTTGAGGTGTCTTTTGACCAAAATGAGCAATTAGCCGAGGCGGGCTTTAAAGCCGCAAAAAGCAGCCCCAAACTAGTGAAAGGATACAAAAGCAGTAGGGTAGTAGTGATGAATGAAGACGGCGAGATTGTAACTGAAAATGTCTATGGCAGCAGCGATAAAAATGTTTTTGTGTTCCGGGGCCAAGACGCAGAAGTGGTCTCAGAAAATAGCTATAGCGCTGCTGGAGATTCTATATTCGTGATAAAAAGAGGGCGCACAGACAAAGACTCTTTAATGGTTACCATTATGGCTCAATTCAAGAAAAAAGACAGTCTAAAAAAAGGACGCAAACTTTTAAAAATGACTGTTGAAGAAATGAAAAAGGAGGCTTTAGAAATGAAAAAGGAAGTCCGTGAATTTAAAATTGAGGCCACAGCATTTCAAGAGGAAGTAGGCGATTTGTTAGAGGAAGTAGACGCTTTGTTAGAGGAAAAAGAAGAAGGAGTGGTTTCTGGGTTTTGGATTTCTGACAAAAAAGAGGTAAGCGATACAAAAACAATCAAAGATCCAAAACAACCAAAGATCCAAAAGCAAGCAAAAATCAAAAAGAACAAAAAGACGGTTATGAAACAAAAATTGTCGTAAAAAGAAAGGCAAATAGCTGGACGGCAGACGGGAAAAATCAGCCGCTTTATGTAGTCAATGGCAAAACCTTAGAAAAGGGTGCTGATATTAAAGATATTGATCCAGACCGTATTAAAAGTATCAATGTAATTAGAGGCCAAGCTGCTAAAGAAAAATATGGAGATAAAGGAGTAAATGGCGTGATTGAAATTACCACAAAAAAGCAATAGGCTTAGCCCGGCCTTTACAAGGAGCTTGTTTTTTTAGTAATACCACTTAAATTTCATTTTAAAGCCACCGCTAGCGGTGGCTTTTTGTATATTTGAAACATGCGTTTTTCTGATGTTTTAGGGCAAGAAGGGATTAAAAGCCGTTTGCAAACTGCTATTGACAGCAATCGTTTGGCACATGCACAATTGTTTGTGGGTGCAGAGGGAAGCGGCACCTTGCCTATGGCATTGGCTTTGGCCAGGGAAGTGCTCTGCGGCGCAGAAAATTTAACGGAAGAACAGAAAAGAGCGGGCCATTTAAAAATGGACCATCTAAACCATCCAGACCTTCATTTTGTGTACCCCGTTGCCGCTTCAGACCTCGCTAAAACAAAACCCATTAGTGATCATTATGCAGTACCCTGGAGGGCGTTTATTCAAACACAGGTTTACGGCAACCTCTTTGACTGGTACCAGCTTATGGGTACTGAAAAAAAACAGGGAAATATCTCTGTAGAAGAAGCGAGAGACCTCAGTCAGAAACTTTCTTTAAAATCTTATGAAGGAGGGTATAAAGTCATGGTCATTTGGGGGATAGAAAAAATGAATACTGCAGCGGCAAACAAAATCTTAAAACTTCTTGAAGAGCCCCCTGAAAAAACCCTGTTTATTCTCATTGCAGAAGAGGAAGAACAATTAATAGCCACCATTACGTCTCGTTGTCAGATTACCTATTTTAAAAAGCTTCAGGAAAAAGATATTATTAAAGGCTTGCTAGCGGAGGGCGCGGTAGAACAAAATGCCAAACAGATCGCTATTATGGCAGAGGGCAACTACAATAAAGCATTAGACCTATTTAGACAAGATTCAGAGGAATTGCGTTTTGGCGAATGGTTTGTATTTTGGGTAAGGGCCGCATTTAAAGCCAAGGGGAATAAAAGCGCTATAAACGAACTACTCAATTGGAGTGGAGAAGTGGCAAAATCTGGCAGAGAGATACAGAAAAACTTCCTGTTATACTGTTTGTCTTTGTTTAGAGAAGCGGTTTTAATGGAATATGGTTTGGACCAATTGCAACACACACAAATTGAAGTTTCTAATTTTGACTTTAAGAAATTTGCCCCTTTTGTACACGAGGGAAATATAGAACAAATCTCCACGGCTTTAGAAAGTGCTGTTTATGAAATTGAAAGAAATGGAAACGCTAAAATGGTCTTCACTGATCTGGCTATTTCGCTCACTCGATTACTGCACATGACAAAAGCTGTTACTAATTAAAATAATTATGCTGCATTTTGAAGACAACTTAACGGTATTAATCCTACTGGTATTTCTTTGTATTACATTTTTACAAAGTGCTTTAGACAAACTCATTGATTGGAAAGGAAACTTAGGGTGGCTCAAAGGTCATTTTGAAAAGAGTTTTCTAAAAAACACTGTCCCATTTTTACTTGTGACCATTATAATCATGGAAGTCATTAGTGGTGTGTTGGGTATTTGGGGTATTATGGACATTGTTCACTATAACAAACCTAATATAGCCCTAAATGCAGCAGTGGTAAGTTGCCTCACTTTGCTTATGTTGTTATTCGGGCAAAGAGTTGCCAAAGACTATGATGGCGCTAGGACAATTGTAATTTATTTGGTGCCCGCGGTCTTGCTTCTTTTCTTTTTAGAAATGTCTATGTGGTAATTTACATTTATAAATACCCTTAGAACAAGCCATAAGATTAATTTATAAAACAGCGGGGGTACTATAGATTTTTGAAATGAAAAGCGGCCTCCATAGGCTGGATTTAAGGCTGTTTTTAAAAACCCTGAGCTTGTGTTGCCGGAAGGCTTAAAAAAACGCACTAAAGCTTTTATAAGGGCTTATTCTGGTTTTTTTAGTACATAAATGATAGAAGAATACTCTTTGGTCCTTATAGCTGATAGGTTGGCATAAAAACCTTTAAAAAAGGCGCTAAACAGAGGGGCCTTTTTTTGAGCGTGCCTTTCAGATAACAGAGACACATAAAAAGCATCCAGTAGCATTGGTTTGGTTTCCTCTAAAGACAATCCGTATTTTTCTGCCAACTGCTTTATGGCTTTTTGTGAAAAATGCCACAAATGCCTGGGTACGTCATAAGCAGCCCAGAAGGCGCCATAGTGTTTTGCATCCCAAGAGTTATAATTGGGTGCGCAATAAGGAGTTTGCCTCCAGGCGCCAAAGCGCCTAATAATTCTTTTAAGGTGTGTTCATAATTAGGCAAGTGTTCTAAAACATGCCAAAGGGATATGACAGAAAATTCTTGCTTTGGAATGGATTCTAAAGAGGGGTGTAGCACACAGTTATTCTCTAAAGCAATGGATCTAGCGTTTGGGTTGGGCTCCACGCCCAAAGAATGCCACTGTCTGTTTTTAAGAAAGGAAACTAACGCGCCCGATCCTGCGCCAAAGTCTAAAAATTTCTTTGACCCATTACAGTGTCGTTCCAATAAAACAGCCTTCTTTTTTAATTGATAATTTTTAGCAATACTGTATAATCTGTCTGTTAAAGTGCGTTGGTTGTTCTGATGAGAGATGTAATTATCTTCAGGATAATAGGCCGCTATTTCTGCTGGAACAGGGGTGGTCTGTAATACATCTAAACCTGGCACATAGGACAAACTAAATACTTCCTTGCTGTAAACGTGGTCTAAAACTTTTAAGGGAAACCTATCTTTATTCTCTAACATTTTGGGTACTAAAATAATATTGTTCCACGTGGAACAAAGAAAAACTATCTTCCTAAAAACACCAATAAAACAGAAATGTCTGAGGGGGAAACTCCAGAAATTCTTGACGCTTGTGCAATACTCACAGGCTGTATTTCTTGCAGCTTTTCCCTAGCTTCGTAGGACAAAGACTTTAGTAAGCTGTAGTCAAAATCAGAAGGAATTTTTACATGCTCTAAACGCTGCAATTTGTCTGCATTGTTTTTTTCTTTTTCTATATAACCCGCATACTTAATTTGAATTTCTGCCTGTTCTAAGACTTCTCTTGCGAAGTTGTTTTCACTCACAAAAGACACAACACTGTCCACAGAAAGCATGTGATCCATAGTTACATTGGGTCTAGAAAAAACCTTAAAAAGTTTTCCTGACTGAGAAATGGGCGCAGAGCCCACAGAAGCCAATTGGTCATTGATCTCTGCTGGTTTTACGGAAGTTTCTCTAAAAAAAGACACTAGGTTTTCAGAAGCAGAGGCTTTAAGCTCCATGGCCTTGAGCCTATCTTCAGATGCCAAGCCTATGGCGTGACCCATTGGGGTTAACCTAAAATCTGCGTTGTCTTGTCTAAGTAAGGTTCTGTACTCTGCCCTAGAAGTAAACATTCTATAGGGCTCGTCTGTGCCTTTTGTAATTAAATCATCTATAAGAACACCTATATAAGCCTCGTCTCTTTGAAGGGTAAAAGGGTCTTTTTCTTGAACTTTTAAGGCGGCATTTATACCTGCCATTAAGCCTTGTGAAGCAGCTTCTTCGTATCCTGTAGTTCCATTAATTTGCCCTGCAAAAAACAAGCCGCTAATCAATTTTGTTTCAAGGCTGTGGGTGAGTTGTGTGGGTGGAAAATAATCGTATTCTATAGCATATCCAGGTCTAAAAAACTTCACCTTTTCGAAGCCTTTAACAGATCTTAGCGCTTTAAATTGTACCTCTTCAGGAAGTGAGGTGGAGAATCCGTTCACATATACCTCAACAGTATCCCATCCTTCTGGTTCAACAAAAAGCTGGTGGCTGTCTTTGTCTGCAAACCTGTTAATTTTATCTTCAATAGAAGGACAATACCTTGGCCCAAGACTTTGTATGGACCCATTGAACATTGGCGACCTATCAAAACCTTCTCTCAATAAATCATGCACCAATGAGGAAGTGTGTGTCATATGACAGTCTCTCTGGGTAGCAAGGGGCTTGGTGTTGGTATAGGAAAATTTTTCAGGTTGGGCATCGCCCGGCTGAGGTATCATTACAGAATAATCCAAAGACCTTCCGTCTACTCTAGGCGGTGTTCCGGTCTTCATTCTTCCAGATTCGAAGCCAAGGGCAACCAATTGCTCTGTAATACCAGATGAAGCTTTTTCTCCTGCGCGACCTCCCCCTAGCTGACGTTCACCAATGTGAATAAGTCCGTTGAGAAAAGTACCATTCGTCAGGACTACACTCTTTCCATAAATAGGAATGCCTAGAGAAGTTTTAACACCAGTAACTGTGTTGCCTTCTATAATTAAAGAAGACACCATGTCTTGATAGAAATCTACATTGGAGGTGCGTTCTAAAGCAAGGCGCCATTCTTCCGCAAAACGCATTCTATCATTTTGTGTTCTTGGGCTCCACATAGCCGGCCCTTTAGATTTATTGAGCATCTTAAACTGAATCGCAGAAAGGTCAGACACAATACCACTGTAACCCCCAAGAGCGTCAATTTCTCTTACTATTTGACCTTTTGCAATACCCCCCATAGCAGGGTTACAAGACATTTGGCCAATAGATTGAAGGTTCATGGTGACCAGCAAAGTGCTTGCGCCCATATTGGCAGCGGCTGCGGCAGCCTCCGCGCCAGCGTGACCTCCGCCTACCACTATAACGTCGTACTTATCTTGAAACATAGCTTCTATTGTTCCACGTGGAACATTTTAATTTTTTCGTTTTCTTTATTAGACATAACTAACTGATCTTCAGCGCTTTTGTCTTTGTATCCCATTAAATGCAGCAGACCGTGAGCCATTACCCTAAGCCGTTCTTCCTCAAAAGACACCTTAAAAATAGCCGCGTTCTCTTCAAGCCGATCTACGGAGATAAATATATCTCCTGAAATAATGGTGCCCTCCACATAATCAAAGGTAATAATGTCTGTGAAAGTGTCGTGTGATAGATAAGATTGATTGAGCCCAGCAAGTATTGGTCGTTACAAAAAATGTAAGACAATGCAGCCACACTATAGCCCTCGGATTCAGCCACTTTCAAAAGCCAATCCAAAAGAGGGGTGTCATTTTCAATTGGGGGAACGTCAATAAAATTAAAATCAATCACCAATAAATTTTTGGCAAAGGTAAGCATAAGCAATTAGATTCCTAAAAATGTGTAACTTAGAAATAAAAAAATGACATCAATAAAATACTTAGCCGCTTATACCATTCCAATGGCAACAGCCTTAGCGCTATATTTAAAAGGTCCGTTTTCTTTTGCGGCATTGGTCTATGCGTTTGGCATAATCCCTTTATTGGAGATTATTTTAAAGGAAGATTCAAGAAACGACCCTAAAGAAGTGGTGGAAGTTAAAAGGTTTAAAAAGATATATGACGGTCTTTTGTATTTAAACCTGCCTATTGTATATGCCTTGGTGGGGTGGGCTGCGTTTGTTTTTTACAAAGAAAATCTGAGCGCCCTTGAAACAGTTGGCTTGGTTTTTTCATTGGGTGTTGCTTTAGGTACCAACGGAATTAATGTAGCCCACGAACTCGGGCATAGAAAAAACGGACTAGAGAAAACCATCGCAAAAGCTTTGCTCTTGCCTAGTTTTTATATGCATTTTTTTGTGGAGCACAATTGGGGACACCACACCTATGCAGCTACCAAAGAAGATCCTGCAACTGCTAAATACCAACAGACTGTTTATGGGTTTTGGCTCAGCAGTGTGTGCAGACAGTATGCCAATGCATGGAAAATTCAAGGCGAACGCAATAGAGAAAAAGGAAGCGGTTTTTGGAGTGTTTACAATGACATGCTGTGGTACACTTTATTTCAAATAGTTTATTTAGCAGGCATAGGGGTTGTTTTAAATACAAGCACCGCTTTGCTGATGCTCGCCGCTGGTGTTGTAGGCTTTATACTTCTTGAAACAGTCAATTATATTGAACATTACGGATTACTTAGGGCTAAAAATGAGCAGGGGCGATACGAAGCTGTGCGCGCCATTCACTCTTGGAATTCCAACCACATTATGGGTCGTATTGTTTTGTATGAACTCACCCGCCACAGCGACCACCACTATATGGCATCTAAAAAATACCAAACCTTAGTGTGTAGGGAAGAAGCGCCACAAATGCCTTTTGGATACCCCACCTCAATGGTAATATCCTTATTGCCGCCACTTTGGTTTAAATTAATGAATCCAAGGGTGCCTCAACAAATGAAGGCTTTGGCAAAGGCCCAATAAGCTGCTTATTAGTTAAGTCTTGGGCCTCACATTTTGGGATGGATTATTTTTAACAGCGCTTTAATATACCGCACTAACTGCTCAGATTAAAATTCAATAGAATCCATTATGGCGTGTTGCTGCACTTAAAGTATCTTTGCCCCATAAAAGAAATAACATGACTAAGAAAGTTAGGGTGCGTTTTGCGCCTAGTCCAACTGGTGGGCTACATATTGGTGGACTAAGAACGGCACTTTTTAATTATTTATTTGCCAAAAAACACGGAGGAGATTTTATTTTAAGAATAGAAGATACCGACCAAACTCGTTTTGTAGAAGGTGCCGAGGCATATATTGAATTGGCTTTAAATTGGGCTGGAATTCCTTGCGATGAGGGCCCTAACAAAGCGGGTAAATATGGCCCTTACAGACAGAGTGAAAGAAAAGCAAGTTATGCCAATTATGTAAACAGCCTGATAGAAAAAGGCGCGGCATATTATGCGTTTGACACCACTGAATCACTCGATTTTCATAGAACCGATCATGAGTCAAAAGGCAAAACATTTATCTACAATGCCCACAATAGGTTAAAGTTAGACAACAGCCTAAGTCTTTCGAAAGAGGAAACCGCCTCAAAAATTGCATCGGGCACTCCTTTTGTAGTTCGTTTTAAAACGCCTGAAAACACCACAATTACCACTTCTGATATGATTAGAGGAACTGTTTCATTTAAGACAGACACTTTAGACGACAAGGTGCTTTTTAAAAGCGACGGAATGCCTACCTATCACCTAGCTAATGTAGTAGATGACCACCTGATGGAAATCAGTCATGTTATTAGAGGAGAAGAATGGTTGCCCTCGCTTGCATTACATATTCAATTGTACCAAGCATTTGGCTGGGAAGCGCCTGAGTTTGCCCACTTACCTCTTATCATGAAACCTACCGGCAAGGGAAAGCTGAGTAAAAGAGATGGGGAAAAAGGTGGTTTTCCTGTGTTTCCATTAACTTGGCTAGAATCTACTGGATACAAAGAAGCTGGGTATTTTCCAGAAGCCGTTGTAAACTTCTTGGCTTTGTTGGGCTGGAATCCAGGAACAGCTCAGGAATTATTTAACTTAGAAGAATTGGTTGGCGCTTTTGAATTAGAGCGCGTACAAAAATCTGGTGCTAGATTTGATCCTGAAAAAACAAAATGGTTCAACCAGCAATACCTACAAAAGGCTAGTGCGGTGATTCTTCTTCCAGAATTTAAAAAAGGACTTGTGGCTTCTTTTGGTAAAACAGCTATTGAAAACAAGAGCGATAAAGTGTTAGAGAACATCATAGAAATGGTTAAAGAGCGTGCTGCTTTTACCCATGAACTGATCGGTTTATCTGCTTATTTTTTTGTTGATCCAACAGAATACGACCCAAAAGCACTTAAAAAGCAGTGGAAAGAAAACACCCCTCAAATTTTAACTGCGCTGACAGAAATTATTAAAGCCCAGACAGATTTTAGCAGCGCTAACTTAGAACTGACTATAAAAAATTATATTACTGAGCAGTCGCTTTCTTTTGGCGCCGTAATGCCTCCGCTTCGCTTGGCATTAGTAGGCGCACTCAGCGGACCTCATGTATTTGACATTATGGAGGTATTGGGCAAGGATAGTTGTGTAAAAAGAATCAAAGCCCTACTAAACAGTCCTAAATAACACTTGATTTTTTCACGCACTAAAGCGGTTTTTTGCATAAAATCTATTAAAAGCAGTTTTATATCTATTAACGGTAGTTATTAGCTGTAAAGCGGCTTTTTTTGTATCTTTTAATATAATTTAAAACCTTACCACACATGAGTCAGTATGTATTAATTTTCATTGGATTCCTCCTTTTTTTAGGGTTTCTTAAATCCTTTTTCACTGTAAAACAACAGACAGCAGCTATCATGGAGCGCTTTGGCCGTTTTCACTCTATTCGAACATCTGGACTTCAATTAAAAATTCCTTTTGTAGATAAAATTGTTGCTAGAGTGGGATTAAAAATTCAACAATTAGATGTGATTGTAGAGACAAAAACCAAAGACGACGTTTTTGTAAAACTAAAAGTTTCTGTGCAGTACGTCGTAATTAGAGAAAAAGTTTACGAGGCTTTTTATAAGCTGGAGTATCCGCACGATCAAATTACTTCTTATGTTTTTGACGTAGTACGCGCAGAAGTCCCTAAGATGAAGTTAGACGACGTTTTTGTTAAAAAAGATGACATTGCTATAGCGGTTAAATCCGAGCTACAAGAAGCCATGTTAGACTATGGCTACGACATTATTAAAACCTTAGTCACTGATATTGATCCTGATGGTCAGGTGAAAGAAGCCATGAATAGAATTAATGCCTCTGAAAGGGAGAAAATTGCAGCTCAATTTGAGGGAGATGCGGCAAGAATTCTCATTGTAGAAAAAGCGAAAGCAGAAGCGGAAAGTAAAAGGTTACAAGGACAAGGTATCGCAGACCAAAGAAGGGAAATTGCAAGGGGGCTTGAGGAATCTGTTGAAGTGCTGAATAAAGTAGGAATTAATTCTCAAGAAGCCTCTGCCCTTATTGTAGTGACCCAGCATTACGACACCCTTCAGTCTATTGGAGAGGCAACAAACACCAATTTAATTTTGCTGCCTAACTCCCCTCAAGCAGGAAGTGATATGCTCAATAATATGGTGGCTTCCTTTACAGCGAGCAACCAGATTGGCGAGGCTATGAAAGAACAAAAAGCATTAACTGCCAACCAAAAAAAGAAAGAAGACGAGATAGGTAAACTTCTTTAAGAACGAATAAAAAAAGAGGGGCTTTGAAGCCCCTCATTTTTTGTGAAATATGTACTATGAAACGTCTAATTTAGACCAAGTATCCCTTAATCCTGTCGTTTTGTTGAAAACCAATTGTTCAGAGCTGCTGTCTTGATCCACTACAAAATAGCCCATTCTTTGAAATTGAAAACGCGCTCCCTCTGTAGCGTCTAGCTAAACTGGGTTCAACATAAGCCGTTATTTCCTCTAAAGAGTTTGGATTTATAAAATCCATAAAATCTTTGTCTTTGTGGGCGTCTGGTGTAGGGTCTGTAAAAAGCCTATCGTATAAACGAACCTTGGCTTTTAAAGCGTGTTGCTGCGAAACCCAATGAAGAGTGCCTTTCACTTTTCTCAAACTCTCTTCGGTGCCACTGCCACTTTTGCTCAAAGGATCATAAGTACATTGTACCTCAGTGATATTTCCATTATCGTCCTTTGTACAAGATTCCGCTTTAATAATATAAGCATTTTTAAGGCGTACTTCTCCCCCTAGTTTTAACCTAAAGAACTTTCTGTTGCCTTCTTCTTTAAAATCTTCTTGCTCAATATAAAGGTGTTTAGAAAAAGGAACCTCCCTTGTTCCAGCGCT
>JGI20156J14371_10003678_pt1 | contig 11344 bp, 10 predicted proteins | sample COG_06_FD_14371 | JGI IMG/M metagenome (IMG submission 14371)
CTTCCCAGTCACATGCCTAACTGATAATGCTGCCCCGCCTCTAGAATCACCATCAAGCTTTGTCAAAACTATGCCAGTCAAAGGTAAGGCATCGCCAAAAGCCTTAGCTGTATTAACAGCATCTTGTCCCTGCATCGCATCAACAACAAAAAGTGTTTCTATTGGGTTCAGTATTTTATGTAGCTCTTTAATTTCCTTCATCATTAATTCGTCGATACCTAATCGGCCGGCAGTATCAAAAATAATGACATCAAAATAATGCTTTTTTGCATAACTTAAAACTGAGGAAGCAATATTCTTAGGTTTATCTTTAACAGTCGAATCAAAGCATTCAATTTCAAGTGAGTCTGCTAATGTTTTTAATTGCTCTATTGCGGCAGGCCTGTAAACATCTGCACTGACTAGTAATATTTTTTTCTTATCTTCTTCTTTGAGTATTTTCGCTAATTTAGCTGCCGTTGTTGTTTTACCTGATCCCTGTAAACCTGCCATCAATATAATTGCTGGAGGCTTTGTGGCTATATTTAATTCAGCATTATCACTACCCATCAAGCTTGTGAGTTCATCTTGAACAATCTTAATAATCGCTTGGCCAGGGGAAACGCTTTTTAGAACCTCGGCTCCTAGGGCTTTTTCTTTAACTTTATCTATAAAATATTTAACTACGGGAATTGCTACATCTGCCTCAATTAGTGCTATACGGACCTCTCTCATTGCATCACTAATATTTTCTTCGGTAAAACGTGCCTGTCCACGTATTGTCTTTACAACCGATTGAAGTTTTTCTGTTAAATTTTCAAGCATAAATAATTAAGATTTTGTTAAGTGTTGAATAATTGTTATTTCCATTATAATTGCCTTTGATACTTTATTAAAATATAAAAATGAATGAAACCCTTTATGTAGTGACATTGATTTTATATTTGATTCCATGCCTGTCTTCACTTTCAAATATAAAGATCATTAAAAATTATAATGCCCTTATTGGCATAGGATTTATTACACACGCCTTATTAATTTTTAATAATGTTTTCAATCAAGGGGTAGACTTAAGTTTTGCCAATTCGACGTTATTATTGAGTTGGATCATCGTTGGCGTATTTATTTTATTAAACAAAAATTCAAGATATCAAGGTCTTGAAATATTCACTTTAATTCCTGCTTTAATCATAGTTTTAGTTTTTCCTCTCATTCAACCTGACTATGAATCTATTCGATATTATTCTACCTCTGCGGGCATTCATATAATTTTTGCCTTGCTGGGTTATGGTTTGCTAGCTTTTGGTTCTATTTTTTCTTTATTTCTTCTTTTATTTGAGAAAAGCTTACATGCTGAAAATAAAAGCTCATCTATTATTGCAAGCAGTGAACCTCTTCTTGATGTTGAAAAAAAATTGTTTCAAATATACTGGATAGGCTTTGCTTTTTTATCCTTTACTTTGTTTTCAAGCTTATTTTTCTCGGATTATATATTTAATCAANCTCTTGANTGGAACCATAAAACNATCTTTACTATCTTAGCTTGGCTTTCNTATNCATTAGTTTTATTTGGAAGGGTAAATTTTGGATGGCGAGGAAAAAAATCAATTACCATTTCTTTGNTAGCTTTTGTTTTCTTAATTCTTGCTTATCTTGGAACAAAGTTTGTGGTCGAAATTATTTTAAATTAAGCGTTGGCCAATTTTTTTCTTGCGCCTTGTTTAAAAGAATCTCATCTCCATTAACGACAACAGGATTTGTTACCTCCTCAAGAAGTGCCAAATCATTATGAGAATCGCTATAAAAGAAAGTTTTTTTAAAATCGGTCAACTTCATATTCTGTTCATTTAGCCAACCATATAAGCGTGATACCTTTCCCTCTTTATATGAAGGAATCCCTTTAACTTTACCTGTAAATTCTCCTAAATGTTCTTCTGGGTCGGTTCCAATAAGTTCCTCAATCCCAAAAAGCTTTCCAATTGGCTTGGTGATAAAACTATTTGTAGCTGTAATTATTAATAATCTATCGCCAGCATCTCTATGTTGCTTAACCAAGCTTACTGCCTTTTCTAAAATGATAGGTTTGATAATTTCATCAACATAATCAGATAGGACATCATTTAAAAATTTTCTTTTGTTATTTTTTAAAAATTGAAATTGAAATTCAGCAAAAGCAAATATGTCTAACTTACCCGCTTGATACTCCTCAAAGAATTTTTGATTTTGTGCTTTATACTTTTTTTCATCAAGAAAACCTCTTTTTACTAAATATATCCCCCAGTTATAATCTGAATCTCCATTTAAAAGCGTATTATCAAGATCAAATATTGCTAAATTCATAAAATAGATTCTTAAACTTGAGGGTGAGCTCTTTCTGATTTAGAGACAAGTTTATTTAAGGCATTTAAATAAGCCATAGCAGAGGCGATTACAATATCAGTATCAGAACCCAATCCATTTACAATCCTTCCCCCTTTTGCAAGTCGAACAGTTACCTGTCCATTTGAATCTGTACCCGATGTAATATTGTTTACAGAATAAAGTAAAAGTTCTGTATTCGATTCAACAATATTTTCAATCGCTTTAAAAGTGGCGTCTACAGGGCCACCTCCTTCAGCTTTTGCTTGATTTAATTCTCCATCAACAGATATTTCTATATCCGCATACGGTTTTTTTTGGGTGTCAGTAAATGATTTTAATGAAACAAGTTTAAATCGATCAACAGCGCCAGAAACAAACTCTTCAGTGACAAGTGCTTGTATATCCTCATCATAAATCTCAGATTTTTTATCAGCAAGCACCTTAAATCTTTCAAAAGTTGAATTTAAAAGTTCATCTGAATCTATCTCAATACCTAATTCTACTAATCTATTTTTAAATGCATTTCTACCAGACAGCTTACCTAAAGAAATTTTATTTGCACCCCAACCGACATCTTGCGCTCTCATAATTTCATAAGTTTCTCGATGCTTTAAAACACCATCCTGATGAATACCTGATTCATGCGCAAAAGCATTCGCACCCACAATGGCTTTATTTGGTTGGACTGGATAACCTGTGATATTAGAGACTAACTTTGAAGTTGTAACAATTTGTTCTGTATTGATTCTAGTTTCAAGGTTAAAAATATCTTTTCTTGTTTTGATAGACATAACAATTTCTTCAAGGCTTGCATTACCCGCCCTTTCTCCTAACCCGTTTATGGTGCATTCAACTTGCCTTGCCCCATTTTGAACGGCTGATAAAGAATTAGCCACTGCCATACCCAAATCATTATGACAATGTGTTGACCATATTACACTCTGTGAATTTGGCACCTTTGAAATCAATTTATTTATTAAATTGCCCCAACTTTTTGGTATTGAATAGCCTACCGTATCAGGTACATTAATTGTTTTCGCACCTGCCTTGATTACCGCATCAAAAATTTCAATCAAAAAATTTACATCTGACCTCACAGCATCCTCCGCTGAAAATTCAACATCATCTGTAAATTCTAAAGCCCATTTAACAGCCTCTACGCCCCTTTTTAAGACTTGATCAGGGCTCATTCTTAACTTATTTTCCATATGTATCTTACTAGTCGCAATAAAAGTATGGATTCTTTTGTTTTTTGCAGGTGCGACTGCTTGTCCTGCTTTCTCTATATCACTTTCAAGGGCTCTGGCTAAGGAACAAACCGTGGATTTATCAATAATTTCTGATATCGCATTAATGGCACTAAAGTCACCAGGGCTAGCCGCAGCAAATCCTGCCTCGATAACATTGACACCTAATTTTTCTAACTGCTTCGCTATTCTCAATTTTTCTTCTTGAGTCATGGAGGCACCAGGACTTTGTTCTCCATCGCGTAAGGTTGTATCAAAAATAATTAATTCATTCATATCTGTCTATTTTTAAAAATCAATGTAATTTGAAAGTTTTTTTGATTGCAAATAACTATATGGTCCAGATAAGGCATAAATAAGAGCGATTAAAAAAACTATTTCTGCTGGATTGTGAGAGATAACACCAAATATAATCACAATGATTAAAATTGCAATAAAAGGCTGACTTTTTCTGAAGTTAAGATCCTTTCCACTATAATATTTTAAATCAGATGCCATTGCCAATGCAGCAAAAAATGTTAATACCAATGCGAACCATTGCATCTGAAAAAAGCCTAAAAATATGTCATCTCCGTTAATGCCGTTATCAAAAGAGATCCATATAAAACTTGCAAGAAGTGTGGCAGCGGCAGGTGATGGTAAACCTGAAAAATATTTTTTATTTTCCATGTCTAGTTTCACATTAAAACGTGCTAATCTGAATGCAGCACAAGCGCAATAAATAAAAGCAACAATCCAACCCAATTTTCCAAGTGGGTTTAATGCCCAAACATAAATAACTAATGCGGGGGCAGCCCCAAAAGAAACCATATCCGATAAGCTGTCATATTCAGCACCAAAATCACTTTCTGTCTGAGTAAGTCGAGCCACTCTACCATCAAGCCCATCTAAAATAAGTGCAATAAAGATTGCTATAGCTGAATGATCAAATGCACCATTCATCGCCTGAACTATGGCATAAAACCCAGCAAACAAGGAAGCTGTAGTAAGGATATTAGGCAGGAGATAAAACCCTTTTTTTCCTAAAATATCTCTTTTATTATTTTTTAATTTAATTTTCATAATCACAATCAATTTTATCCTACAATCAAGGAATAATCATCGTTTAAAACCTATTAATATTTTATAATGTTCATTCTTTATTTGCTTATTCGAGCGTTTTATGAAATTTGAATTAAAAAAACAAGATGGAAATTCCCGAGCTGGAATTTTAAAAACAAGTCATGGAGAAGTTCATACTCCTGTCTTTATGCCTGTAGGAACTTATGGTGCTGTTAAATCATTAGCCCCCAAAGAGCTAGAAGAAGCAAATTTTGAAATAATTCTTGGAAATACCTTTCATCTATGGTTGCGTCCTGGAGTCGATGTGATAAAAAAACATAAAGGTCTTCATAATTTTATGTGCTGGAATAAATCAATATTGACTGACTCCGGAGGATTTCAAGTTTGGAGTCTTGGGAAAATGAGAAAAATCTCAGAAGCAGGTGTAACTTTTCAATCACCAATTAATGGGGATGAAAAATTCATGGGCCCTGAGGAATCGATGGAAATTCAAAAATTTCTTAATTCAGATATTGCGATGATTTTTGATGAATGTACACCCTATCCTGCGACGCATGAAGAAGCAAACAAATCTATGCATTTAAGTAAAGACTGGGCCTATAGGAGTAAAGTCACTTTTGATAAAAACAATGAGAATAAAAATTCGCTATTTGGCATTATTCAAGGGGGGATGTATCCAGATCTTAGAGAAGACTCACTAAATGAGCTTACTAAAATTGGCTTCGATGGATATGCTATAGGTGGGCTATCTGTTGGCGAACCAAAAAAGGAAATGCAAAAAATTACGAGCTTCATTGGACCAAAAATGCCTAAAGAAAAACCTCGATACCTCATGGGTGTTGGCACACCTGAAGATATTTTAAATGCAATAGAAAATGGAATTGATATGTTCGATTGCGTCATGCCTACTAGAAATGCAAGAAACGGAATGCTATTTACGAGTAGCGGGGATGTAAAATTAAAAAATTCTCAGTATAAAGATGATTTAAGTCCGATTGACTCTGAATGTGAGTGTTACACCTGTCAGAATTTTTCAAAATCTTATCTTCATCACCTCTATAAGATTGGTGAAATGCTTGTCTCAAGACTTAATACAATTCATAACTTACATTTTTACAAAAAAATGATGAATGAAGCACGCAATGCTATTGAAAATAATAGATTTAAAAGCTTTAAAGAGACATTTATAAAAAGACGAAAGGTAGATGAATAGACCCGTTTCTTATGCTAAAATCATGTTTTTTTAAGGAAAACATAACGTGAACGAAGCGATTTCAGGATTTTTACCATTCATCATAATTTTTGTTTTATTTTATTTTATGCTTATAAGGCCACAAATGGCTCAAGCAAAAAAAGTTAAAGCCATGTTAGCGGCATTAAAAGTTGGAGATGAAGTTTCTACAACTGGTGGTTTATTAGGGAAAATAACCAAACTAATGATCAATTTATTATTATTGAAGTTAATTCAAACTCAGAAATTAAAATACAAAAACAAGCAATTCAAGCCTTACTTCCTAAAGGAACAATTAAATCAATATAAATTGTTTAAATTAATTTAAATGAATCAATACGCAAGTTGGAAATATATATTAATCTTTTTATCTATCGGATTAAGTTTTTTATACGTCACCCCAAACTTTTACGGTGAATCTTTTGCTATTCAGGTAATGCCTTTAAAAGCTGGGGAAACAATTGAGCCACCAACACTCAAATTAGTTGAGTCGTCACTCAATAAAGCAAATATAAAAAATATTGGTATTTCTTTTAACAATACAGACATTAAAATTAAATTTAAAGAGGCGAGCGAACAATTAAAAGCTAAGCAAGTTATTGAAGAAAAACTTGGCAAAAAATATGTCGTGGCCCTCAATCTTATATCTAACTCTCCCAGCTGGCTCTCAGATTTAGGGGCTCTGCCAATGTACTTAGGCCTCGATCTTCGGGGGGGTGTTCATTTTCTTATGCAGCTCGACTTATCAAAGTTATCAGAAAAGAAAAACGATAGTTTTCTAACAAATGTCAGAAAATCTTTACAGAAAGAAAATGTTAAATACTATGACTCCAAGGTAATTAATAATTACATACAGCTAAAATTTAAATCTGAGGATTCATTAGATAAGGCGAAAAATATTATTCGAGATCAAGCTGCAGGCCGCTCAATTTTTGGTGGTAACAGCCCAGCAAAAGAAACAGAAGCATTCAATTTTTCAGAAATAAAAAACAATAATGAATACATTTTAAAAGTTAAAAATAATCAATATACAGATGAGGAAAATGTAAATTTTGCCCTTAAACAAAATCTGGAGACATTACATAATAGAGTTAACGAGCTTGGCGTAGCAGAACCCATTATTCAACAGCAAGGTAAAGATCGAATTGTTGTACAGCTTCCTGGAGTTCAAGACACAGCAAAAGCGAAAGAAATTATTGGTAGAACAGCAATTTTAGAGATGAGAATGGTTGATGAAGAAAGATCAGATCCTGCAACGATAGAAAAGGCTGAAAATGGACAGCTGCCTCCTGGTACAGAGCTTTATTATGACCGCTCAGAAAACCCAATTTTAGTAAAAAAAGAAGTCATCTTAACTGGTGAGAGACTTGAGGATGCATCCCCCGGAGTAGACCAAATGACAGGTCAATCAGTCGTATACCTTGATTTAGATTCCGTCGGAACCAATATTTTTAAAGATGTTACAAGAGCAAATATCGGTAAAAGAATTGCTCTCATACTTATCGAGAAGAACTATACAGAGGTCATCACTGCGCCAAAAATCAAAAGTGAAATTGGTGGGGGTAACGTCATGATTACAGGGATGTCAAATGCCCAAGAATCAACTGATATTGCCTTACTTTTAAGAGCAGGATCACTTTCAGTTCCTATGGAAATAGTTGAAGAGAGAACGGTCGGGCCAAGTATGGGTAAAGAAAATATTGCCCGAGGCGTTAATTCAACACTTTGGGGTTTTGCGGCCATCGTTATTTTAATGGTTGCCTACTACATGTTTTTCGGTGTGGTGTCAGTGATTGGATTAACAGTAAACTTGTTATTTTTGACGGCATTATTGTCTGTCCTTCAAGCAACGCTTACACTGCCTGGTCTAGCTGCTATCGCAATAACAATTGGTATGGCCATTGATGCAAATGTCCTCATTAATGAGCGTATCAGAGATGAAATTAGAAATGGAATGCCTCCTCAAAAGAGTATAAGTCAAGGATACGATAAGGCTTGGGGAACAATTCTCGATTCAAATGTCACTACAATGATTGCTGGTCTTGCATTATTTATGTTTGGCTCAGGCCCAATTAAAGGTTTTGCTGTAGTTCTTGTTCTAGGAATTTTAACTTCGGTTTACAGTGCAATTTTTGTTTCGAGAGGAATTGTAAACTATACGTATGGCAATAAGAGAACAATTAAAAAAATCTCTATTGGAGAAATTTTTAAGGTAGATAATAACTAAACTATGGAATTTTTTAGAGTAAAAACAGATATCCCTTTCATGAAATTTAGAAAAATTTCAGCCATTATTTCAACCTCAATTTTTATTGCTTCAATCTTATTTCTAATATTTCGAGGTCTAAACCTAGGTGTTGATTTCACCGGAGGGACGCTAATGGAAGTAAGTTATCCACAAACCGCAAATCTTCAGGAAATTCGTAGCTCACTTAAGAAAATTGATTTGCCCGAAGCGCAAGTTCAGAATTTTGGGACGAGTAATGACGTTCTAATAAGGCTTCCTGTGGTTGAAAATCTATCGCTTGCTGATCTTTCAGAAAAGATTACATTAATACTAAAAGAATCCGACCCAGCCGTTACAATTGAGAGAGTTGAGTCTGTTGGTTCACAAGTAGGGGATGAACTTTATGAAGATGGTGCGCTAGCAATTTTATTTGTTGGCATTGGTATAATGCTTTATTTATGGCTTCGTTTTGAATGGAGGTTTGCAGTTGCAGCGATTGTGGCTAACATGCATGATGTGGTAATAATCTTAGGTTTTTTTGCCTTTTTTCAATGGGAATTTAACTTAACTGTCCTAGCGGCTGTCCTGGCGGTTTTAGGTTACTCAGTAAATGAATCAGTTGTAGTATTTGACCGCGTCAGAGAAAATTTTAGAATAATGAGAAAATCATCTGTAATTGAGGTAGTAAACAATGCCATTACACGAACAATGTCTAGGACTATCATGACGCATTTATCAACACAGACTGTCGTCATATGTATGTTGATTTTTGGAGGGGAGATTTTACATAATTTTTCAATAGCCTTAACAATTGGAATCTTGTTTGGTATCTACTCTTCGATTATGGTAGGTTGTCCTTTAGCAATTTGGTTAGGGACAAATCAGTCTAACCTTGCCGTCGTGGATGTTAAATCGGAAAAATAATTTAATTCAATATGGATTTTAATATAAATTTTCAGCTTTCTCTTTTAGCTGTTCTTCTTATACTCTCTGCATTCTTTGCAATATCTGAAACAAGTTTAATGTCTGTAAACAGATATCGCCTCAAGCATATGAGTAAAGAAGGTAACGTAGGCGCTAAGCTTGCATTAAAACTGCTCAATGAAACAGATAAATTACTGAGCGTTATTTTACTTTGTAATAACTTTGCAAATGCTGCAGCTGCCGCACTTGTTACACTCATTGTTGTAGAATTTTTTGGCACCCAAGAAAGTATTATCTTTGTTGGAACACTTGTTACTACATTTATGATTGTTATATTTAGTGAAATATCACCTAAGGTAATTGGGGCAGCGCATCCTGAAAAACTGGCTCCTTTTTGCAGTTATATTCTTTATCCCCTTTTAAGAATTTTTTATCCGATTGTTCTGTTTCTCAATTTTTTTGTTTTAGGTTTTTTAAAATTGTAAATATCAAAACAAACTTTAATCAAAATGATTTAATTAATATGGATGAATTAAAAAGTATCATTAGTGAATCTGGCACATTTATACCTCAAAAAAATAAATCGATTTTTCTAAATTTAATAGACTTAAATAAAGTTACCATCGATGAAGTGATGATGCCCCATACTAGTGTTGAAGCTGTTCATATAAAACAATCTATCGATGAGATTTTAGAAAAGGTAATCAACTCAAATTATCGACAAATGGTAGTAAAAGATAGTGATGAAATCTTAGGTGTAATTGATTCAAAAAAAATATTAAATCTATTTATTAAAGAGGAAAAAGATGAAATAACTCACAAAAAACTTATGGAATTAATAGAGCCTCCTTATTTTATACCCTCCGGAACGACTATTTATAAACAAATTCAATATTTTCAAGATAATCAAGAGAAAAAGGGGTTTATTGTAAATGAACATGGAGATTTTTTAGGTTTAGTTTCTCTAGAAGATTTACTTGAAGAAATTATTGGTGAATTTAATACAGATATACCATCAAAACTTTCTAAAATCATTACAGAGGATGATGGGTGGATAATTGATGGTGGAATTTCAATAAGAGATCTTAATAAAAAATTGAACTTGAAGTTACCTACTGATGGTCCCATTACAATCAGTGGTTTAATCATTGAATTTTTAGAAAACATACCAGATACTAATACTAGCTTTAAAATGCATAAAACTAGATTTGAAATAATTAATATTTATGAACAGACTATAAAAAAAGTAAAAATATATAAGTAACTATTGAATTTAGAATGAATACTATTTCACATCAACTTGAAGATACAGTAGAACAAGAATCTAAACTTAAACCGAAACTTCCTAAGAATTATAAAGTCATACTTTTGAATGACGATTATACGCCGATGGAATTTGTAGTAGATGTTATACAAAAAGTATTTAGAAAAACACATGATGAGGCTACAAAGATTATGCTTCAAATACATACCGAAGGTATTGGTATATGTGGAATTTATCCATTGGAGATTGCTGAGACTAAAATGAATCAAGTGTTAAATTTATCAAAAGAGTCGCAACACCCCTTGCAATGTATTATAGAAAAGATATAGTTAAATTATGATTGCACAAGAATTAGAAGTTAGTTTACATATGGCTTTCATGGACGCTAGACAAAAGCGGCATGAGTTAATTACAGTCGAGCATTTATTACTTGCTATGCTTGATAATCCCTCTGCGTCCGAAGTATTAAATTCATGTGGGGCAAACCTTGAGAAACTCCGCGAAGAAATAGTGGGGCATATCGAAGAGCATACGCCGAAAGTTTCAGGAAAAGAAGAAGTTGATACTCAACCCACTCTGGGTTTTCAAAGAGTTATTCAAAGAGCAATGCTCCATGTTCAATCCTCTGGAAAAAAAGAAGTCACTGGCGCCAATGTTCTGGTAGCTATTTTTGGTGAAAAAGATTCTCATGCAGTCTATTTCCTTCATGAGCAAGGAATAGCAAGATTAGACGTTGTTAATTTCATAGCCCATGGTATTGCTAAGACAACTGAAAATATCCAAAAGGAATCAACTCAAGATACTTCTGGTGCAGAAACCAAAACAAACAAAGGGCTGGAAACTTATACAGTAAATTTAAATAAACTTGTGATTGAAGGAAAAATTGACCCTTTAATTGGAAGAGAAAATGAAGTTGAAAGGGTAGTTCAAATTTTATGTAGGAGAAGAAAAAATAATCCCCTTCTAGTTGGTGAGGCAGGCGTTGGAAAAACTGCAATCGCTGAAGGTTTAGCAAAGAAAATTGTTGATAAAAATATTCCTGCAGTGTT
>JGI20156J14371_10003688_pt1 | contig 11333 bp, 8 predicted proteins | sample COG_06_FD_14371 | JGI IMG/M metagenome (IMG submission 14371)
TTCCCTGGTATTTGAAGGAGCTACTTTCCCGCCAGAAAAATGAGCTAAATACTGTGCCCCATAACAAACAGCTAATATGGGTTTTTTACCTCTAATTTCTGATAAATCTGGATGCGGAGCATCATTAGCTCTAACAGAAGAAGGACTTCCAGACAAAATAACTGCCTTAAAATCGTTTGTGTTTGTAGGTTGTTTGTTGTAAGGGTGAATTTCACAATAAATATTCAACTCTCTTACTCTTCTCGCAATTAACTGAGTGTATTGCGATCCAAAATCTAAAATAAGTACCTGGTGTTGTTGCATGTGCAAAAATAGTACTTCAATTTAGAAATGAAAACTTTGTGTTTATAAATTTTACAATTTAATATCTATAAACTATTGCGTTAATATTCATACCAGCACCAACAGATGCTAAAATGATTACATCTCCTCTTTTGACTGATTGATTTTCTAAATTTCCTTTGATCACTAAGTCTAATAAAGTAGGTACAGTTGCTACAGAACTATTTCCTAACTTATGAATACTCATTGGCATTATACCCTCTGGAATTACAGATTTATACAACCTATAAAAGCGTTTAATGATTGCTTCATCCATCTTTTCATTGGCTTGATGAATAAAAACTTTTTTTACCTGTTCAATAGGAATCCCACTTTTATCTAAGGCAGATTTCATAGCGTTTGGCACATTATTTAAAGCAAACTCATAGATTTTTCTTCCGTGCATTTTAATATAGCGCACATTCTCATCTTCATTGGTATTAAAAGAATTTCCGAAAAATAAATGGTAGGCCTCATCTTTTGAAAAAGTTTGTGAAGCATGGCTTAAAATTCCTGAGTCTAGACCGTCATTTTTTTCAACAATACAAGCTCCTGCTCCATCACTATAAATCATAGAGTCTCTATCAAATTTATCAACAACTCTAGATAATGTTTCTGCTCCTATGACCAATACTTTTGTAGCTATACCAGATTTTATAAATGCCTGGGCTTGTATAACTCCTTCTATCCATCCTGGACAACCAAATAAAATATCATAAGCTACACAATTAGGGTTTTGAATTCCTAATCTATATTTCACTCTAGTAGCTAAGCTGGGTAACATATCACTTTGAATGGCATCTTTTTTAACATCTCCAAAATTATGAGCCAATATTATGTAATCTAACTCTTCTGGATTAATACCCGCGTCATCAATAGCTTTTTGTGCTGCAAAAAACCCTAGATCTGATGTATTGTATTCAGATACCGCATATCTTCTTTCCTCAATTCCAGTGATGGCTTTAAATTTTTCAATGATGACGTCATTCTCACCATTAATCTTCGTACCGTCTGAGTTTAAAAAATGATTTTCTAGAAATTTTTTGTTTTCCTTTTTAATTTTTGGAATGTAAGAGCCTGTTCCGGTAATAACTGAGGATATCATATAATTTTATATGTGGTGAAAATTTTTAACACTGCTAAGGTAAAGGAAATCTTTTGAATTTATTTTTAAATTAATCTTTTAATAATATAAAATCAGTCAAAATATTATACCAATATCCAAAAATCAATTATTAAAATAATTAGATCTAATTTTCAATAATTTATTTAGTTCTTAATCAATGTCTGTACACCTATCTTTTTACCAGCAAAAACTCGAATAATATAGATTCCTGAAGCTAAATCACGCGTTACTATTTGATGATCGTTGGATGAAATTTTCTTGGAAATTAGTTTTCTACCTGCGTAATCATAAATTTCAGCTTCAGCCTCTAAAGACCCTGAAGCAAATTGAATATTTACTACATCTATCGAAGGGTTTGGAAACAGCTTAAATTCTAATCTTCTAGCTTCTGATACTCCTAAAGGTATGTTAGAAAGAATGGTTGTTACTACATGGTCTCCACTTGGTCCTACATCTCCATTCGCTGCATTTCCAGCAGCGTAAAACGTGATACTACCTGGGTCTGTAGATGGAGAAGTCCAAGTAAAAGTCCAAGAATTTCCACTACTTGGATTAGATTGTGCAATATTACCTCCATCATTTACCAATTTAGTATTGTTATCTGTAGGGGTAAAAGTTCCAACTTTAGTACTATCTAAATCTCTCTCTGCAGTAAGGGCAAAACCATGTTTGGATGCACCTGATTCACTTAAAGTAACTGTAAAATCGTATGTAGTACTTAATTCGTATCCGGATGAAGGAATGGTTGTTGAAATATCTATTGAGGCATTAAAATTACCTGGAGTAACATCATGGCAATTAAAACATGTACCTAAATCCCCTGGTGATCCAGACCATCCAGCAGGAGCTCCGTTAGATAATGACATTAGTATTAGAGATATTGCGGGTATTACCACAAGTAAAACTCTAAAAAAAATATTTTTTTTCATGTTTATTTACTTTAGGAAAGGGTTGTTATATGTAAAAAAGTCAGCAATAAAATACCCAAGTAATACTTTACTATCATAGTAAGTTTGTAATTTATTTTTCTAACTTTTAATAAGTGTTTGTACTCCAACTTTATTATCAAATAATACACGTATTATGTAAATACCTGTTGTTAATTTACTGATATTTAACTTACTGTCTTCAGGTGAGAGTTTTTTAACTATTATTTTTCTGCCCGTGTGATCATACACTCCAACTTCAGCTTTCAGAGTTTCTACAGACAATTGAATATTTAAAATATCTGTAGATGGATTTGGAAACATTTTAAATTCTAATTTTTCAGTTTCTGTAATCCCTAATGTTGTTGCTGATGTAGGAAGAGATGTTGTAACTATTTGATCACCGGTGCTTTGTGCGTTTCCGTTCGCTGCATTTCCTGCAGCGTAAAAAGTAATAGGTCCTAAATTAGTTGATGGGGAAGTCCAGGTGAATGACCATGTATTTCCATTCGTATCATAACTTTGAGTAATATTCCCCACATTATTTATCCTTGTGACACCTTCAACTGGAGTAAAAGTTCCAACTTTAGCATTATCTTCATCTCTCTCTGCTGTAAGAGCAAAACCGTGATCTGTAGCTCCAGTTTCGTTAAGTGTGACAGTAATATCATATGGGGTGTCAAATTCATAACCTGTTACAGGAATGTTTGATGTTATAGCTAAAGAAGCATCAAAATTACCACCAGAATGACAAAAGGCACATGAATTTCCGTCACCAGGAGATCCGCTGTAAGCACCATATACACCAATAGAAGTAGACATAAATACTAATGAGACTAGTGGGATAGCTAATAAGAAGAGTTTGAAGAGGTACTTATTTTTCATAAAGTGTTTTTGTTTGGTGAAAATAAAAAAAATAAATTTTTATAATTTAATAACAATCTAAAGGTAAATATTTATTTATCTAATATTTTGTTAATTTTATAAATCACCAAAAATCACACATAAAATGATTTAATTACAGGTAGGTATTGTCAAAAGAAAATGGAAGCAATGAAGCAATAGAATTAGTTTTGATTACGTTACCAAATTCACCCATAAAAATGACCTCAACATCTTTCCCTTGTTTAACTTCATATTCAAACAATGTTTGTCTGCAAGCACCACAGGGCCCAACGGGTCTGTCTAATTTTTTATTAGAAGAAATAGCAGCTATGGCTAATTTTTTTACTTTTTTATTGGGAAATGAAGAGCTAGCCTTCCAAATTGCTACTCGCTCTGCACACATACCGGATGGATAGGCAGCATTTTCTTGATTATTTCCAGTAATAATGGTATCGTCTTCCATTAAAAGAGCTGCTCCAACACTAAATTTAGAATAAGGGGCATAAGCGTCTTTAGTGGATTTAACGGCAAATTTCATAAGATTTTTGTCAACATCAGACAGCTGATTGATGTCTTCAAATAATAGTGCTGTAGTACCTAAATTAATTTTTTTCATTAAGAATGGACTCTTTTGAAAAAACTAAGGTACTAATAATCATTGTAAATTTCTCCTAAGTCAAAAGATAAAGAAAATCGTAACGAGTTCTCTAATGGATTGTTAACATCAGATGAATTAATTAGGTATGATAAATCTACATTCAATGCATTTGTTTTAAATCCAGCACCCATTGTGAAAAATTTTCTGTTTCCTTTATTTTCACTTTCATGAAAATATCCTAGACGTAATGCAAATGCATCATTATAAAGATATTCTGCACCTAGTGCATAAGTAACTTCTTCTAATTCTTCACTAAAACCTCCTTCTGCATCTCCAAATGAACTAAAAATACCTGATATAAATCCTTTGTCTTGATCAGAACCGTCTTCTTGCGGAGTGGGAACTAATAATTTTGTGAATTCAGTATTAATACTCACAATATTGTATTCATCTAATATAAAGTCAAATCCTCCACCAAATTTCAAATTTGTTGGTATAAAATCTTCTTGCCCTGGAACATAGGACACTTTTGGACCAATATTAGCAATGTTAAAACCTATTCTATAGCGGCCATTAAACTCACCGTAATTCTCCTCATAAGACTGATAATAACCAGAAACATCTACTGCAAAAGAATTGATAGGTTGTAATGTTGAATTTGTTCCTGTAAATGCTAAATTAGATCTAAAGTAACGACCACTAACNCCCATTGAAAATGTTTCACTTAATTTTAATGCATANGTTCCTGACAAGGCAAATTCATTAGGATTAATAGTACCATTTGGATTTCCAACTCCATCGGTTAAGTCTATTTGACCNAACGANAAATATCTAAACTCAGCACCCCAAGCAGAATTTTCACTAATTCTGTTTATGTAAGAAGCACTACCAATAAAAATATCATCTGTTAAATTTCTAAGCCATGGTGAATAGTTTATTCCTATTAGAACTTGCTGTCCGCTAAAAGCTATTTTAGAAGGATTATGAAAAAGAGAGCTCGCATCAGCTGAAGTAGAAACCCCTATATCTCCCATAGCACCTGCTCTTGCATCTGGTATAATTAATAAAAACGGTGTAGCTGTTGTAATTCCATTAGTAGTTTGTGCAGACATACCAAGAATACTTGTCATGCAAACAATGAATAATACTCCTATTTTCTTCATAAATGTCTTTTTGTTCTTTATTAATAACGTAAATATCGCAATTTATTATAGTATGACAAGTTTTTCATACTTTTCTGTCGATATATTACTAATTGTTGATGTTACTTTAAGTTTGTAAATATAAACCCCTTTACCTAATTTATTTCCATAATCATCTAAGCCATTCCAAACAATATTTCGAACTAAATTACCTGTTGTTTGAACTTGTTGATTGATTGTTTTTATTAGTTTCCCAGATACAGTAAATATCTGAACCTGAACTTCTAACGGTTCATTAGGCTTGTTATGATTAAACCAAAATTCTGTGTAATTCACAAAAGGGTTAGGATAATTTAATACATTATCTAATGTTATGCTAGTGTCACTAACTACAACAAAATTTAAAAGAGACTCTGAAGAATTATTGTACGTATCCCAAGCCTTTAATTTTAGGGTATGCTGCCCTACCGATAAATCTCTTAAACGGTATATAACTTTTCCTTTTGTAAAATCATCCAGTTCTGTTTGATAAAAATTATTCATAATAATTGGATTGGATTCATCTCCATCCAAAATACCAACAATATCATGATCTACAGCTGTTAAAGATGTATTAATACCACTCAAATCTGATAATTTAGCAATTAGATTTGGAGAAGCATTTGTGTTTGCACCATCAAGAAAGGATTCATCATTCATAAATAATTGGATTTCTGGACCTATAGTATCTTCAGGTGCGTTTTCGTTTATTCCTCCAACAATTACTTCATTGTTAAAACCTGATTTATCTTGTACATTATTAGAAGCATAAAAACTCAACTTACCATTTCCGTAGGCTACTTTTACATCTCTAGGAACTATAAATTCGAAGTTGAAATTTCCATTTTCTACGCTGGCTAATCCTCTAAATAGTTTACTTTCTTGTGAGTCAAAGGTATTAACTATACCAAATCCATCATTATCTAGAGTAACCTTGTCTATCGGTTTATCAAAAACTGTAGTCGATAAATTTCCGTTAAAATCTGATAAAGTATTATTTGAATTATCAGTTACAACTCCCTCAAAACGAACCTTAGAAAGAGCTTTTAAGGTATCTAAAGATTGTGATATATCTATTCCATTCATTTTGGTGATCTTCACATTAGGTTTAGGAATGGCTAATTTCTTTACTGGATCTCCAAAATGATATATAAAAAATTTTTGAAAATTTGAATAGCTGTTTTTTGTTTTGACCAAAGATTCAGAAATTGACAATTCCTCATTATCAAATTGAAGTAAAGAAGCTATTAATCTTTTATTGAAGGCTTGCCCAACACTAATAAAAACCTCTCTAGTAGTTGTAATCATGGAAGCGGCACCACCTGTAGTATTCCATAAAGTAAATTCTCCAGCAGATATTCTTGAAGGATTGTCAAACCTTGAGAAACTACAGGTAACCGAAATAAAAAGTGGCAATGTATTTTCATTCTGAAAACCTTTTATCTGTGGTACATCTAAAAACCTTTCCTGAGCAAATCCATTCTCTCCTCCATGACCAAAATAATCAAAGACCAATGTTCCAGATTCGATAGCAGATGTGATAGCTGCTTTAACTCTTGGATATTGTTCTCCTCCAGATGAATTTTGTTGAACATACGAGTCTGCATATATTTTATTGACATTAAAAACTGGTTTATTATCTTTTATGTCATCTGCAATAATTTCTACTCCTGATTGAATATTAATATCTACATCCTCATCTATATCATCAGCAACCAACGTAATTGTATTTCTCCAATCTCCATAAGAATCTAAATTATAATCTCTCAGTATTTTATCAACTACTTCAGAAGCTTGCTTTTGTGTAGAAACCGGAATCCTCCCTGTAGCCACATCTAATGAGTGACTAGGAGACATACTCCCTTCGTTCTCCTCTAACATTGCAAAAAAATCATCTGTAACATAAGAATAAGCAAGATTAAAACTCTCATCTGCTAAATAAACCGGAACTATATTATTATTTTCAGCAATCCTGTCTTTGTAATCATAGGAAGCATCTCCAAAAAAACAGACAAATTTCAATTTAGTTGACTCTGAAGAATTTGTATTGTAAATATGCCTTATAAAATCCCTAATACCTGTAATATCTTTACTCCCAGATGAAAATTCATTGTATATTTCATCTAATAAAACCACTTTAGCTGTTAATTCTGAATTTTCTATATGAAAATTAGCTATTCTCTGTGCCTGCTCTGAAAATTCACTTGTGGTTAATAGAAGGTAATTAATGTCATTTAGTGCGTGTAAATTTTGATTTTCTATACTAGCGTTAGCAACTGATTCTGGAGTGTAGTAATCATTTTCATTGACTACAACATATTCTTTTAAATCTCCTCCCATAGCCTTAAAAGAGAAATTTCCAGTTGAGGATTCATTGGTTATAGAAGTTACGTTTATATGATCACTTACTTCCCAAATTTGATAAATATTTTGAGAATTCTGTATTTGATATTCAACGATACCTGATGTATTTGCTGCACTAAAATTTCTGAAAGAAAACTGAAATCCATCAGATATTAACTGTTTTTTTCCGGAAATCTCAATAAAGTCTAAATAGGCTCTAGCTGACGGATTTCCTCCATTATCGTAATCTAAAAGAACCGACAACGTAGATGAGGTATTTGAAAAATTTTCTGAACTAATTCTATCTGATGCTAAATTGTCACTTCCTGAACTAATTGCTGAAAAATTAAGTGAAAAAAGCTCCTGTGAGTTTACATTCACCTTCATAGTTGATGTTAATCCTGAAACGCCAACTGCTCTAACTGTTATTTTTAATGGTTCGTTTTGAACTGCATTGGGAAAAGGTATTTGAAAGGTTTGTTGATTTTCTAAGCTAAATTCCTCTCCGAGCCACCTTCGTCCAGTGGCAAAAAGATTAGATGTTTCGTTTTCATAGAATGTGTAATCATTAAAAGTAGTGATTTCAGTAACTGGATTTCCAGAAACAGGGACTGCGTTTTGTATTCTTTTTCCATCTTGATCATTTACTGTAATAAAATAATAGGCTTTATCAGAATATATATTTTGTTTATGAGTAACTTCTTGTGATGTTGTATTTACAGACCAACTATGTGGACCTTTGGCATAAAAAAGAATGTAATCATTTGTATCAAAAGAATTGTCTTCTTCTCCTTCTACAAATATGGCATTCTCATGAAGATCATCATATCTAAAAACACCATTAGATTCAGGTAACAAATCACCTCCATTCCCATAAATGTGAATTTTTTTCGGATTTAAGTTATTGGTAGCTATCCCAATCTCCTGTAAAAGAGATTTATCAATTTTAAAAACACCTGTTGTATCAACAGAAAATTTGAACCAAATCCCCTCTGAAAGTACAGAATTAATAACTTGACTTTGTATAGTGAGGGAAAATAAAAAAAATAAGTAAGCAGTAAAATATTTTTTCTTTAGAATCATTTTTCAAAGAACGCAAATTATAGGGATATATTTTGTGTTAAAGATTGATATCTAATAATATTATGAAATCTCAGACGTTAAAAGAGCGTTAACATTGATGAATGAGTCATTAAATATTCAAATTTGGTGTTGTGAGAAAACAATTTTATTGTAAATTGCAAAACCTAATAAAACTCTAATATTAGAAAAATAATATGAATAAATTTTTTAGAATAACACTGTTTCTATTCAGTTTGTCTTTGCTAATTAGCTGTAATTCAGCTAGGGATAATAAATCGTCTTTAACGGGATGGAATTTTAACGATCCTAAGTATGGTAGTTACATCAAAGGAACTTCATTCCAAGGTCAAAAAGTTCCTGATGGAATGGTAGCAATTGAAGGTGGGAGTTTTACAATGGGTCAAGTTCAAGATGACGTAATGTTTGATTGGAATACAACGCCACAGCAAATGCATGTTCGTTCTTTTTATATGGATGAGACTGAGGTTACCAACTCAGAATACTTGCTTTTTTTACAAGTAACCAAAGATGTGTTTCCTCCTGAAGAAGAAAAATATAAAAACATTTACAACTCGTTACTTCCAGACACACTTGTATGGAGAAGTAGCTTAGGAAATACTGAATTATTATCTGAGAGCTACTTGAGACATCCTGCCTACTCAGATTATCCAGTAGTTGGTGTTAGTTGGATTCAAGCAGTTCAATATTGTAAATGGAGAACTAGTGCAGTTAATCTAAAAAGACTTATAGATAAAGGTGTTTTATCTAATGTATTAGAAAACGATACCATTAGAAATTTCTTCGATACAGATTTATATTTAGAGAATCCTTACAAATTATTTGACGGAGATTCTACTGTATACAAAAAAGGACTTCCAGATAATAAATTAAGAAAAAAAGGAGCTCCAAGACCTGAAAAAGGAGCTTTTACAGGAAGACAGGTAACTTCACTTGATGGTATATTATCACAAAAATTTAGACTTCCAACAGAAGTTGAATGGGAATATGCAGCAAAAGCCATAAGTGGTAACAGAGAGTACAACAACATTAGAGGTAGAAAAAAATATGCTTGGGATGGGAAGTTTACCAGAGATAAATCTAAACGATATAAAGGAGATCAACTAGCTAACTTCAAACAAAGAAAAGGAAATTACAGTGGTTTGGCTGGATGGTCTGAAGATGGTTCTGATATTCCTATTAAAGTAAAATCATATCCGCCAAATGCCTTTGGATTGTATGATATGTCAGGGAATGTAGCTGAATGGGTTGCAGACGTATACAGACCAATTGTAGATACTGAGGCCAATGATTTTAATTATTTTAGAGGGAATATTTTTACAAAGAAATTAATAGATGCAAACGGTGATGTTGTAGTAATTGGAGAAACTGGAGAATCGTCAATTAAATATGACACCTTACCTAATGGAAAAATAATTCCTATCGAATTTCCTGGAGAAATTAAATATGTCCCTGTAACTAAGGATGACACCTTCATGAGAAGAAATTACAACACTGCCAACAATCTCGATAAAAATGACGGTGATAAGTATTCAAATAGATTGTATGATTTAGAAGATGAACAACGTACTAACAAATCTAGAATGTATAACTCTCCAACAATTAGTAAAGATGAGGAAACTGGGAAAGTAAATCAATATGATATTAACAAACGTACTACACTTATTAGCAATAAAACTAGAGTCCACAAAGGGGGTTCTTGGCAAGATAGAGAGTATTGGCTAGACCCTGCACAAAGAAGATATCTACCGGAATACATGTCTACAAATTACATTGGGTTTAGATGTGCTACTGATGTGTTAGGAACGTTAAGCTTTAAGAAAAAAACAGCTAGAAACCCATCTAGATAAAAGTAAATTAAATAAATATAAACCTCATTGAATCATTTTCAATGAGGTTTTTTTTATCTTTAACACAATGAATATTGAAGATTTATATAGTTTATACACTAAAAATTACCTGGTAGACACAGACACCAGAACTATTAGACCAACTTCTATATTTTTTGCTTTGAAAGGTGACAATTTCAATGGAAATACATTCGCTAAAAAAGCCATAGAACTTGGAGCATCATATTGTGTTATAGATGAGGCTGAATATGAGATTAAAGGCGTTACTATTTTAGTTAATAATGTACTTGAAACATTACAATCTTTAGCAACTTACCATCGTCAAAAATTAGGAATTCCAATCATTGGAATTACAGGAAGNAATGGAAAAACAACTACCAAAGAGTTAATACATGCTGTTTTAAAAACACAATTTAAGGCCACTGCAACTAGAGGAAATTTGAACAATCACATAGGTGTTCCACTCACTCTATTATCTTTTACTAATAAAACTGAAATTGGTATTGTAGAGATGGGAGCTAATCATCAAAAAGAAATTGAATTTCTTGCTACTATTTGTGAGCCAGACTTGGGCTACATCACAAATTTTGGAAAAGCGCACCTAGAGGGTTTGGAGGAGAAGAAGGAGTTATCAAAGGAAAATCTGAACTTTATACTTATTTGAGAGAACATAATAAAACAGCCCTTATTAATCCAGAGGATCCAATTCAATTAAAATTAACTAGTTCATTAAATAGTATTGTATTGAATAATAAGATTTCAATCCAGTCTATTCAGCCTTTTTTAATGGTGCATTATAACAATCAGGATGTAAATACTCATCTGGTTGGGGCTTATAATGAAACCAATATAAAAGCAGCTATCTCTATTGGAGAGTATTATGGTATCACCAAAAGTAATATCATAACTGCTATAGAAGGTTATCAGCCTACTAATAATAGATCTCAACTCATCAAAAAGAAAAGTAACACCCTACTTCTAGATGCTTACAATGCCAATCCA
>JGI20156J14371_10003692_pt1 | contig 11325 bp, 10 predicted proteins | sample COG_06_FD_14371 | JGI IMG/M metagenome (IMG submission 14371)
GAAAAACCATGGGACGAAGAAGATCTTCGAGATGCAATTGTTAAATTAATCGATGCCAAATCAATTTCGTAGTTAATTCATACAAAAACTGATAAATTATTTTAATGAAACAAAATAAAAATATTTTTGGAAATCAAATAGTTAAACCAATTATTTGGTCCTTCTTTCTACTTGTTTTTTCCAATAGTTTACACTCCCAAATGAGTGCAAGACTCAATGCTTATGGGCACATTAATTTTGAATCTGTTTTCTCAGATACCACGTATTCCAATTTCAGTTTGGGAGAACAGGAGTTATTTATCAATGCCAAGTTCAATGATAATTTCTCGTTTTTAGGAGAGATTACTTTAAATTACGCTGGTCATGGCAATTACAGATTAAATATTGAAAGGCTCAGATTGAAGTATAATTATTACAAGAATCATTCGCTAATTATGGGGAAATTTCATACGCCTGTCAATTATTGGAATGACGTATATTATCATGCAAGATTGTTCTTCCCGACCATTGATCGTCCTTTAATGTTTTCGAAGTGGATTCCGGTTCATACTTTTGGGATGCGATTACAAGGACAAAATATTGGTAAAAACAATTTTGGTTATGATCTTTTAATAGGCAGCGGAATGGGCTCTGAAGATATACACAATGTTTTTAAGGAGACATCCATTACTGCCGCTGTTCATTGGAAGCCTACCGATGAAATGAGATTTGGGTTCAGTGGTTATCTTACTTCAATGGATGATGCATCTGAAATGGCAGCTCATAGTCATGGTGGTGGCGAGCATGAAATGAACATGTATTCCGGACCTCTAGATTTTCAGATGCTTAACGCTTCAATTGCCTATTTTGGTGAAAAGTGGGAAGTTCTAAATGAATTTAGTTTTAACCGAACGAAAACGGATACACTCGGTGTATCAAATAATATATCAAATTATACATATGTTGGCAGAAGGTTTCTAGAAAAGAATGTAGCTTTTACAGGATTTGATGTTTTATATACGGGTGAAAATGATCTTCATACGTACCCTTATGACAGAATGAAGTTTATTCTTGGTTATAAATATGAATATTCAGAAAGATTAAATGTAAAAGCACAGATAGAATATTATACAAATATTTATGATGATCACACTCATGATCATTCTATAGGGTCGAAGTACGAATTTAAAATCCAAATGTCATATGGTTTATAGATTGCGATACACCTTAATTATTTTATTATTCTTGGTCAACGGCTATGATCTCAATAGCCAAATTACTCTGAATGATTTTTCAATTGTAGTTATTGGGAACAATACCGGCACAAAAAAAATGAGTGAAACCACAATCAAACAATATTTTAAGGGTAAGTATAATAAATGGCCGAATAAAAAGAGGGTTATCGTTGCACTTGCGTCTTCTAAACATCCAAAAGTGGAATGGTATTCTAATTTATTGTTTAATAAATCGTTTTTTGCAGTTAAAAAATATTGGTATTCTTTGGTTTTTCAGGGCCGGAATGATGCACCGTATTTTTTCGCTTCAGATCAAGAGTTGATTGAATTTGTGAAATTGAACCCAGGTGCAATTGCTATTGTTGAAAAAAGCAGTAAAGTCCCAGAACATTTAAAGATCAAGTTAAATGAGTAAATTTTTCAACTCTTTCACTTTTAAAATATGGCTTCCTTTTACTGTTGCTCTGATTTTTATTATAGCTGTTTCTGCTTGGTATTACCCGCTAAAACAAGAGCAGTTTTTGCTAGAAAACAAGAGAGGGCAAGTACAGGAGCTGGCAAAAACAGTGGCAACAAGTTATGAGTTGGCTTTCACTGATTCTGATGAAACACAGGTTTTTAGGCGAGTTAAACAAATCATTGATTTTGCCAAAAACGACCATGACATAGACTACATACAGATTTATGAAAACGGAAAAATAGAGCACAAATTTTCTAAAGAAGGGGAGGGAGGTGAAAAGCAATTAAATAATGACACATATATTTATGAAGATTGGAAATTCAATTATATTAACAGTGAAGGATATAGGATAAATGGTTTCGTAAGGATTGCCATTTTAAAAGCGGGTATTGAAGATGAGATCTTTCAGATGAACTATCCGATTTACATGATTTTATTTGGCATTGCTTTATTTTTATCCGTTACATTCTATTTGTTGGCGGGCTGGCTGTCTCGACCAATTGTAAGACTGACACAATCCACTTTAGCGTTAAGTAAACAAGACTTTTCTACAAAGCTTCCAGAATACAGTGCTAATGACGAAATAGGTTCGTTAATTAAGTCGATCAACGAATTGAAAAACAACCTTATTGAACAGAAATCTAAAAATGATAAATTTGTTTTTGGCCTAGAGGAGTTGGTCGATAAAAGAGCAAAAGACTTAAGAGAGACTCAGGCTCAGATGGCTTTGGCTCAGAAAAATGCAAAATTTGGCACAATACGATATTCTTTTCTAGATGATTCTTGGACCAGTTCGGAAGAGTTCGATTTAATTTTGGGAGTAACTAAAAAGACGGTTAAAAACCTGAGTGGCTTACAATCATTATACAAAGAAGAGGAGGAGGGTTATTTAAATGGTATTTGGAATGAGATGATTTCTAAAAAAGAAAAGAATCACTCATCGGATTTCAAGTTAAAGAGATTTTCTGATGCTCAAGTTTTGACCTTNAATCAAGTAATAGAGATTAAATTTAAAGGGGANGANCCTGTGGAATTGATTGGTTCTATTCAGGACATCACGGAAAGGACGAAAATTCAAGAAGAGGTAGAACGCTTATCACATGTCGCTACTAAAACGACGAATTTGGTTGTTATTACAGATGTTCAAGAACGAATTGTTTGGGTAAATGACGCAACTGTGAAAATGACTGAGTATTCACGAGAGGAAATCATTGGCAAAACTCCAAGGATGTTTCAATCTAAAAATACAGATGCAAAGACCAAATCATATATTCGCGAAAATCTAGCAAAAGGAAATATTATTAGTGAAGTCGAAATCTTAAATCAATCTAAAAGTGGCAGAGAATATTGGTTGAGTTTGAATATTGTACCTATAAATGATAATGATGATAATTTAACGGGTTATATAGCGATTGAGTCCGACCTTACAGATCACAAGAAGCAACTTCATTTAATCGAAGAAAAAGAAAAGAATTACAGGAGTCTTTTGGATAATTCAAGTGAAATGATTCACTCCTTAAATGAGGCAGGACAAATTAAATATGTAAATAGTGCTTGGCTAGAAAACATGGGGTTTAAAGACTTTAATGAAGTAGAAGGTCGACCCATTTTAGAATTTTTTACGGATGACACTTTGAAAGAGTTTAGTATAGTTATGCCTCAATTAATGAAAGGGGAACATGTAGAAGACTTAACTTGTGAATTTCTTGATAAAGGCGGAAGTGTAGTGGATATTAAGGGGAGGTCAAAACCAATTATGGTCGATGGTAAGTTTGCCGGGTCCGAGGCTTTTTTATTTAATGTCACATCCGTTTTAAAAACGGAGAGGAAACTCGTTAAGATGTCTGAATTTCAAAACCTTTTAATGCAGATTTCCACAGAATATATAAATGCTCCTATATCTGAGATAAATAATTTGATCAATCAATCTCTTTCTGATATGGCTGGATTTTCATCTGCCGATAGGGCATATGTATTTAGATATAACTACGAGAAAGAAATCTGTTCGATTACCCATGAGTGGGTGGGTAGAGGGATCCCCTCTCAAATAAATGAATTGACCGAAATGCCCTTTTCTTCAGTTCCCTTCTCATTACAAAAACACAAAAAAGGTGATTTTGTAGAGTTTCCTGATGTATCTAAGGTACAAGACAAAAGAATCCATGCTGTATTAACTGAAGAAGGCATACAGAGCTTGATATCCATCCCAATGATGGATGGTGATGTTGCCATTGGTTTTATTGGTTTCGACATCATGAAGACGAAAAGGGAATTCAATTCTAATGAAAAAAACCTAATGCGTCTATACGCACAGATGATTGTGAATGTTTTTAATAGAATGAAATTCATTGAAGAACTCCAAAGCACTAAAGAGGCTTTATCTGATATAAATAAATCTCTAGAGAAAAAAGTTATTGAAAACACAAAAAAGAATATAGACTTGTCTCGTTCTATACTCGAACAAGAAAAACTAGTAACGATTGGTGAAATTTCTGCGGGTATTGCGCATGATTTAAATACGCCTTTAGGAACAATTAGAGTTGGATCTGATAATGTGAGTTATATCATTGATAAATTGTTTAGAGATGATCTTAATGGTTTTAGCAAGAACGAATTGATTGAGATTATAGATTATGTGAAGAAAAATAAAATCGAAATTTATGTTGGTGGTTTGCAAATGCGAAAAGAAAAGGAGAATATAAAAGAATTCTTATTCTCAAAATATCCTGATAGAAATGAAGAGGAATCAATGAAGTTCACTGATTTATTTGTCAAATGTAGGATTAATGAATCGCAAGATAAACTCATCGACAAACTCATCAACAAAAAGAATGGAATAGAATACCTAGAATTACTAAATCAAGTACAAATGGCGATTGCGCAGTTGGACACCATTAAAACATCAAGTGATAAAGCGGTCCGGGTTGTGCAAGACATGAGGGCGTTTATTAAAGGGGAAACGACGGTTGAAAGAAAAATGATTAATCTTCGAGAAAATATTTCTACAGTACTCGGTGTATTCAACTATGAAATCAATCTAAATGTGGATTTGAAATTTGAAGTTGATGAATCAATAGAATTTATGGGTTATGACATTAAGTTATTTCAATTGTGGTCAAATATTGTTAAAAATGCTCTTGAAGCTATGTCTGATCAGGAAGACAAATATTTTGGTGTGATAGCTGTACAAGAAGAAGGACAGATAAAAGTCACTTTTGAGAATAATGGCCCTGAAATACCCAAAGAGATCATTTCATCTATTTTTAATAAGTTTTATACTACAAAAGCGAAGAAGAGTGGTTCTGGTTTAGGTCTTAGTATTGTGAAAAATGTTTTGAGAGAACATAGAGCAAATATTAATATTGAGTCTTCAGATAAGATGACCAAATTTATAATTACTTTTGAAATATGACAGAATTTAAATATGCTGTAATTTGTGTTGATGACGATCCTTACATTCTTCAAATGTTGGGTTTTCAATTGTCCAAAATTATGGATCAAAAATGTACTTTAATAGAGTATTTTACCGATCCTAAGGTTGCTCTTGAAAATATTGACCAAATGGTATCAGAAAGCATAGACATTATTTTTGTTATTGTTGATTATCAAATGCCAAAAATGAATGGCGCGGACCTTATTCGTGCTGTTAAAACGAAATATGCTGATTTGCGTTGTGTGATGCTTTCAGGTCAGGCAAATACCTCATCTGTAAATTCGCTGAAAGAAGAAAATTTATTGGAGCAGTTTTTGGCCAAGCCTTGGGATGAATCGGAGCTATTCGATGCCCTTATTCCTCTTATTAATTCTCGTAAATAAAGAGTTTACATGAAAACAATTTTAATACTTGGAGCAGGGTTATCTGCTTCATCTATGATCAGATACTTATTGCAACATTGCGAAAAAGAAAACTGGAGATTAAGAATAGTAGATCGAGATAAAAATCGGATTCTATCTTTAATCAATAATAATCAGAATGCTGAGGCTCTTGATTTTGATGCTACAGTTTCAAGTGTTAGACTTGCTGAAATAGAAAATGCTGATTTAGTGATTTCCATGCTTCCAGCTCGTTTCCACGTTGAGGTTGCAGAGGATTGCATTACGGCAAGAAAAAATCTCATAACCCCTTCATATATTTCTCCTGAAATGAAAGCGTTAAACCAAAAAGCCATAGATGCTGGTGTAACGATTATGAATGAGATTGGTGTTGATCCTGGGATTGATCACATGAGTGCCATGAAAATTATTGATAAAATTAAAGATAACGGAGATACACTTCATAGTTTTAAGTCATTTTGTGGTGGACTCGTTGCCGAAGAACATGATAATAACCCTTGGAGGTATAAGTTTACTTGGAATCCAAGAAACGTTGTTCTTGCAGGTAAAGGAGGAACTGCTATGTTTTTAGATAATCATAAATTTAAGTACATACCATATAATCGTTTATTTGATCGATTAGACCGCATTACGATTCCTGGACATGGTAAGTTTGTGGGTTACCCAAATCGAGATTCATTATCCTATCAAGAAACCTATGGTTTAAAAGGAATTGCTACTCTTTACAGAGGGACATTACGCAGACCCAATTTCTGCAAGGGTTTTAATGTGTTTATTGAACTTGGTATGACAGATGATTCTTTTGCTATGGCAAATGCTTCTCAAATAAGTCCACGCGATTTCCTTAATGCATTTTTGCCGTACATACCGAACCTGTCGGTTGAAGATAAATTTAAATATTTCCTAAGAGAGGACAGGATGTATCTTTATGACCAATTTGAGTGGCTTGGCGTATTTGATGACGATACTGATTTTGGATTTGAAGGTGCAACCCCTGCGAAACTTTTAGAAAAATTAATGGTAAGAAAAATGTCACTATCAGATGAAGATAAAGACATGCTGGTGATGTATCATGAGTTTGAGTTTGAGCAGGATGGGAAAAATAAAAAAATCGTATCTTCTATGATCAGTATTGGTGAGGACCCAATCTACACTGCTATGTCAAATACCGTAGGTCTTCCTATTGCAATTTCGGCAAGAATGATTTTAAACGACCAAATAAATGTCAAGGGAGTTACGTTACCGATACAAAAAGAAATATATGAGCCCATTTTAAAGAGTCTTGAAGAAAATGGAATCATTTTTAATGAATATGAATCAGAACTTTAAATAATATGACAAAGAAAGCTGAAGAAAATCAAATGAATATTGAATTGTCCGAAGAAATGGCATCAGGCATATATTCTAATCTTGCTGTAATCACCCATTCCCCGTCAGAGGTAATTTGTGATTTTATTCAGGTAATGCCCGGAATGCCCAAGGGTAAAGTTAAATCTAGAGTAATTATGACCCCTCAGAATGCCAAGAGGTTTCTTAAAGCATTGAAAGATAATATGTCCAAATATGAAGATCAATTCGGGGTAATTGAGGACCCAAAGAATGGGATACCTCCAATGAATTTCGGGACTCCAAATACAATGGCTTAATAGATATCATTTGACACTCACCGTTTGTATACCCATTTATAATCAGGATGTAACTGGTCTTGTTTATGCGTTACTCAAACAAACGAAGTTAACCAAAGGTTGTGTCAATATTGTTGTTTTGGATGATCATTCTGAAACAGCTTTTCATCAAATAAACTCTGTGCTATCCAAAGATGTGAGTTATATCCGTTTGGATAGCAACATAGGAAGATCTAAAATTCGAAACAAATTTTTAGAATATACAGATTCTGATTACTTACTATTTATTGATTGCGATTCCACTATTGTCGATGATCGTTATATCCGTTGCTATCAAGAGTATTTGGAGCAGCATCACCCATCTGTTGTTGTTGGCTCAAGCGTATATCAAAAGAAACAACCTAAACGACTATATAAGCTAAGGTGGTCCTATGGGTCCAAAATAGAGAGTCAGAGTACAGAGGAGAGAAAGGTAAACGCTAACACCACATTTAAAACGAATAACTTTATTATATCGAAGAGCTGTTTTCAAAAAGTGTCATTCAACGAAAAACTCAGTGGATATGGTCATGAGGATACTCTTTTTGGTTATGAATTGAATAAAAACAATATTGAAATTCAACATTTGAACAATCCTGTTTTAAATGGAGATTTGGATACCAATGAAGAATTCCTCTTAAAAACTGAGGAGGGCCTTGGTAATTTATTAAAAGTATGGAGAATGGTAAACTTTGATTCTCAACTGCTTGAAAAGGTGAGGATTTTAAAATATTACAATAGATACAAGAATTCGATATGGTTTAAAATGTCATTTCTATTTCTTGGAAAGCCGATCAGGTTTTTATTGAGCATGGGTTGGTCAAGTATCGTTTTATTCAATTTTTATAAACTGGGCTATTTGATTCAGCTGAATTCTAAAAAACGATAAATCATTGTTTTATAGCCTCGATTAGTTTAAGTCTTTCAATTAGCCAATTTTCATTCTTTGCCGTCGAATTGCAATTTTCTTTCAATTCATGTTGAAGTTTCTTATTCTCTTTGAAGGCCATAATAGAATTTGCAATCCTTTCAGGAGTAACATCTTCAATTATGATTCCTATATCGTACTTAATAATAAATTTTTCAATCTCTTTTAGACGGTTGCTTAATATNGGTGTTCCCGCATGCATGTAATCAAACAGTTTATTGGGTAATGCAAGTTNNTGGTTTTGATTTACAGCCTTATCCATGAGTAGTCCAAGATCTGCCATTTGAGTTATTTTCATTAATTCAGGATAAGGCCTTCGGGAGATGAATTTCACAAACTTGGAAAGCTGGTGTTCTTCAACCAAAATTTTCGCCGCAGGAATAATATCCCCATCCCCTACAATTAGTAAAACACAATTCTCACAATGCTTGATTGATAAAATTGACTCTTCGATACCTCGGTCTTTATTCAGACCAGAGCCCTGAATAATAAGAATAAAGTCATTCTCATTTATTCCCAATGATTTATAATTGGCTCCCTCATTTTGAATTTCATACGGAAGTGGTATGTTTCGAACAACATGAATTGGAACCTTATATTTCTGATTGTATATTGAAGCAATGGATTCATTCACCGTAATTACTGTTTTTAGTTTTGGGAAAATCCATTTCTCTAATCTCAACCAGATGCTTCTTTTAAAAGGGTGTTCCTTAAGTTCACTGACTTCGGTAAACAATTCATGAGTGTCATATATGATTCTCGCTTTTGGTTTAAAGAGGTAAGCCAGGTAACAAGCCGGTAATGTGTCAAGATCATTTGAGAAAATGAGACTGGTTTTTTTAAAAATAAGAAATAAGAAAATCCGAAAATTTAAATTCAAATAAAATAAAGGTCCTTTTTCAAACCATAAGTGCATACGCTTTGTTTGATAGTTCCTTGGAGGCATTTCCGGGCTGTTTTTTTTCTTCCTCCCCATCAAGACCACGTTATAATCAAGCTCTTTAAGTACCTCGCAAGTCTTGGCTACACGGTTATCCGTGACGAGGTCGTTAGATACACAAACGATGGCATTTTTTTTAACTTTCATATTTAGACTTTGCAAAATATTGATTTTAACGAAGCTGGCAATAGAAATTTAAAGATTAAAAATATTAAAAAAAATAGTTTGTGATAAAAAAAACTTTCATACATTTGCAGTCCCAAAAATAAAGATTTTGGGTGTATTACGTTCTTTTTTTTTTGTGATACCAACAAATTGCCGATGTAGCTCAGTTGGCCAGAGCAGCTGATTTGTAATCAGCTGGTCGGGGGTTCGAATCCCTCCATCGGCTCGGAATTGTTGGGGAGATACTCAAGCGGCCAACGAGGACAGACTGTAAATCTGTTGGTTTTACCTTCGCAGGTTCGAATCCTGCTCTCCCCACAGAAAGAAAATAAGCGGGAGTAGCTCAGTTGGTAGAGCGTCAGCCTTCCAAGCTGAATGTCGCGAGTTCGACCCTCGTCTCCCGCTCACTTTCGTTTGAGCTGCCGGTGTAGCTCAGGGGTAGAGCGCTTCCTTGGTAAGGAAGAGGCCACGAGTTCAAATCTCGTCATTGGCTCATAGGTAAAAAAAAAATTGCGCTTGCGCAGGAATGTTTTAAAAAAGTAAATTATTAATTAAGTAACAAATAGAAAAATGGCAAAGGAAAATTTTGATCGTTCCAAACCACACGTGAACATTGGTACAATTGGTCACGTAGATCACGGTAAAACAACTTTGACAGCTGCGATTTCAAGCGTATTGTCAAACCAAGGTCTTGCATCTGCAAGAGATTTTAGTTCAATTGACAACGCTCCTGAAGAAAAAGAGCGTGGTATTACTATTAACACATCTCACATTGAGTATGAAACAAAAAACCGTCATTACGCTCACGTTGACTGTCCAGGTCACGCCGATTATGTAAAGAACATGGTTACTGGTGCTGCTCAGATGGATGGTGCTATTCTAGTTGTTGCTGCAACAGATGGTCCAATGCCACAAACTCGTGAGCACATCCTATTAGGAAGACAAGTTGGTGTTCCAAGATTGGTTGTATTCATGAATAAAGTGGATATGGTTGATGATGAAGAATTATTAGAATTGGTTGAGATGGAAGTAAGAGAATTGCTTTCTTTCTACCAATATGACGGTGACAACACACCAGTTATTCAAGGTTCAGCACTTGGTGCATTGAACAATGAAGATAAGTGGGTTGCTACAATTAATGAATTAATGGAAGCTGTGGATACGTTTATCGAACTTCCTCCACGTGATGTTGATAAGCCTTTCTTAATGCCAGTTGAAGATGTATTTACGATTACAGGTCGTGGTACGGTTGCAACGGGTAGAATCGAAACGGGTGTTTGTAACACAGGAGATCCTGTTGAGATCTTAGGTATGGGTGATGAAAAACTAACATCAACTGTAACGGGTGTTGAAATGTTCCGTAAGATTCTAGATAGAGGTGAAGCTGGTGATAATGTTGGTATCCTTTTGAGAGGTATTGAGAAGTCTCAAATCAAAAGAGGTATGGTTATTTGTAAGCCAGGTTCAACTAAACCACATCAAGAGTTTAAGGCTGAAATATATGTTTTGAAGAAAGAAGAAGGTGGACGTCACACTCCTTTCCATAACAAATACAGACCACAATTTTATTTCCGTACAACTGATGTAACAGGAGAAATCTTTTTAACTGACGGTCGTGAAATGGTAATGCCTGGAGATAATGTAACAATCAATGTTAAGTTGATCGTTCCTGTAGCCATGGGCCAAGGTCTTCGTTTTGCAATACGTGAAGGTGGAAGAACTGTTGGAGCTGGACAGGTTACGGAAATCGTTTCGTAAGAAAAAATATAAAGTTTAAAATAAGGGGAGCCTATGGCTCCCCTTTTTAAACGGGTGTAGCTCAGCTGGTAGAGTAGTGGTCTCCAAAACCATTGGTCGTGGGTTCGAATCCTACCGCCCGTGCAGGATTAAAGAAAGATAGTAATGAAAGTGATAGCATATATACAAGATACCTACAATGAATTGGTTCATAATGTAACTTGGCCAACTTGGGAAGAGTTACAGAACAATACAGTTCTTGTTGTGGTCGCGTCTATTATACTGGCACTTGCCATTTTTGTGATGGATAAAGTGTTTGGAAATGATCCAAACTTTTGGTGGAATGGAGTACTTGGATATATTTACAATTTTTTCTAAACGAT
>JGI20156J14371_10003693_pt1 | contig 11324 bp, 9 predicted proteins | sample COG_06_FD_14371 | JGI IMG/M metagenome (IMG submission 14371)
TCAAAGCCTGCCATCGTTTGATCAACAATTTGCTTAGCAGTCAGTATCTCATCGATGCGCCCAGCCACCTGACCACCCAATGGAATAGCCGCTTCCATATCACCACCAAAATACAGTGCCTGTAAGTTGGCCATGTTTGCCATCACATCAATTTTACCCTGAGGCTCAAGCGCCGCAGTGCGTTCCGTACGCAGTGCTCGTAGTGCCGGCCTACCCTGCTGATTCAAAAATACGGTATCTGTCTCTTTAGAATTAACAATCGCGTCTTTCCAATTGCTGTGCACGGGAGACTCGGCACAGGCGAGCATACGTGTACCCATCTGCACACCTTCGGCACCCATAGCAAAGGCCGCGGCCATTGAAGCGCCGTCGCTAATACCACCAGCGGCAATAATAGGCACGTTACAGCGTGAACGAATCAACGGCAGTAATACCATGGTCGATACCGGACTGGGGTTTTTGAAACCGCCGCCTTCACCGCCCTCAACAATTAGGCCGTCAACACCGGCATCTAATGCTTTAAGTGCCATATCCAAGGTGGGTACTACATGAAAAACCGAAATACCGGCATCTTGAAATTCTTTAGTACAAACCGCGGGGCTACCTGAAGAGGTGGTTACAAACTTAATGCCCTGCTCAATCACGAAGTCGATAATGTTGGTACCGCGCACATAGGACAGGGCCACATTCATACCAAAGGGTTTGTCGGTGAGATCGCGCATTTGGGCAACCTCGGCCTTGATATTGTCCAGCTCACCGGAAGAGGTTTCGATAATACCCATGCCGCCAGCATTACTTACCGCTGCCGCTAATTGCGCACGGGCTATCCAGCCCATGGGGGCTTGAATAATGGGGTACTGGGTGCCGGTTAATGCGGTCACGCGGTTGTTAATTGCCATAGGAGTTGTCCGTCTCTTTGTTTCTTATTATTTTTTCTTATTGTTTTTTATTATGGTTTTACTATTCGTTAATAATGTTGATTGCATTCATGGCCAGTGGCTGGACCATCGCACCCACTGAATTAGCACGCTTATTAGACGCATTGCCATCCGCAGCACGCTTGGCGACACCCTGACAAATCGCGGCCAAACGGAAGAAGCTAAAGGCCAGATAAAAAGACCAGTTATCAATTTTATCGAGTCCCATGCGCTCGCAATATTTAGCCACATACTCTTGCTCTGAAGGAATGCCCAGCGCCGCAACATCCACACCCATCAGTCCCGATGAGGTGCCCGGCTCTTCAGCCGCAGGAAGGCGCATGCCCATGCATTGATAAGCTAGATCGGCGAAGGGATGTCCCAACGTCGACAGTTCCCAATCCAACACAGCAATTACCTGCTGGTTGTCTTTGTCAAACATCAGGTTATCTAAACGATAATCACCGTGGACCAGAGATACCCGGCCATCATCTTCTGGCATATTATCCGCCAGCCATTGAATCAAGGTATCCATCTCACGAATAGGTGTTAGCTCAGAAGCTTTGTACTGTGAAGACCAGCGGTCGACCTGACGCTGAAAATAGTTACCCGGTTTTCCGTAATCTGCAAGGCCAACTTTCTCTAGGTCCACCGAGTGAATCGCCGCCATCACGCGGTTCATTTCGTCGTACATCTGACCGCGTAACTCATTGCTCGGAATAGCTGCAAGTGCCGAAGACCAGTGCACATTGCCATCGCAGAATTCCATAATATAAAACATGGAACCTTATCTCAGGATCTTCACAGAGATGATAAACCTTAGCGACCGGCACATCGGTCTCTGCCAGTGCAGCCAATACGCGGTACTCGCGATCCACCGCATGGGCAGACTTAAGGAGCTTGCCCGGCGGTTGGCGTCGCAGCACATAGCTGCCAGACACCGCATCGATTCTAAAGGTTGGATTAGACTGACCACCACTAAACTTACTGGCGGTTAGGGGCCCCTGAAAACCATCAACATTGGCCTCTAAATAGCGGGCCAATTCCAATTCATTAAGCGTATCTACGTCAGACATAATTTCTTCTTTTTGTTATTTACTTTTTATGCTTCTTAAGTAAGCTTCTATTTAAGTAGCCTTCTATTTAAGTAGCCTTCTATTTAAGTAGGTTTAACCGGTTCTATTACAAACCCGCTAAACGTTCCTTAATCAGACTATCGGCTTCAGACATAATACGGTCAATTAATTCTTTCACCGTAGGTACATCGTGAATCAGACCTGCCACCATGCCACAAGACCAGGCACCTGCATCCATATCACCGTCTTTCATAATCTTTGGATAGACGCCGGCTACTTCAGGGAGAATATCTTCGATCTTAATATCGCTACCTAGGGCTTTTTCTTTTTCGAGCAAACGCTCAACGGCTGGATTGTTAAGTACGCGTTCGGTATTACGCAATGGACGCATGACTAAGCGCGTATCTAATTCAGTCGCGGCAAGAATCGCTGTCTTAACATTTTCGTGAACAGGCGCTTCCTGAGTCGCAATAAAGCGTGTACCCATGTTCATGCCTTCAGCGCCCATTGCCAGCGAGGCAACCAGACTACGAGCATCGGCCATTCCGCCAGAGGATACAAACGGAATAGTCAATTCATCCGCCGCTCTTGGCAGCAGAATAAAGTTGGGAATATCGTCTTCGCCCGGGTGACCACCACATTCAAAACCATCCACAGACACGGCATCACAGCCCACTGACTGAGCCTTGAGCGCATGACGTACGGCAGTACACTTATGAATCACAACAATGCCGGCTTCTTTCAAGGCAGGCATATAGGGCGCAGGGTTATTACCTGCAGTCTCAACAACCTTAACGCCACCATCGATAACAGCTTGAATCAGGCCCGGGTAATCCGGAGGTGTCATAGAGGGAAGAAAAGTGATGTTCACGCCAAACGGCTTATCGGTCATGGTTTTGCAGCGAGCAATTTCTGCCGACAGCTTTTCCGGGGTGCCCTGGGTTAGGCCAGTAATAATACCCAGACCGCCCGCATTGGAAACCGCGGCTGCCAACTCGGCATACCCCACATGGTGCATGCCACCCTGAATAATCGGATGCTCGATACCTAATAGCTCTGTTATACGTGTCTTCATTTTTCAGTTCCTCTTAAAATATATTTCAACTTATAGAATGCTTTTATTTAACGCTCTTGTTAACGCGCTTTAAACGAGCGGGTTATTTGAACCGCTCGCCTTTTTCTACCAGGGAAACCAGTAGCGCACTCGGTGCCCAGAAATCATCGCCGCTCACTGTCTGATAATGACGCAGTTTTTCAAGCACCTTGTCTAGACCCATGCTGTTGGCATAATGCATAGGGCCGCCACGATAAACAGGCCAGCCGTATCCGTAGACGTAGCACACATCAATATCACTGGCGCGCACTGCAATGCCCTCTTCCAAAATCTTAGCGCCTTCATTAATCATCGGCAGTATGCAACGATCGAGAATTTCTTCATCAGAAATCTCGCCGCGCTCAACACCCAAGGAACCTGCAACCTCAGCAAACATATCCGTCGTAATCGCCGAGGGTGTTGCCATACGCTTGTCGTCGTAATCGTAGAAGCCCGCGCCGGTCTTTTGACCATAACGACCCAGATCACAGAGACGATCTTTAACATCCATAGGGTTAGAGTTATCTTTATCCCAACCCAGATCCAAACCGGCTAAATCGCCCATTTGGAAAGCACCCATGGGGAAACCAAAATCAAATAACACCTTGTCTACCTGCTCATAGGGCGCACCCTCAAGCGCCAAACGCGCGGCTTCAAACTGGCGTGCAAACAGAATACGGTTACCTACAAAGCCTGGGCATACACCAACCAGAATGGCGACCTTCTTAATACGCTTGGCCAGTGCCATACCGGTTTTGATTACTGCGTCAGAGGTTTTCTCACCGCGCACCACTTCAAGCAACTTCATTACATTGGCAGGCGAGAAGAAATGCAGACCAATAACCGACTCAGGACGGCTAGTCACAGAGGCAATTTCATTCAGGTCCAGTGCCGAGGTGTTAGAGGCGAGAATAGCGCCCGGCTTAGCAATACCGTCGAGGCGGGTAAATATCTCTTTCTTTACTGCCATGTTTTCAAAGACTGCTTCAATAATGAGATCGCAATCAGCGAGGTCAGCCATATCCAAGGTGCCAGTGACTAGACCACAACGCTGCTCAACCGCTTCAGCCGTTAAGCGACCTTTGCGAGCCGTGTTTTCATAGTTCTTGCGAATAGTGCCCAGACCACGATCCAGCGCAGGCTGGTTAGTCTCTACAATCGTGACTGGAATACCGGCATTGGCGAAGTTCATGGAGATACCGCCGCCCATTAGGCCGCCACCAATCACGCCGACCTTAGTAATGGGCAGTTCTTCAGTCGCCTTGTCTAGACCTGGTACCTTGGCCGCCTGACGCTCAGAGAAGAAAAAGTACTGCTGCGCCTGAGACTGAGGACCCGTCATCAGTTCGCCGAACAGCTTAGCTTCGGTTTTCATGCCCTCATCAAAGGGCTGATTAACCGCCGCTTCAATACAGCGAATGTTATATTCTGGGGCTAAAAAGCCACGGGTCTTGCGGGCCAGCATCTTACGCGTGGCAGCAAATATTTCGGGATTCTCTTTGGCACTCTGGAGTTTTGCGTCATTGTCACGAACACGCGGGTGACTGCCACCCTGAGCCCCTTTAGCAACCGCAAAGGCCAGTGCTTCAGTACGCAGATCACCTTCAACGAGCTGGTCAACTAAACCCAATTCAAAGGCTTCGGCAGCGCCGATAGGAACACCAGTGGTCACCATGGCCAGGGTCTTTTCTACACCCACAACACGAGGAAGGCGCTGAGTACCGCCAGCACCGGGCAACAGGCCTAGGTTAACTTCAGGCAGACCAAACTTAGCGCTAGGCACAGCGACTCTGTAGTTACAGCACAGAGCGGTTTCAAGACCGCCGCCCAAGGCAGTGCCGTGAATAGCAGCAACAATCGGCTTAGCCGAAGCATCCATGGTGCTTAGCACTGCATGAAAGTCAGGCCCCATAGGTTTTGAAGAAAACTCAGAGATGTCTGCACCAGCAATAAAGGTGCGCCCTTCGCAATAGATAAGAATAGCTGAGGCGCTGTCGTCGGCGAGTGCCTTCTCTACACCCTCTTTTAATCCCTGCCTAACACCCTGACTCAATGCATTAACCGGTGGGTTATTCAGTGTTAAAACGGCAACGCCTTGTTCGACGTTGTAATCAACCATTGTAGTGAGTGCGACCATAGCGAATTCTCTTCTCTTGTAATTGTTGTTATGGGAATATATTGACACCAATGATGCCACTATATTATCGTAATTCAAAGGATAGTTTAACCTAGAGGTTTTATTGTCGCCTTAGTCATTAATGACTGTGCGGTTACCAATTTACAAACACCCTTCCTCGAGACTATGTCTGAGCTTTTGGCTAAGAGTATGGCTAAGGGTGAAAACGGAGATTTACAATGAACCAACGATCAAAAATATGGCTCTCAAGCGCCCTCGTCTACGCCGCCTTTGTGTTTTGGTATACAGATTTTTCTGGTCCCCTAAGCGATACCGAAGTCGACCAGTTTGTCGTTACCATGACCGAGAACGGCAGCGAACCCAGCACAGTGGCCTACCTTGAAACCTTTTTACGCAACGACAGCGGCCGCCAGTTTTTAATGCTCAACGCACTGGATATGAATGACAATCCGCCAGATGTAGAGGGCGCAGAACCCGGAGAGTCTGCCCAGCAGCTAATGGATCGGTATATGGAACACATGTACCCAGAGCTCTTCAAGCGCGCCAGCCATCCGGTGATTTTTGGCCAGGCGGCCTATACTGTTCTCGACAATGTAGGTATTGAGAATGCGGAGCAATGGACCGACGGTGCAATATTTCGTTACCGCAGCCGTCGCAGCTTTATGGACCTTGTTGCCAACCCCAACCTTAAAGGCCGCCATGCGTTTAAGCTGGCAGCGCTGGATAAAACCATTGCCTACCCGATAGAAACTAGCATTTATCTGGGGGATATGCGTTTGATTCTGGGCCTGATACTACTGTCGATTACAGCCTTGCTGGATAGCTTTTTGCTCCCTAGAAAGCGCTCTAATTAAAATACCGGCTAGAGCGATAACGCTACTGTCATAGCGCCGCTGCATACTGAATATTTCATTGTATAATGGCATATGCTGTGCCAAGGTTAATTTATTGAGGGAAACCTTAGGCAAACCAGACTAGTTTGGCGAATAGCGCTACTCAGCTATGTCTAAGCGAAGATTAAACCAAGGTTAAGCGAAGGCTAAATAATAAAAAAGGTCACACCATGACTACTTTAAATACTTCCGCACATGAGGCTTCGAGAATGCCAGAAGGCCTTGAAATTGAAGTGCGCAATCGTCATTTTGATCTAGCCAGCAAGCTCGGTACCGACTGGTTGGATAACGACCCGTTTAAAACCGCCTTCTTTAACAGCATGAGCATTAGCTTCCCCATCGGCGAAAAATCCTTTATCGACAGCGTTAAAGCTTTCGACAATGCGATCACCGACACCAAGCTCAAAGCCGAAATGAAAAGCTTCTACGGCCAGGAATCTGTCCATCGCCGCGAGCATCAGAACTTCAATGAAATGCTCTGTGCAGAGCGTGGCTATGATCTTGAAAAGCTGGAGTCGCCCTATGTGAAGCGAGTCGCCCTAGGTAAAAAGCGCGCCTCGCCGAAAATGATTCTGGCCTCCACTGCCGGCGCCGAACATCTCACCGCCATTATGGCCGCAAAACTATTGCAAGGCTGGCTGCTGGGCAACGCAGACACCCAGATTAAAGAACTGTGGCTATGGCATGCCACCGAAGAACTTGAACATAAGTCCGTGGCCTATGACGTTTATACGCAGGTCGGTGGACGCTTTAAAATGCGCAAAACCATGATGCGTCTAACCACGTTTTATTTTTTATTCGATGCCCTGTCCAATGCGCTGAGGATGTTGAGTCATGACAACCAGCTATGGAAATGGCGTACCCTTAAAAGTGGCTGTCAGTTCTTACTGGGTAAGGAAGGAATCATTCGCTCGTTATGGCCAGAGTACAAAACCTACTTTAAAGATGACTTTCACCCCTGGAATAATGACAACCGTGAGTTGTTAGAAAATTGGGAGCATCTGTTAGAGCCGTCCTAATAGAGGCTCTAGCGCGATAGATAAAAGGCCCCTAGCACTATAAATAGAAATCTGAAAGCTGATAAAGGCCACTAGCACGATAGATAAAAGTTTCTAGCCTACTACTGGCGCGCAGCCAATTGCCGCTGAATCTCCTGAGCAAATAACCACAGCCTGTCCTGACCCCAGAGTGCCAGTAGCTGATCGCCCTTTTCATCCAGCAGGCGCATGCTCGGCACCCCCCACAGACCCGCCTCATACATAGCCAAGCGATTCTCCTCGAGGGACTGCTGCCAGCCGTCGTTACCAACAATCGTTTTGGCCACAGCCCAGTCCAGACCGGCAGCTTCTACTACCTTGCGCAGACCTCTATCATTGTTAGTGTTAACTCCCTCGGTAAAGGCTGCACGCAAAAAGCTCGACAGCAGCTCAGTCCCCTTGCCCTGTTCACAGGCCCAGGGATAAAGAGAATAGCAACGCCTTACTGGCTCACCAATAGGATCGTAGAAATTACCGAAGGGCACCTTGTCGTAACGCGCCTCACGGCAGGCATCAGAGAAAATATACAGGCCTTTTTCGCGGGTTGCCGGGACACCGCGCATTACCATGGGCAACACCGGACGAACACTGAGGGTGACACCGGTGTTCTTAGCCAAGGCCACTACCTGATCAAAAATCATCGCCGAATAGGGGCTGCGCAACGAGGGGTAAACCTCAAGGGTTAGGGTGCCGGTATCTTTTAAAGTAGCCGCAACCCGAGTTGGTCTTGGCATTACCAGAGGCTGCGGTGGCTGCAAGTCAGCGCCCAGTTCCCCTAAACGCGTCTCCAGATAATGCAGTCGGTCAACGCCCCAGTACCATTCTTCGCCGTAATAGAACATCCCACCGGAATAATGCTTCAGCGCAGCTCGGTGAGCATTGCCAGCCTCAAGCTTTGCGGCTAAGTCGCTCTTAGGTATTTTACCGTATTGTTTTGCCAAGGCCTTAAGTTGCTTAACATCACCCCCCCACAATGCATCACCTACCGCCGCCGCACAGTGAATAAAACCCTCGTGGGTCTGGGCCGCCAAAATCATGGACGCCAGTTCAAGCTGAGCCAGTTTAGGGGCATCCGTCTGTTTGGGAAAGTTAAGGCCGTACTCGGGCGCAATAAGACTTGAGTCATAGCGAGACAGACCAATCAGCAGCTCTGGCTCAGCAGAGTTCTTACCCTGGGGGCCAGTCACCAGATGACAGCGCAGCTCAATATCGTAGCGCGCCGCCAACGACTTCAGCGCCTGAGCCGCAAGGTGACTGTAACCATCATTAATCTGATGAAAGTACTCCACCACATGCTTGCGCCCATCCTTAACTCGCTGCTGCTCAACCTTACGACGGTTTGTGACTAGGTGCCCAGGCGACATAAGGCGCCTTATTATCGCAGACGACAGCCAGCGAAACCAAGGACTGGGATCCATCGTGGCGGCGCCACCCTGTTCTTTAAATTGCTTGGCCATCTACTGTTCCCTACTCAAACCCGTTGTGTTTACTGTGCCATCAAAGATAGTCGCTTCAGAGTATCAGAGCTTCACAGCCCGTGCCCGCCAGCAACCCATCTACCCGCACTCTATCCTGCTCATTAAGGCCGCGATACTGCTCATTAATCCATTGCAGGCACTTACCCTGATAGGTAAACGTTTGCTGGGTCCAACGACAGCCATCAATCTGTGCTTCCCAGGTTTTCTCCCCCCCTTGCAATGCCACAGCATTGGCCACCAAGGCGGTCGGGTAAACACGTCCCACCTCGGTAAGAATCGCCTTAAGGCCCGACCCAGAATCTTCAATTGCAACCCAGTCGCTGTCCTGAGGCTCCAGGCCGGTCTGATCTTCCATCAAACCCGTCCAGGCCACAGTGCGGGGTGAAAGCGTATGGGCAATCGCCCTAGGCGTTGGATCAAAGCCAACCAGCTGAGAAAACTGCCCATAGAGAGCGAAGTCTGCAGCCCCCGGACGCTTGCCCAGTAAATAGGGCTGCTGTTCAAGATGCAGCTCCATGGCAGAGAGTAAACGCCGATAGCTGGCATCAATCACCGGTGCCGTCACATCGTTCGAGCCCACCACATGCAAGCGCCCTACCTGGCGATCAGTAATAAAAGGTTTAAAATGATTTAGTTGATCGGTGCCCATATCAACCATCTGGTTCAAAGGCAGCAAGGTACCGGCATTGTCGGCGTCCTCATCAAAGTGCCAGCGATAGTGGAACATATACTTGGTACACCATTCATCGGCAAAGTCTTCCAGCAGATAATCAATAAACGCCAGAGCCGGATCCGTTGGAATCACCGAGCGCCCCTCTATCTCCGACTCCAAGCGACGAATAATCGGCGTTGAATCACAGACCGCCTGCAACGCCCCCGCCTCATCCGGCAACAAAAAGGTCGGTAAAAAACCAATTTTAGGCTTGGCAATTCCCATCTTCGTCAACTCAGTACCCGGGTCACCCCAGGTCAGGCTATAGGGAATGCGCCGGTACCTCAGAATCGAAATCATCTTGCGCGTATAGGGTGATGGCGGAGAACCAATAAGCTTAATGGGCAGGGATAGAGTCATAGGGGAGCAACCTTTATTATTGAGTGCTGAAATTGAGTGCTGTTATTAGTGCTGCTTTTGAGTACGGCTTGTAAGTACTGCTTATAAGCACTTTTTTTGGGGGGGCTGTATTTCCCCTGTGCTTTTCAGGTTTTTAGCCTGGGCAATATATTGACACAATGCATGCCATCATGTCACCCTTCTCCCAACCCGTTAAATAATAATCGGAACTGTCCATGAAAAAACGCACCGTCCTCGCCGCCCTAATAATCATTGTCAGCCTAGGCATCTACAGCCAACGGGGTGACATTGCCCTGGGTATACTGCCCGCCGCAATGGAAGCCAATCTGTCCACCAACAAAATAGAGGAACTCGGCGACGGCCTGCATATTGGCCTCTGTGGCGCCGGTGGGCCCATGCCCGCAGCCACGCGTTCAGGGCCCTGCGTGGTGGTCGTGGCCGCCGGCAAATTGTTTATGCTCGATGCCGGCAGCAATGGCATCAGAAATATGGGCCGTATGGGCTTCGATATAGGCCAAATTGAAGGGGTGTTTCTCACCCACTTCCATTCCGATCATATCGACGGCCTCGGTGAAGTTGCTACCCTGCGCTGGGCCGGCGGCGGTCATAACAGCCCACTCAACATTTATGGCCCAGAAGGCCTAGCCGACATAGTGAGTGGCTTTAACAGCGCCTATCAGCGCGACTCGGTGTATCGCAACGACCATCATGGAGATGCAGTCACACCCCTAAGCGGTGCTGGCATGACCGCCGTCAGCTTTCCCCAACCAGAGAACGGCGTGCTTACCACTGTTTACGCGCAAGATGACCTAACCGTAGAAATGCTCAGCGTAAACCATTTTCCCATCACACCCGCCGTGGCCTATCTGTTCACCTATAAAGGGCGCACCGCACTTGTGTCTGGCGACACCAACAAATCCGCCAACCTGCAGCAGTTTGCCACGGGCATAGATCTGCTAGTCCACGAAGCCCTATCAACCACAATGGTCAATGCCATGGGCAGTGGTGCCTTGGCCTCTGGCAATCTCAGCTTAGCCAAGATTTTTGGCGATATTCACGACTACCACACCACACCGACAGAGGCAGCAGAAATTGCCCGAAATGCACAGGTAGGCCACCTGCTTTATTACCATGTGGTGCCGCCTCTGGTAATACCCGGCTCAGAAGCCGCCTGGTTAGACGGCGTGGATGATATTTTTAAAGACTATACCCTGGGTCAAGACGGCGTTCTGTTCTCGCTGCCTGCCAACAGCACCGATATCATCGAGGTAGACGCCAAATTGTAAATGGCAACAACACCGGAACTGTGCCAAAATTAAGACCAGCGCTGAGACCAGCTATGCTGCCTTATCCAACGCTCTAACCACCCACTGAAGTATTGCCCTATGTTAGAAGAGTCAGAAGACAACAGCACAGACCATAAGCCCGACGGCCGTCGCCTACGCAGTGACCGCAGCCGCCGACTTATTATCGAGTCTATGCTTCACCTGATCCATGAAGGCAACCTACAACCCACCGCACAGCAAGTGGCAGACCACGCCAAAGTAGGTATTCGCTCAGTATTCAGGCACTTCGAAGACATGGAAAGCATCTTCGAAACCGCCAACGAAATAAGCCGCGA
>JGI20156J14371_10003702_pt1 | contig 11311 bp, 10 predicted proteins | sample COG_06_FD_14371 | JGI IMG/M metagenome (IMG submission 14371)
AAATCCCTCTAAGTGAAATTGTATTAGAAACAGACGCTCCTTATTTGGCACCTGTGCCTTTTCGAGGAAAGAGAAATGAAAGTTCTTATATACAGGAGGTTGCAAGTAAAGTTGCTGAAGTATATAATCTGCCTTTTGCAGAAATAGCGTCAATAACATCTAAGAATGCGTTAGCAATCTTTAAATAAAAGATATTTAGTAGGTTTAAATTTTTGGGTAAGGTAATTTTTTTGTTATTTCACCCCCTAAAATTAAATTTTTAGAGAGGTGGCCGAGCGGTCGAAGGCGCATGCCTGGAAAGCATGTATACGTGCAAACGTATCGAGGGTTCGAATCCCTTTCTCTCTGCAAACATGAATATAAACCCTTGATAATCAAGGGTTTTATTTTTATAGTTAACCGTATTGTTAAAAATATCTTTTAAACAGAAAAATATATATTTCTGAATTATATTCATAAATATTCTTGTGTTTTTGCTACTTCTACTAATTTTAGTGTCAACCAACCACTTATTCCTCCTATGACTAACAATATCAATGCTATGGTATAACTACCTAACACCATATGACCCACACTAAATAAAAGACTGTTCAAAAAGATGATTCCAAAAACAAAGCCAAGCCAAGAATTTCGTGAACTACTCGTGTCAACAAGTTCAGGAACTTGGGCTGCTATGGGTCCCCACCAACCTTTGGGGCGCACTTTTTTATAGAAGGAAAGCAGTTTATCATTATCTACAGGCTTGGTGGCAAAGGTAACCACAAGACTAATGATGGTACACAATATAAGAATAACCGTTGCGCGAATAAGTGCAACATCATCTTGGTACCATCCGTTGACCCGCGCTAGAACCGTATCATTGACCAATCCAAAGTCATGCATCCATTTAATCCATAAAAAACCATTGGCTAAGAACAAGGCCGAGATCATACTTGTAATTTCGGACCATGCATTGATACGCCACCAAAACCAACGTAACATAAGAATGACAGCGATACCGGAAACTATTTCTATGATGTAAATCCATGCCTCCGCAATACTATCCATTTGCCATGCAGCAACGGCGGATAGCAACATTAAGATTACAATACTTAGCCGAGAAACAAACAAGTAGTGACTGTCATTGGCTTTTGTATTGATAAATCGTTTGTAAATATCATTAACCATATATGAACCGCCCCAACATAAATGGGTATCTACAGTACTCATAAAAGCTGCCATGAAGGCTGCTACCAAAAGTCCTTTTAATCCTTCAGGTAACACGGCATTAATCATCATTGGATATATCAATTCAGGATCAGTCGTTAATGCTGGCGAAGCTTCAGAAATTGGTAAAATAACAATAGAACCTAAACCGACAACAATCCATGGCCAAGTAAGAATAACCACCCCAGCAACTGCAAACCACAATGACGCTTTGATCGCGTGCTTTTCATTCTTCGCAGAAAACAGGCGTTGCACAATATAACCATCCCCTTGCGCCTGCCCCAGCCATAAAACACCAATAAGGCAAACAAAGGATATCATTTCGGTTATTCCAATATGCGATAGATCAGGAAACATATCCAATACTCCCGCTGGTGCATCGGCTCTTGCCGCAATTTGAGTTGCCAATTCTGTGGGTCCACCCACCTTAACCAAAACCAAAATTGCGAGTATAACGGTACTAATAGTACCTGCAGAAAAATGCAGCATATCTAAAATGACTACCCCCTTGATTCCTGATGTCAAGGTGTGCACGAGCGCAAATATCAAAGTAATCCCAAGCGCGAGTTCAGCACTCCAACCCAACATAATATTCGAAAATTTAAGCATGGCGAGAATTACCCATCCTAAAGAAATACAGTTTTTAAAAATTCCGAAGAATCCAGCAGTAAAACCTCTGAGCACCGATGCCGATTTACCACTATAGCGTAGCTCAATCATTTCAGCATCAGTTAGTATTTCAGCCCTTCGCCAATATTTAGCGTAGAAAAAGACCATCATCAAAATGCCCGTACCCAGATACCACCATAGCCAATTACCATAAATACCTTTGCTACGAACCAATGCAGTAACCGCCAAAGGAGCATCTGTCGCAAACCAGGTTGCTGCAATCGATGTGCCCAAAAGCCACCAAGGCAAGTTGCGTCCTGCTACAAAAAAATCATTAATGTTTTTTGATTTATGTTTCGCTACAAAAAAGGCGATCCCCATCGAAAACATCATATAGGAACTAATAACAACCCAATCAAGGAATTCAAGCCCTGTAGGTACACTATTTTGTAAGTTTTCGGAAAGTATCATTTAATTCAACGGGGGAAGTACCTCTTTTTGTAATGTCAGCATTTCATGGCACATATCTACTGCGTTTCGATAGGAGTTTACCGTGGGTTCTATCAAGATAGCCTGCAGTAATTTGTCTTTAGATTGTTCATCATAGGCTTCGACCAACAATTGGTGAATGCTCGCATGCAAGCGAATGGTTGCAGCAATACCCTCCGGAATTGGCTTCATGGCAACCGGTTGAATACCTGAAGCATCACAATAAGCCGGAAGTTCTACTACTAAATCATCGGGTAAGTTGGGAATCGCCCCCTTGTTAGGTACATTTACAGCTTCAAGCCATTGTTTTTCATTACTTATCACTGATTCCATAATTTGGGTGGCTATCTCGCCAGAGCTCTTAAAACTACCGTCATCATTTTCCAATTGTATTTCTTCCGTACTACCAACAGGTAAAAGCTTTTTACTCCAATCTTTGGACCATTCTCTTTGATAATCAACACGGTCTACGGTATACACTCCTTCTGGAATTTGATTGTTCTCCCATGGATGACCTTCATAGGGGTCATAGAAAAATTGTAATTGTGGAATCACAAATTCTTCTGCCCAGCGAATATACTCTCCATAGTGATTGGAAGCAGGCGAAGGCCATTGGCCAAAACGTCTAAATAGAATTCTACCTAAAGCCATTTCGTGCCATTTGGCCAGCCAATCTCCTTTTTGTTCGATCTCCCGCAATTTTGGATACAGATCTTCTCCTGTAGATCTTTGTCTGATTTCTTGAAACCAAGTAAAGTGATTGATGCCACAGGCTTTGGTCTGCAAATCGTTTAAGGGAACAGCTAATAATTCAGACAATTGTTCTCTGCCCATAAAAACGCCATGACATAAACCAACAGTTTTAATTGAAGTTAATCTAGTTAACGCTTCACAAATTTTATGCTCTGGATTCGAAAAATTCAAAAGCATAGCATTAGGGCATAATTTTTCCATAGCCCTAGCCAAATCCATAATAACTTTGATATTTCGTAGTGCGTGAAAAAGCGAACCTATTCCACCATTCTCACCGTATACTTGCTTAAATCCATATTTTTTGGGAATATGAAAATCTTGTGACCAGTATACATTGCGATCTTTTTCGAGGGCACAAATTACAAAATCAGCTTCTTTTATAGCTTCGTCTCTATTCGTTGTAGCTATAATCTTAGCTTTGCGATTTAGTTTCTCATTGACATGTTCACCATGCTTGACCACATGATCTAAGTGGTTAATTTCAATATCCATCAAGTGAATTTCCAAACCATTTTGACACAGTGTTGTGCTCATCAAAATGTCTTGAACGATAATAGGTCCGAATTGTAAACTGCCCGCCCCGATGTAGGCTATTTTTATCATAATATACGATTCTTTTTAAAAGCTAAATTTATTAATAGCTCTTTATGTTTAAAAATATAGATCATAAATCTTCCTTTAAGAAAATAATTTTCATGACTTGAACCTGTCTTTTTTGTACACCATAAAACTAAAAAAGAAGAAACAAGAAGGTAAAATAGAGTGACAACCCAATCAAAATAATGTAATTGCATATTAAGATAAATTAATGGTATTAGGATCAATGAATGTAGAACAATTTTGATGATTATGAAGTATTGATGCAGGAAAGGAATTATAATCTTTTTTTTTAATGAAACTTTCATAGGTCTGCTGTTTATTTTCCCCTGAAATAAGTAAAATAACTTCTTTTGAATCCATTATTTCTTTTATTCCAATACTTATTCCGTGAGTAATTAATTGTTTAGACTTTTCCAACATTGCATGATTTAAACTAGCAGATGATAACTTTTGAATACCAAATAATTGATTCTTTTTTGTGCCAGGTTCATTTAAAGCTAAATGCCCATTTTCACCAATTCCCAAAATACATATGTCAAGAGATTTTTTAATTAGATATTTTTGATATTTAATTAATTGATTTTCATCTTCAAAAGTTAGACCATCTATCATAAAACAATTTTTAACATCTAGTTTCCATGGAACAATAACATTATTAATAATGTAATAATGACAAGAATTTTTTTCATTAATAGAAACCCCTTTCCATTCGTCCAATTGAAAAATATAGATTTTGGCTCTTAATTCAGGTTCATTTTTGAGCTTTTCTCCAATTAGAGAATATATTTTAGTTGGACTAAAGCCAGTTGCAATTCCAATTAAAGTTTTTTCATTCACTCTTATTTGTGACATTATTTTGTTTACTATGGAATCTAGATAATCAGAGTAATTTAAAAATGAATTAATTTTCATATAAACATATTAAAATAACAAGTTAATATATTTACTATTTATAACCCTAAAGATAAATAAGAAAACTAGTAAAAGTTATTAATTAACTCATTCCGTTTATTGTTTTTTTAACATTCTTGTTTGTGTTCAAATAAGAATATCCTAATTTATATATAATATTTTATAGGATTTAGATGAACTTAAGTAATTGTTGATTTGATTTAAAACAAGTTTTTTTAATCTTCTGACAAATCTGGGATGGTTAATGCTTTCTTCATTTGATATGAAAAGGGATTGAATTTAAAAACTATACTTTGATAAAAGCTTATCCCAACTCCATTTTTTCTTTCATAAACAATTTAAATGACCGCTAAGGTTTTAAATCACTTAGATACAGGAACAAGTTGTGAGCTTAAATCAGGTTTTACATTGAACTTATCTAGAGGGAACATTGGTCTTTGGATTCTTCTATAAACTAGTCTATTCAAATCTTGATCAACTCCACCCGGGGTTAATGCCATAATCCAACCCTTATTTATATTGTATAGCTCGGGAACTAAGTATCCGATTTTTACAATTATAATGTCAGTTTCACGTGGGTTTAAATCCAAATCAATAAAATCTTTTTCATAGTGATAGGGCTTTCTTTTCTTGGTTACAATTACTGAAATGCTTCCCGTTTTAACAACAATCTCTGTTTCTGCATATTGATCCCCTGTTTTGATGGATTGAATAATTCCTTTTAAATGTATTGGGCCAGCGAATCGATCATCTACTGTAGCTCCAACAAAACCTTCAACATAGGAACCAACCTCTAGGTTTGCAGCATTTTCAATTAAATTTGGGCCTGGTATCGAAGCGTAGATTACTGAGCGACCTTCAGGGTTTTTAAATTCATCTCTTAGTAATAACTCATTTAGTGTCCATGTTACATCTCCAGCTCCACCAGCAGTAGGATTATCTCCCATATCACTTATTATATAGGGCTTTGTATTGCTGTTTATAGCAAGTTCTAGACTTTTATCTAAACTTCCAACGGGCGCAACAAATTCAAATAGATCTCTTGCTTCCCAGAAGCTGTTGGCCAGATATTCTGCAGATTTATTAACGTTTTCTTTATCATCTCCCGTTACAACAACTACTCCGTGATTCCTAGGCTCATCTGCCCATGCATAACCTATCCATATTGCTGCGTCAATAACTCCCTCTACTTTTGAAGTTGGTTCTACTTTAGCGTATAGACTTTTTCCTGGTTCTATTCTAGTACTTGTTTTTTCTCCGGGTAATAGTATAGGGACTTCAATTCTAGCCTTATAAAGTGGTTTTCCTTTGCCATTTTCTAGTCTCTCAAGTAAGTTTTCGACTGCTCTTTTTTTGGATTCTATCGCGTCTTCATGAGGTGCCATTCTGTAGCAGGTTATAAGGTCAGTTTCTTTCGCTAAGTTATATGACACATTTCCATGCAAGTCCATTGATGTAGATATCAACGTTTCGTAACCAATAACGTCACGAATTCTTTTTATAAAATCTCCTTCAGGATCATCAAGACCAACCACACTCATGGCACCATGAATATCAAAAAATAAGCCATCATAAGGTAAATTCTCTTCTAACATGGTTAGTGTTTTACCCACTAAGGATTCATAGGCTTCTCTTGTTACTATTCCTCCTGGAAGAGCATGACCTTTGAGTGTAGGAATCCATTGGGCACGATTTCTAAATATAGAATCTTTTTGTAAAAAAGGATAAAATGAAAAAACATCCTCTCCTATACGTGCTTTAAAATCTTCTTCACTAGTAAAAGCGGGAGAGAAGGTACTTGACTCAATCGCAAGACCAGCGATTGCAATTCGAGGATTTACTTTTTTGATGCTACAAGAATATACGAGCATTAAAGAAACGCATGTAAGAATAGTTTTTTTCATTTTACCAAGTTTTTCTTATTAGTTGACTTTTATTTCAATTAATTAGTAATGTAATAAAACATTTTGGGTTGTTTTTGGAATCCTATAGTTTAAAATTTATATACGCTTATTTGATTGGTAAAAGATTAATATTGACAAAGTTCACATGATTTATTTTAATATTTAGTTTTAGGAATAATCGATCCATGAGGATCAAGATTAGCATCTCCTAGAATTTCACGCATCCGATTAAAAAAATCAGAATTTTCTATGTGTTCTATTTCTTCTGCAATTTCATGTACTTCATCTAATTCAAAATTCATTTTATTTACAAGATATAACTCAATTAAACGATGTTTTGAAATGATTTCAACTGCTTTTTTCTTCCCAGCATCTGTAAGTAAAATTTCTTTATAAGGTTCGGTGTCAACAAAGCCCATTTTCACTAACTTTTTAATCATATTAGAAACGGTCGATTTGCTGACTTTGAAATATTTGCTAAGAGCAGTAACTGAAATCTCATTGTTTTTTTCTTCAAGCTTATAAAATGCCTTCAGGTAATTTTCTTTTTCTATAGTTTTTTTCATCTTTATGTTTTGTAGTGCACAACAATTGATTAGTTTTGCAGTGTAAAACTTTACTATGTTAGTTAGACTTTTATTAGCAGTCTGTTTCACTCAATTCATTTTCGCTCAAGAACAAATCGTGAAGGGAATTGTTCTTTTTGAGGGAATTCCGCTTGAGGGAGCTTCTGTTATTGTTAAAGATTTTAATATTGGAACAATTACAGATGCTTCGGGAGCGTTCTCTTTAACCCTATCAAATATAAAGAATCCTAAGATAACGATTTCATATCTTGGATATAAATCCTTTAACCTAAAAATAAATAAAATTAGTAATGACCTTGGGAATATTGAGTTAGTTTCTGATGATAAGCTTGACGAAGTTGTTATTTCAGGAACTCTAAAACCTATTTCTAGACTTAAGAGTCCTGTTTCCGTTGAGGTTTATGCAGAAAGTTTTTTTAAAGCTAATCCAACTTCTTCTATTTTTGAAGCATTAGATATTATAAATGGTGTTCGACCACAGCTAAATTGTAATGTATGCAGTACAGGAGATATTCATATAAATGGTCAGGAGGGGAGCTACACGATGATCCTCATCGATGGTTTGCCAATTGTCAGTGGACTTTCATCAGTATATGGGCTTTCTGGGATTCCTCAATCTCTTATAGAGCGCATCGAAATTATTAAGGGTCCCGCTTCTACCTTATATGGTTCAGAAGCAATAGGGGGTGTTATTAACTTGATAACTAAAATCCCAGAAAATGCTTCCAGGTTTTCATTCGATTCTTTTACTTCAAATTGGGGAGATTTGAACCTAGACTTGGGTCATCAATACAGGCTTTCTAAAAAAATAAATGGCCTTCTTGGAGTTAATTATTTTAAATACTCCAATCCAGTAGATAATAATTCAGATGGGTTTACAGATCTATCGCTTCAGGATCGTATTTCTGTTTTTAATAAATTAAATATTGGAAAACGACTTTCGTTCGCAAGTCGATTTGTTTACGAGGATCGTTGGGGTGGAGAAATGAATTGGAATCCAACTTTCAGAGGTGGTGATTTGGTTTATGGTGAAAGTATTTATACCAGTAGAGTCGAGCTTTTCGGAACTTATAAATTTAATAATGAAATTTCTTTTCAGTTTAGCTTTAATGACCATAATCAAAATTCTGTTTATGGGACAACTCTTTTTAAGGCAGACCAGAGTATTGCATTTGGGCAATTTATTTGGAATCGAACAATCAAAAAACATGATCTCGTAATAGGAGCAGCTTATCGTTTCACTTTTTATGATGACAATACAACTGCAACATTTAATGAATTTTTAGGGATTAATAAAGAGGAGATTACCCAACTACCAGGAGTTTTTATTCAAGATGAAATTCAATTTAATGAACAGAATTCACTTCTTTTAGGGTTTCGATATGACTACAATTCTATTCATGGAACTATTTTTACACCTCGTTTAAATTACAAAATTAGCAACCAGGATCTTTCTTCAATACTTCGAATTAGCATTGGATCTGGTTATAGAATAGCTCAAATTTTTACAGAGGATCATGCTGCTTTAACTGGAGCTAGGGATGTTGTCTTCTTAAATGATTTAGAGCCAGAAATGTCATGGAACATAAATCTAAATTATGTTTATAAAATGTATTTGAAACAAGGTCATATTTTGAATTTTGATGCCAGTATTTTCAGAACGGATTTTTCAAATAAAATACTCCCTAATTACGACACAGATCCTAATTTGATTATTTTTGACAATCTAAGTGGGAGATCAGTCACTCAGGGTATTTCTTTAAATTTCAATTCTGTTTTTCAAAATGGCTTAAGAATTAGCCTAGGAGCAACTTACATAGATTCTTATATTGAATCAAAAGGTTTGAAAACAATACCTTATTTAACTGAGAAATTTCAAGGTGTCTGGAATATTAAATATGAATTTCAAAAATCAAATATTACATTAGATTTTACGGGTACCATAACTGGCCCATTAAAACTTCCTCTTTTAGGTGATTTGGATCCTAGAAGTCAATTTTCACCCACATTTAATATTATTAATTTACAATTGACTAAAGAATGGAATAATAGTTATGAGCTTTATGGAGGGGTTAAAAACATTTTGAACTTTACTCCTGCAGATAATAGTATTGCTCGTGCATTCGATCCTTTTGATCGAGAAGTTAAATTCGATACATCCGGAGCCGCACAAGTAAGTCCAGGAAATCCATACGCTTTAACTTTTGACCCAAGCTATGTGTATGCATCAAATCAAGGCTCTCGTTTTTTTATAGGATTTCGTTATTACTTGAACTAAGGCTCTACGATGTCTTCAATTTATTAATAATTGTTTTTTCCCAAATTAGATAATCAGTTTCAGATTGATTATTTATTTTAAAAAGCGGAGTTAACTCATTAAAATTCAAGTTTTTCTTAAAAAGTGTTTCTAGGGTAATTGCAAACTGACAGTATTTTGGGTAGCTCTTGGATCCAAAGCCTAGAATAGAATAATCAATGGGATATGGTTGGACTAAATCAGCAAAGAGTCTTTCAAAATCATTTGCATTGAAAGGAGCTTCTCCATCACCATAAGTGGATGTGAGGACAAGAAGTTTTTTTGCTTTTGGAAAAACACAATAATTATTAAGAGTTGTTAGTCCAACAGAATGTTTTTCTCGCCTTAAAGCTTTTGTTAGTTTTTTTGCGAACTCAAAGGAATTACCTGTTTCTGAACCATAGAGTATGATTATGTGTGCTTCTTTGTTATTGTTGCTGTTTGGAGTTAATAAATTCCAACTTGTTTTTGAGGAAATTTTTAATCCAGAGATCACAAAAAATATAAGAGCTAAAGAAGAAAGTGTAAGGATAAATGCAATAAAAATATTAGATTCTCCTGTATGAATATAATAACTCCAGTTTTTTAAGATCTGATGAACATGGAAGATCTCTTCATCTACAAGACTAAAATCTCCTTGTCGTATACTTACTTTTCGGTCCTTTAATTCAATTGTATAGATATCATTTTTCAAGTTGGAAAAAGGATAAGAGACTCGCTTAATGTCGCTAAGATAAAGCGTGTTTAAATTGAGTTTTTTTTCACCGGTTTCATATTTTTTTATATTGGGTGTCTTTTTACTAAAAGCATCAAATCTTTCGATCACTAGATAAGCTCCGCTAATCCCTATGATTACTAGAGGAATAAAGAACCATTTACCAAGAGTTATATGAAATTTCCGATATTTATTATTTTCTTTTAGAGGAAGGAAAAAATGCATTACACCTCCTAGTCTTTTAACTAATAAAATCACTCCAGTTATACTCAAAAGAATTAATAAAAACGCAACGATACCTACAAGTATTCTTCCTGTATTTTTCAGAAATAAAGAACGATGCAGACTTCGTACTTGATTAAAAAAGGGATTACTAGGCGAAACGTTTTTGATTTTTATGCCTGTTTTTGGGTCCACATAAAAGGTCTCGAAACCATTAGATGTAATTCCTTGTACGATAACAAACTTTTTTTCTGTGACAACTATTTCATAAACATCTTCAAACCGATCTTCAAGAGCCTCCATAGTTTTTTTTAAGGACTGACTTTCTAGAGAATAAATAGCCTGAGGCTTTGTTTGATCAATCAGAGCTTCTATCCCCAGGATTACTCCACTAATTGATGCTATAATCAAAAATAGAGAAATGCTTATGGCCAGTAAAAAATGGGTGTTACGCCATATTCTTGAAATCATTTATCTACAGTGCTAAATTGTATTTTATTAATAAAACCTTCTCCTTGATAGATTTTTTTTAAGTTTTCAGGATTCAAATTAATGATGATATCATTAACATAATATCCCTTGTCTTCTACAGCAGTTTCAATCCGAAGATTGTAATTGCTGTTAAAAAGATTTTTTGGAATCTTAAATTGAAAAACTCTTCTTTCGCCTCCCGAAATGGTTGGTCCAGAAATAGCATCTACTAATGGGTAAAAGTCTTTATCTAAAAACAGATTATTTTCTCTAAGGTTTCTCCAAAATGATTTCATCTCAGAAAACCAACTTTTATCATCACCAAACACATAAACTGTTTTTATATATTTTTCCGATTTGTCAATTACTGAAACGGCAATATAAGCTCCTTCTCCTCTATAATTGACAATCTCTAGCATACATTTGACTTCTACATATTCCTCCACAGAAGAGTTTAATAAAAGAAAATATAGCAATAAAAAACTAAAAAATGTTTTCATTAAGCAAAAATTGATTGGTGATTTAGTATTAAGTTAGAATAAAGCGG
>JGI20156J14371_10003714_pt1 | contig 11293 bp, 8 predicted proteins | sample COG_06_FD_14371 | JGI IMG/M metagenome (IMG submission 14371)
TCGTTGGGAAGCAGGTCAGCGGGGTTCGCCACCTTCTGCATATCGTAACCGGCGACAGGGGCATCATTGGGCTTAACCTCACCCTCCTTCTTGGGTTCCTCAATTTTCACCTTCTTCTCCTCCATGGCAGCACCAGTTTCCATGTTGTCGCGAACAAGGAGCTTGCCATTGTTGTAGGTGTAAAGACCACCAACAAGGACAATCAATAAAAGAGCCATCATAATAATGGTGGTCTTATCTTTGGTGAAGAACTTTGCGAGTCCAGATTGAATTTTTTTGAACATGCTTACTTATATATAAACGCTTGATAAAATTATTTGCTCTATAATTTTATAAATTCCTAAAATATGGAAAGTATACTCAACTAGACTTTCACATCTCGCTCATATTTTCGTCACTGTCACTTTCTTGAAGATCATTCAGCATATATGTATTTTTAATATTTTTTGCTTCTAAATAACAATTCAGCGCCATTTCCTTCGCCATTTTGGCTTTTCTTCGCGCTTCGTAATACATTTCATAATAAATATCATTCCGTTCTTTTAATATAATCGTATCATCCTTTTCCAAATTATCTAATGGAAAATCTACTTCTTCCATTTCATTTGACTGAATGTCAAAAGGCTCTTTCATAATCTCCAATTGTTCTCCTAAATCCTGTTCGTTTTTCATATTTTCCAAACTTGTAGATACATTTTCTAAATCAGTAGCCTCTTGAGTGTCTGGTTCGTCCATATATCCAGTTTCAGATGTAATTCCTAAATTATATGAGATATCCAGAGGAACCTCGGGTATTTCCTCGTTCAGTGGAGGATTGGATACGATATCTTCTACCACCGGTTCATCAACTGTTTCCAGAATCACGTCATTATTGCTTTGGTCAGCGTCCTCAATTTCTTCTTTTACTGGAATCGTTACAGGTTCAGGTGATTTCGTTTGGGAAGAAGATACCGAATCATTCAGGTTGAATAAGCATTTATCAAAAGGATTGCTGGGTTTCACTATCAAAAGTTGCTTTGTCTCTAATTCAATTTGGAAATTACGGGTGCCACATTTGACCCCCTTTATTTCTAAAATACACATAATCTGTGTCGTATCATTTATTTCGTCAATGGATACTTCATTCTGGTCGCTATCATATGCTTTTACGCCGGGAACTCCCAATGTGTTTGATATTCCCACACGTAAAATATAATACTTTCCTGAACGGAAGATGCGAAACGGCGACGAAAAATAGTTCTCAATATCGTCTTTCTCCATATCGCCATCAAACCACTTGGCGCGATTTTGATAAATATATTGAACCGACGTTTCTTCTAGTTTTTCCATCCATTGAATAAAATCCGCATCATCATTTGTAAATAACAAATCAATATAGTATTTCTTTGATACGTTAATGATACCTTGTTTAGTCAAACATTGCGGGGGCTGAACATAGAGTGACTGTTCATTCGCTTTGTATTTCATAAAATAATTCCCATTTCCAACCCGAATTGGGGAACTCAGTGACAAGGTCTTAAAATCAAATTGTTGAAAGGCTTTGTTTCCACGATAAATAGTCTGCATAGGTGAAATATAATATATAGATTGTCAGTTCTTTATTTATGTTATTACACGAATCAATTCGTATAATGTATAAATTAAAAATAACCCACTAAATAAACTATGGCAACAATCAAAGAAACATTTTTATCATTTTTTAAAGACAAAGAGATGAAACAAAACATAAAGGAAATTCTGCGACCAGTAACCGATATTGTCTATAACGAAATTTATTTTTACGTGTGGTTCATTTGCTTTTTCAATTTATTTTTATTCATCATTATTTTGGTTAACTTATTTTTGCTATTACGATTAACCAGTAAGTATGTTCCATATGAAACCATATATCCAGTATAAACATGAAGACACACTGTATCCGATGGTGTAACGAATGCATTTATTCATAGAATATAAAATATGCTTATTTAGTAATTATACATGGATAATCAAATGCAGTTGGTGGATAACAGCGAAAAGACGAAACTGGTTGAAAACGTTCAGAAATGGGTATTAATCGAAGGAAAGTTAAAAGAAATCAACGAACGGACGAAGAAGATGCGTGAAATGAAAACCGACATTGGAAAAAATATTTGTAACTACATGACTGAAAACAAGTTGAACAATCACATTGAAATTAGTGACGGAGAATTACGCTTCTTCGAAAAGAAAGAATACACGCCCCTCTCCTTTGGGTACATTGAAAAACGTCTACATGAAATTATAGCAGACGACGAACAGGTGAAACTGATTGTATCGTATTTAAAAGAGAAACGTGAAGTCAACACATCTTTGGATATTAAGCGTCATTACAACAAGTAATTTTATCTATGAATATTATAAATGGATTCACCAATTGTTTCAAAATATCAATATAGTAACGACAAAACGGTTGGGGGATATTCTTTACAACACTTCATTGAGAACAATCAGACAATCTATGGAGGCGACAACCCATTCTACGCGCCCCAATCCGCGAATAGATTTAAAGATTTGTTAATTCCTGCCGGATTTGTCTTGCAGTCCCCTACCCCTTGTTCCAGCATATCTATCAAACAGAACAAGGTCGCTACCATCCCAGATGACTTATTTGATTCTATTTTCCAAAATGCGACAAGACAGCGCAAGAATAACAAAACGAAAAAAAATCGTTAGAGAAACCATCCTATTTCTGTAACGATTTTATTTTTATGTGTATTTATTTGTTTAGACAGGAGGTAGGGATTGTAAGAAATCCAAGAATTCGTCCATGCGAACTACCATATATTTACGAGGAATTTTGAATTCGTTGTCTCTTTTCATCATTTTGTATTCCTGATATCGGTTTACTATTCTTTCACGACATCTCATTAATTCGGGTTCTGATAACTTCTTACGGTGGGTGTAGTCATATAACGCACTCTTGGCCAATATAAGAAGTTCATCATCTTTTTGGATAATATCTTTCGCAAGATATTGAAAGGTTTGTTTGGATTCAGCAAAATCCGAAAAGCATGCCACTGGCATACACATGCACATACACACAGCAAATGCCATTATCGCCTCGTTCATTGCGGAGAATTATATTGTTATTATTGTTGTTGTTATTTACAAATAGGTCTACTTCATATTTGTAAATCAATTTTCTACGCTATATCCTTCCAATACGTGATTCAAATTAATACTTAGACCAACGTTTTTTGTTGTATCCATTGACACGCAACATTTCATCTGCGTTGTCCTTCCATTTTTGAATCTTATCTTGTTTTTCCTTCTCTTCTTTACTGGGAGGTAAGGTAGGAATTTCATTTGCCTTCATGTGTTTCATATCCGATTCACTCGCCTTGGGTTTTTTGCCATAACAGTTTACACCAAATTTGATATAAGGATTCGCAATATGACCTCCATTTACGCCTGGACGACCGCAGTTATTCTTGTGCGTCTCCGACTTTTGTAATTTATCCCATGTCTTTTTCTGTGTAGGGAAGAATGCCATTTGGTTGGCAGACCAACCATAACTGCACCATTCCGCGCCATTGTTATACGCCTCTTCAATTTGGTCATACGTCGCTAATTCGGCATCGTATATACCACACACTGCTTGCGCATCTTCGTAGGTATACGCATTGGTTGAGATATTGAAGACTTCGTTCTCTTCCAAAGGAGGTAATCCACCACTCATGTCTGTAGCAATCACCTTCTCCTCGGGCGTCTCTCCTCGTATGCCTTGCTTAATTGTATCAATGAGGTCCATGATAGAAATATCCAATACATATTTGAAAAAACTGACAAATACAATTACTACGAACGAAGAAATCAAGCCGGTTTCAATAATAGAAATACTGATGGGTTTGTTCTCACGAGTCATAGGGATGCCGAATAAATAGACAATAAAATACAAACTTATCAACAAGAATCCAGACGAGAATATAGAATTCGCATCATCTAAATACTCCAATGCCGAATTGTAAAAGTTACTAAAATCCTCTTCGTTAAAAATATTTCCAGATTTGCTTTGATAATAGAAAACGCCCCACAGTACCAACATGCCCAATAGAACAACATCCACCATTTTACCGATGAACCCATTCACAGAAGAACCGCTTTCTCCGCTGCTACCAAAGAACCTTCCTAAAAGCAACGAAATCACCATCACTACACCAACAAAAATCATTATCATAGTAGACGTGTCCATAGAAAACAACTTATCCATAAACTCACCCTCACTCTCCACAGGCTCTTCGGTCACTGTATTTTGAATGATTGCGTTGTTTTCTGTAGAGATATTGTTATTTTCTTGTGTAGGTATAACATTATTAGACATATCAATCGTTTCGCTCATATGTTCTGTTTCAATATATTATAACGAACTATTTTTTTTGACGATAAAATAGACAATACGCGTGAGGCGTTTTTAACATTTGTTCACCAGATACTTTTTGGATAATTTCATCATCATAATGAAACCATTGGTTCTGGCTATTTTTTACAAATGCGGTATAATGACCATTGTTAATGTTGCCTATATGATTCACAATGCCATACAATTCATATTTATACGACTCTGGATTGTAACCATCTACATGCGGACTCATGTCCAGATGATCAATCGGAAAGTCTATGACATGTTGGATTTTTTGCCCGAATGGACTAAAACGAGAGAAATTTACAGCAAACACGCGAGGAATACTCCAGAACCCTGTCTCAATATAAACATCCTCTTTTTGCTTTGTCTCCTCATTATACCACGCATTTTCACCAGTTAACTTTTCCGGGGTCAAGTAAGTCCGCAAGCATTGATCTAGTGTAGTTAACGGTTGGTTATTTTCTAGAACTGGTAAGTTCAGCAGAAAAAACAGTTCTGGATTAATACTATGAATTTTTTTTGTATTCATGGACACAATTTTTCTATAATAGAGACCGTAAAACAAATCTAACATCTCTGAATAGTCTTTTTCGTAAATCGTCTTCTTTGTGTTATAACATTGCAGCGCCAGCTTATCCGTCTCATTATGAACATTTCCATTAATAACAAACGTTACCTTACGTGATGCACTTTTATGTATAATCTCTAGGAAAAATAAGACAAATTCACAAGCATCGTTTTGCGAATATCCACTGAATAAAGTATATCCTTTCTTTTCGGCAACCGTACGAACAAAATGAATAAATCGCTGCGGACTTAATTTTCCATTTTTACTCCACATTACATTCTGTAGATCATTCCATTCCTTCGTAATCACTCCGTCATCGTCATTTTTTAAGTGTTGTTGAAACGATTTACTTTCCAGAATATCGTGAAGCTCATAGGTATTGCTCAATATTTGAATACACGCATTTATGTAGCAAGTATTTCCAAGATTATGTAACCCGATGAGACCTTTATCATTATATTTTGTTAAATCCATTTAGATATTAATTTCTATGGTAATAATATCTTTACATCATTTTCATTTGTTATTAATGTCAAATGCTAACAATCAATATGAGCGGACTGGACTAGACGAACTTTTAGACAGTATTGTAGATATATACGCGAATGAGAACCGTCATCAACCCCAACGGCAACAAACAAATCGCTATCCATTATCATTTAATATTCAACCACCGAGGACTACTCCCACACCCACTCCCACACCCGCACCTACTCCCAGACCTACTATGAACACCAATGAACAATTTTCCAATTATATATCCGTTATACATGCTTTGCGTGATATATCTACACAATATAACAATAATATTCGTGATTATAATACGAATATCCGGCAAATTTTACAAATGGTTGGTGATATACGCGGAGATATCCATCTGCGTGGGAGTAGAAACGACCATACACGCGAACCAACTATACCTAGACCATCAAGTTCTCGGTTCGCATATGACCCCACTCTACTGCAAGAGCGCACCACACAGCGACTACCGAGACAAAGTCCACCTACTCGTTCTCCAATAGAAACATCCAATTACATTGATATATTGCTTCAGAGTATGCCATTTACAACCACCAGTATGGAAAACGTGATTGTCCGTCCATCACCGGAACAAATTACTAACGCAACCAGACCGATTATCTATCACTCAGACAACACTCGCATTTTAAGTCATAATTGTCCCATTACATTAGAACCGTTTGAAGAACAACAATTGTTGACGCAAATCACATATTGCGGACACGTGTTTAGTCAAGAAGGCATCAATCGTTGGTTTGAAGGAAATGTTCGTTGCCCGATATGTCGTTATGATATACGAAATTACAATGCGCGTTGTAGAACATGTCGGCGAACTCTACAAGAATATGGCACACGGTGCACGTATTGTGAAGAATCGGCTTCAATGCGAGCAAGTGAAGAAGAACCAGATGAAGGAGAAAACAGCGACAATGAACCTTATATACATAATATTGATGAAACTGATGAAACCGATGAAACTGATGAAATAGAAGACGTAAGTATGAATCCATTTCAGATTATTATGAACTATGAAATTCGCCGCACAGATATGTCATTTAATACGCAATTGTGAACGGACTGAATCATTTAATATTCGCGTTTCAATCGGTCGTAAAGTAATGAACGTGTAGTTGGACTAATACAAAGACAATAAAAATATAGACACGAATGAGAGAATACAATCACTATATTATGTTATTTATAGAATTGACATAATATGACTTATAATGCGAACATAGATATGTGTTTACTTCGCTGATGTAAAGAACCGGTCTAGCGTTTGAATCTTGTTCTTGCGATTATAAATTGTTTCTAGAATTTTATCAAACAACAACACTTTGATTTTCGCACTACTAATTTTCTCTCGCTTCTTCATAAATAATTCCAAGTCACCGCCACATTCAATGTCCAACTGTTTCACATCTTTGCGATAATTTTTGATAGCAGACATCTTTTTCTGCATTGTCCAAATATCTTCTACAGCCAATCCAAATAACTGTTGGAGCGGCTTCATCAACTGATTCGTAATGTAATGCGTATAATCAATCTGAACCTTGTTCTCAGTAATGTAGTCTGGTGTTTCTATCTTATCGCCCATCAATGCTTTTGGTTTGTCATTCACTACAAACACGAAACGCATTCTATCGCCCGGTCTGGGTTTATTTCCCGGGTCGCGTTCACCAATGCGATCTGCTAACACTTTATGTCCAATCTGATGGGGATTTTTATAGTCACTGCGAAGTGCCTTGGTAATAGTCAACTTATCCATTGATACTTTCCCTTCAATCAAATTTACCAATGACTGATTCAGAAAATCAATCGCATCACGAAGATTGGTTGTCCCACCTTCATTCATCAAGATGTTCAATATGCCTCCGTATACATCTTTCAAATAATCACAAGAATCGCGACGCTTGATGGACAAACCCATGAACTTCAAATATCCCTTGTTGGGGTCTTCTTCATACAACATACCCACATATCTCTTCTTGGATAACAGAATGAACGGCATCAACGTCTTCTCATATTCCAATTTCATAGGCAATTTCAAATATTTTGTGCACAAATCTGCTGCGTCTTGTGCGATTTCAATCGTAATTTCAAGAGCACGTTGACCAGTAATTTTTTCTTTTGTTTTCGCATCTTCCAGGTTGAACGTAAAGAACACACTATCCGTATCTCCGTATACATATTCTGCCTTGGTCCGAACCTTTCCATGCGTTTCTGTATCATACTCTAAATCTCCATACACTTCTTCTATCATACGCCGAGCATAAATAATCATCATTCGGCCAGTAGCGGTTGTAGACGCGGCTACATCTTGTTCGTAAAAGGTAGACGTTCGCGCACCACATTGTCCATAAAGTGAATTCGCAGTTACTTTGTATCCCAATTGACGCTTGTCTAGGATGTTCTGCATGAAAGGGTCACTTTCGGTCTTGATCATCTTACGTGTGTCTTTACGCGCTTTCAACAACTCTTCTAAGATGGATGGCATAATGGATTTTTGATTCTCTGGCAACTGTGCCCATCTACACTTTTTGCTACCTACCTTTACTTTATCCGCTTTTGCGGTGGGACTGGATCGTCGGTATATAAATGTATCAAACTCAATATCTATATACTGATACCCAGGGAGATTGTCGTATACGAAGTTGCCTGCTTCATCTCGCTCGCCAGTGGTTTTATCGGGAATCAAATCCCCCTGTAGATTAAACTCTTTTGACCACACTTTACTGTCATGCGAATAATTCTGACTAATCATTGACGACGGATAGAGCGACGAATAATCTACACAAGCCACTGGATTATCCATATACATTTTACACTTGGGAGGCAATACAATCGCTCCTTCATATCCGCTCGCCGTTTTGGGTTTTTCTAGATCAGGCATCAGTGTATCCTTTACTCGGCATTTCTTTGCAACATAACTGGTTAGTTTGATTCCTTGACCACGGAACACGAGAAAGCTGATAGGAACACTACAAATATTGGACATCTCCATATAACCAGTAATAACGTCAATCTTATTCATTAAATGGTGCACCAAGTTACAATCTTGAATACAATATTTCGCGACAATTGCTCTTCCTTTGGGACCCTCATCCGAGAGTCTGAAAATATCTTGTGGAGTCACATCGTCTTTTGTCATACCCCATTTCAAATTTTTTGATTTGTCAATGATTTGATGTTCATCTACTACAATCACGTTGTATTTGCTTGTTTTTCCCTTCTCTTCAACTTCTACATTGTATTCAATATCCAATACTTTGAATTTCTTACCGTTTTTGAAATAATCGGAAGTGAAACTGCTCAGCTCTATATGAATGAAATCATCTACATGAAGACCCATCAAATTTTTACTATACAACTTTGTAATCTCTCTGCCAGTAGAATCCGTAGTACATTCTACCTTCTTCACACTGTCACTGATAAACTGCCCAGCTACATCATCCAACTTATATGATGATAAGTTGAAATCGCGACGGAAATAGGTATACATATCAATTTGTAACCGCCCTAACATGTTGTAATAACGCAAGTCATACTCACCACTTGCCAGCATTACCTTCGTATTCATGATTTCAATATTACTATCTCGGCTGTCTTTCTTGGATATATGGTCCTTGTCGCGAGACAATTTCAAGAACTCAGATACACATCCTGTTTCCTTAGACCGCTGAAACATAAACTCGTAATCAAAACCAAATATATTGTATCCAATAATAATGTCTGGATTCTCACGTTGAATTAAATTCGCCCACTCTAACAAAACCTTTTTTTCTGTATCTACGCTCACAATTTCTACTCCCTTCACTTCATCGCAGTCCCCCAATACAATACAGTGATTCATATGTGGCTCTTTCTTTCCGTAGTTCATAAAGGTTGACCCGATAAAGGTTACTTTGTCTCCTTCAAGATGAGGTAATTTGGACAACAACAATCGGTCAAGTGCGGTCAACTGCTCATCGCGCGTATGCTTATCTTCTAGTAGATATTCTATAATGTTTGTGCTTACCTTGATTTTGTTCTTTTTGTAGGCCAATGTCTTTTTCCAGGATGGGACATTACCCTCTCCCGTTTCTTGGTTCGCGTGTATATCACTGTCCATGGTGGAACTTTCTTGCTGTTGATTCGCGTGCGCGTCTTCAAATATATCTTGGATGTTCAATAATTCTTCTGTTGACTTGTCTAACTCATTACATATCTTATTCATAGGCACTTTTACATATATATCAATGATCCGTCCCAATTCTTCCTTTGTTATCGTATTTTTTGGGTATACAACGTCTATGTCCTCTGTTATCTTGTCGTATCCAAACGCTTTCATAATATAGCGTTTGAATAGAGGAGTCATTAACTCTGCATTGCTATATTTTCGTTGCTTGATGAATATATCTACAATATTTGATGCTAGACGCTTGTATGTCTTTTTAGGTAACGGAAAGTCACCGTGACTACTACTCGCCTCAATATCAAAACTACATATATTAAACGGCACAATCGTTTCTTTTGTAGGTTCAGGTGTAATTTCCTTATACGAACAGCGAATTTCATAATCACAAGAAGTTTTCTTTTCAGCGTCGCTCACTCGGATGACACGACCCTGTTTATATGATATCCATCCGGATGGCGCAATTTCGTTTACATGAAAGTATCGCAATAAAGGAGGAATATTGCTCTCGTATAGTTCTAGTTCTACGTTGTTGTATTTCATGTTCTCACGAACTCGTTCCCCGTCGTTATCATATGTAAACCATAAATTCTTGAACTGGTTCATCGCAGACGTGTTGTCAAACTCCAAACGAATAAATTTATGTTTCTTTCCTCCTGAAAATCCATACAATTTGTGATGTTCAACCAACTTCATATTGACAATAAATCCTTGATAACGAGGGTCCAATGACCTTGACCACTCTACCATCTCTTTATTTTTCCAATTGTCGTGAGCTTTGATATAAAAGAAAGGTTTGTAGTCATCTACATATGCACACAATTTTTGTCCGTATTCATTTACACCAAACATTTGAATCGTAAATTTCTTATCACTCGCGTAGGTTCCATCGTCGTATACATTATAATCAAATAGGCGGAAGTATTTTCTTACCACTCGCTTGATTTTATCAGTCATATTCGTACTCTTGTTTTGTATTTATCTAGGTTTATTATGTATATTTTCATAACATATATAATCAATTTTACGTCTTATTTAGTTTTTACGCCTGGTTAATGTTGCTATTTTTTTATGTGATTTACTTTTTATACTTCTTGACCGCGTCTTTGTTTTTGTGTAGGTTTTGACTTTACCCTGAACGGGTATTTTGTAACCTCCTGAATATATACGTTGCCAAATAGTAGAAGGTTCATCTGGTTTTGCGATGGGCGCAGTCGTCTTACCTAACCATTTACCGAATTCTCCCTTTGTACGTTCTCCTTCGTAATACTCAACTTGCTTATTCGGATGAATTTTCACCAGTGTGGGAAATCCCTGGATTTGGATAGGGGAGACACTCATCTCTTTTTCTAAAAGAGGCTTTTGATTTTCAATGTTTTCGTGTTCCACTTCCACAAATTTGTAGTCGCGGTCCGCACCTAGCTCTTCTTTTAGTTCTTCCCATTCTGGATACATTGCCTGGCAATGTCCACACCAATGCGCGTAAAACAATACAACTGTCACGGGAGTTTTGTCCATTTGCTTTTTTGCTACTTGCGCATTCGCTCTTGGTTTTTTTGACTTGGTCTTTTTAGCTGTATTTCTCTTATTTGTTTTCGGTTTTGGCATATATAGTAAAAGAATATATTTATCGACACTATTTTTTTCA
>JGI20156J14371_10003718_pt1 | contig 11285 bp, 10 predicted proteins | sample COG_06_FD_14371 | JGI IMG/M metagenome (IMG submission 14371)
CCCCTGTCTGCATTATTTTTTGCATGAATTAATAAATTAGAAAACATGGATGTTCTTAAGGTGTCAAGATCTGAAGATATTGGATTTATCAATCGTAATTTATTATCTGAAAAAAAATCATCTATTTTTGAATTGGTAAAAGACCAAGTGACAGTCTCTAAATATCCTAAAGAAGCAATAGATCTTTGGATGTGGTGAAATATTTTTTGATGGAAGTTTAAAGCTGGTTTTAAAATATTTCTATCAGGCTCGGTAAGAGGAATATTATCATAACCCTTAATTCTAATAAGTTCTTCAATAATATCTACTTCTTGATTTATATCTGGTCGAAAACTAGGCACTATCAATTCTAATGTATTTTTTTTACTCTTTACTCCGAAACCCAAATCTTCCAAAATCTTTTTACTTTCCGTGCTAGAAATCTCAAAGCCTATTAATTTTTTAAAATTATCTATAGTAAAAACAATTTTTTTTTCTTTATAATTAGACTTTCCAGACATTTTAATTGCACTAATTTTTCCACCACAAATTTCCTTGTATTAGCTTTGAAGCTTTGACCAGCCCTTCTTCTATAGACATAGGATCAACTCCTCTTTCAAATCTATATTTTGCATCTGTTAACAATCCAAGTCTCTTAGAGGATTTTGCAATAGTGACTGGATCAAAGCTTGCAGCTTCTAAAACAATGTCAGTTGTTGACATCTCTGTACCAGTAGAAACTCCTCCAATAATTCCTCCAAGTCCAAGAACTTTTGATTGATCGGCAATAACACAGTCTTCAGCAGAAAGTTCATATTTTTTGTTATCTAGTGCTTCAAAATGTTCGCTCTTTTTTGACCTTCTGACAATAATCTTGCCAGATATCTTATTGGCATCATAAGCGTGTAGCGGCCTATTCATGTCTATCATTATATAGTTGGTAATATCTACAATTGCAGAAATAGACTTTTGACCAACGGACTCTAAATCTTTTTTTAACCAATCTGGACTTTCTTTGTTTTGAACACCCTCGATGTAACAGCTTCCAAATTGGTAACACCCAGAATCTTTTTTAACTTCGACTGGAATAGTTTTTTTTGATGTAACTTTTATTGTTTCCTTTTTAGATTTAATAAAAGTACCTTTTCCAGATGCTGCCAAATCCCTAGCAATACCCCTTACTCCAAGACAGTCAGACCTGTTGGGGGTTATGGAAATATCAATCATAGGATCTAAATTTTCTTTAAAAAAATTCTCACCTATTTTACGTTTGAAGTCTAGCTCCATAATTCCATCACTACTATCTGAAATGTTTAGTTCAGATTCTGAACATAGCATTCCAAAAGATTCCACTCCTCTAATCTTTGCAATAGAAAGCTTCATACCATTGGAAGGAATAACTGTGCCGGGAGAGGCATAAACTGTAATTAAATTATCTTGCGCATTAACTGCTCCGCACACAACTTTAGTAATTTTTCCATCTCCAATGTCTACGTCGCAAATTTTTAACTTATCTGCATCTGGGTGCTTGATGGCCTTTAATATTTTACAAACTTTAAAATTAGATAAATTACTTTTAGCTGAACTAATGCTTTCAACTTCAAGACCAATAGATGTAAGTTTTTCCCCAATTTGTTCTGTGGTAGATTTTGTCTTTAAGTATTTTTTTAACCAATTTAAAGTGATATTCATTTTGATAAACCTCTATAATTGGTGGGGACATCATTGGCATTAAATCCAAAGTGTTTTAACCATCTCACATCACTATCAAAAAATGACCTTAGATCATTAATACCGTATTTTAGCATTGCCAATCGGTCAATTCCGACTCCGAAAGCATAGCCTTGATACTTTTTAGTATCTACTTTTGCATTCTTTAAAACATTTGGATGCACCATACCACAACCTAAAATTTCTAACCATTGATCACCTTGTCCTATGGTGATTTTTCCATTTTTGATTTCATATCCAATATCCACTTCAGCAGAAGGTTCTGTGAAAGGGAAATGACTAGGTCTAAAACGCATTTTAATTTGATCTACTTCAAAAAATTTTTTTAAAAAATAATCCAAACATCCTCTTAAATCTGCCATGGTTATATTTTGGTCAACATACAGACCTTCTAACTGATGAAACATTGGAGTGTGTGTTTGATCGCTATCACATCGGTAGGTTCTTCCGGGGGCAATAATTTTTAAGGGCGGTTTTTCATTTAACATTGTTCTAATTTGAACAGGCGAAGTATGAGTTCTCATCAATAATTCTTTTTGTTCGTCTAAATAAAAAGTGTCATGCATGTCACGTGCTGGATGATTGGGTGGTGTGTTTAAGGCTGTAAAATTATTGTATTCATTTTCAATATCTGGCCCTTCCGCAACTGAAAAACCTAACTCTGCAAATATACAAGTCAGTTCATCAATTACTTGGGAGACTGGATGAATCTTTCCTTGAGGTTTTGTTGGTGCTGATAAACCAATATCTATAGTCTGGTTTTCTAGTTTTTTTTGAATCTCTTCTTGTTCAAATTTTGTATAAAGAATGTTTAATTGATCTAGAACCTTAGTTTTTAAAATATTTAGCTGAGAGGCAAATTCTTTTTTTTTCTCCTTATCAATAGTTGCCAAGTTCTGGAACAATTTTGAAAGAGTACCTTTTTTTCCAAGAATTTCTATTTTTAACTTTTCTAAACTTTCTTTAGATTCTAATTGAGAAAGTTTAGCAAAAATTTCTTGTTCTAGTGTGGTCAGATTATTCATCTAAAAATTAAAAGTTTTAATTTAATTTAGATGAGATTGTACCTTTTTTACAATAGATTTAAAGGTTTCGGGATTGTGGTAGGCAATATCCGCTAATACTTTACGATCAATTTTAATTTTAGACTTAATCAAACCGTTTATAAATTTAGAATAAGTTAAACCTTCCGCTCTAACTCCAGCGTTAATTCTTTGAATCCACAAAGATCTAAAAATTCTTTTATTTCTTCTTCTATCTCTGTAGGCATATTGAAGAGATTTCTCTACAGCTTGTTTTGCTACTCTAATTGTATTTTTTCTTCTTCCTCTAAAGCCTTTTGCTTGTTTAAAAACTTTTTTATGCTTTTGGTGACTTGCCTGACCTCTTTTGACTCTTGCCATACTATCCTCTTACACCATAGGGCATAAAGGATTTTATTATCTTGGCATCTTGCTTCGATAAAACCGTAGTGCCTCTTAATTTTCTAATCTGCGCATTGGTTCTTTTGATCATTCCATGTCTTTTTCCAGCTTGTGGAGCTTTTACTTTTCCAGTAGCCGTGAATTTGAAACGTTTCTTTGCAGAGCTTTTAGTTTTTAATTTTGCCATAAAAATGTAACGGGGTTATACAAAGATTGTGATTTGAAAACAACAGAAATCGATTGTCTATAAGGCCTGAATTATTAGGGTCATTTGACGACCTTCCATCTTTGCAGACTGCTCAACCTTACCTACTTCCTTAACATCTTCTATTATTCTTCTAACTAAATCGTAAGCAGCTTTTATAAACTCCATTTCCCTACCTTTGAATTTGATTGTAAATTTTACTTTATCTCCATTCGTTAAAAATTTTACTGCATTTTTAATTTTAAAATCATAATCGTGCACATCTGTTACAGGCCTTAATTTAATTTCTTTTAATAAAATAACTTTTTGTTTTTTTCTTGCTAAATTAGCTTTTTTTTGTAACTCGTATTTATACTTACCACTATCCATGATTTTACAGACAGGTGGCTTTGTATTTGCTGCAATTTCAATTAAATCCAATCCTACTTCTTGTGCCCTATTGATGGCTTCTCCTAAAGGAACAATTCCTATGTTATCTCCATCATGTCCAATGAGCTGCACTTCGGAAGCTCTAATATTGTTGTTCGTTTTTGGACCGCGATCTCTAGGCTTTCGATTATATTGAAAATTTTTATTAATAAGAATACCTCTAGATTTTTGGAGCTTGAGACTCTTTAGATAAACTCGAAATTATTTTTTCTAGGCTTTCGGTTTGTTGGTCTTCTTGACCCAACCTTCTCAAAGTAATTGTTTTATTTTGAACTTCTTTTGAACCGCAAATCATTAAGATGGGAATTTTTCCAACGGAGTGTTCTCTAATTTTATAGTTAATTTTTTCATTTCTTAGATCAATAATAGGTCTTATTGAAATTTTTTCAAGCTGATTTAATATTTCTTTTGCATAGTCATGGTGTTCATCATTGATTGGTAATATGGCAACCTGAACTGGAGATAACCAAAGAGGTAATTTGCCAGCATAATGTTCAATTAGAATTCCTGTAAATCTTTCTAATGAGCCAAATAATGCACGGTGCAACATGACTGGAGTTTTTTTCTTACCATCTTTATCAACATACGTTGCGTCTAATCTGCCTGGTAAATTTAAATCGACCTGCAAAGTTCCACACTGCCAATCTCTACCAATAGCATCTCTTAAGACAAATTCAATTTTTGGTCCATAAAATGCTCCCTCACCTTTGTTAATTGTGTAATCAACTTTGGAAGCCTTAATCGCTTCTAGCAATGCCTTTTCAGACTGATCCCATACTGAATCATCTCCAACCCTTTTTGCAGGACGATCTGCATACTTTAAAGTTATATTCTCAAATCCGAATGCCTTGTAAATATCCAATATAAGTTTTGTAACCTTAACAGATTCTTCCGTGATTTGATCTTCGGTACAAAAAATATGGGCATCATCTTGGGTGAAGGATCTACACGCATTAACCCATGTAAAGAACCCGAGGGCTCATATCGATGGACTTTTCCAAACTCAGATAACTTTAAAGGAAGATCTTTATAACTTTTCAAACCCTGATTATATATTTGGCAATGCCCTGGGCAGTTCATTGGTTTAATTGCAAAAGTTCTCTCGTCAGGTGTAGAGGTAGTATACATGTATTCTTGAAACTTTTCCCAGTGACCAGACTTTTCCCATAAAACTCTATCAATAATTTCGGGTGTGTTCACCTCTTGGTATCCTGCTTCTAATTGTTTTTGTCTCATAAAATCAACTAACGTTTGAAATAAAGCCCATCCTTTTTGGTGCCAAAAAACAGCACCTGGACTTTCTTCTTGAAAATGAAACAGGTCCATAGTTTTTCCAAGTTTTCTGTGATCTCTTTTTTCCGCTTCTTCTAAGTTATGGAGATATTCATCCAAATCTTTTTTTGTTTTCCAGCATGTTCCATAAATTCTTTGCAACATGATATTGTTAGAATCTCCTCTCCAATAAGCACCTGCAACTTTCATTAATTTAAATGACTTGCCGATTCTTCCAATGCTAGGAAGGTGTGGTCCTCGGCATAAATCGTGCCAAGACCCATGAAAATAAATGGATATATCCTCATTCCCAGGAATTGAATCTATGATTTCAGCTTTATAATGCTCTCCCATATTCTTGAAGTGATTAATTGCTTTTTTTCGATCCCACACTTCTCTAGTGGTCTTGTCATTACGATCAACGATTTCAATCATTTTTTTTTCAATTTTAATTAAATCGTTGTCAGTGAATGGCTCTTCTCGAGCAAAGTCATAATAAAATCCATTCTCGATGACAGGTCCAATAGTAACTTGCGTTCCTGGAAAAAGCTCCTGTACAGCCATCGCACAAACATGCGCTGCGTCATGCCTCAACAATTCCAGAGCATACTCATCTTCTAGAGTAATAATTTTTATCTTTGAATCTTTGACAATTTCAGTGTCTAAATCTTTATATTCTCCATTAACCTGCAGAGCCAAGGCCTTCTTGGATAGAGAAATACTAATATCTTTTGCTATTTCCAATCCAGTTACTGAATTTTTGTAAGTTAATTCTTTGCCGTCTGGTAGCTGTACTATTGGCATATAAGTTGTGCTGATCTCATTGACGAATTTATTAAACTAATGATTGGTAAATTTCTAGTGTTTTCAGACACATTTTATCTTTAGTGTAGTTTTCTATTACATTTTTTCTACCCTCTTTGCCTAAAGATTGAAGAGCCGCTTTGCTCATTTTAGAAATATTGTAAATATTTTTTGCAAGATCTTCTTTGCTANTATGGTCAAATAACCAACCTGTTTTTTCAGGNNTTATTGTTTCCAAAGAACCTCCAATTGCACTAGAAAGTATTGGCTTTTCCATTGATTGGGCTTCCACACTAACTCTACCAAAGGCCTCGGGTTCTATGGATGCAGAAACAATTAGATCACTAAATGCATAAGCCAAGGGCATGTTTTGCATTGGCTTCACAATTCTAATTTTGTCTATCATTTTATTAGATTCTATTAAATCTCTTAAGNTATTCTCATATTGAATTCTACCTTGGCTATCACCTAAAATGATAAAAAAAATATTTGAAAGCTGATCTTGCTTCTTAAGAATAATTGCAGATTCAATAAAAAGTTTTTGTCCCTTCCAATTCGTTAATCTTCCTGGCAGCAAAACTAAAAAATTTTTATCTGAAAATCCCATTTGTTTTCTTAGATTGTCTTTTTCTATTTCTTGAATTTGGGATGGACTAAAATAACTTTCATCAATTCCTCTTTTGACAAGATCTATATTAATTTTTGAATTGTAATTTGAATGAATGTGATTAAGAATAAAATTTGATCCTGCAATAACACGGTCTGATTTAATCATAATAGAATTGTAAAATTTTTTAATGTCAGATTTAAAGTTGTACGTTCCATGAAAAGTGCTAACTAATTTAGTATTTGAAAGTTTACAAGCAAAGTAACAAGACCAAGCAGGGCCTCTACTTCTAGCATGCACAATATTGATTTTATATTTAAATATTAAAAATAAAATAAAAAAAATATTAAATATAATAAAAAAAATATTTTTAGATGTTGGCCACTTAAATATTTTTACATTTTTGCTTATAGAATCTAATTGAGAGCCTCCAGAGGTCATAATGGAAGAAAATTCACATGTACTAGAAATGTATTCTGCAATATGCTTGCAACCTGTCTCTGCACCTCCAGTTCCCATGTCTGGTATTACCTGAAGTAATCTTATTTTTTTATTCATTTAAATTGTGATAAAAATTAAGTATTCATTATGAGCAAAATTAATTTCTTTTTGAGCAAAAACAAAGAAAAAATTAGATATAAATTAATTCAAGGCAAAAAACCAGTCACTATAATTTTTCTTCATGGTTTTATGTCTGATTTGACCGGAAAGAAGATTCAAGTTCTGAGTAAACTATCTAAAAAAGAACAGGTTTCTTTTTTAGCTCTTGAATACACAGGTCATGGAAAATCCTCTGGTCAATTAAGTGATTATGGAATTGATGATTGGATTAATCAGTCAAAAGAGTTGATTGAAAAAGTTGTAAAAACAAAAAAAATTATTTTAGTAGGTTCGTCAATGGGTGCTTGGATTGGTATTGCTCTTATCTCAAAGTTAAAAAAAATTGTAAAAGGTTTTGTTGGAATTGCTTCTGCTCCAGATTTTACTAAAGAAATAATGTGGAAAAATTTTTCTAAAAAAACAAAATCTATGATCAAAAGTGGTAAAACTTATTATATGCCAAGCTCTTACGGAAACCCTTACCCTATATCCAAAAAATTAATATTTGATAGAAGTAAACATTTAGTTCTGGATAAAAAGATTAAATGCAACTTTCCTGTTCGATTATTTCATGGGCTTAAAGATACAGTTGTCGATGTAAATTTTTCCATTCGATTAACAAAAACATTACTATCCAATGACAGTATAATAACTTTTCAAAATAATGGCGATCACAGCCTATCCCAAACTGAAGATTTAAAAAAAATAAAAAATCAACTAACTAATTTGATTAAAGATAGCTGTTAACCCTTCTTTGAANGTTGGATACTTTAACTTAACTCCCATCGATTTTATTTTTGAATTTTGCACTTTCTTTCTATCTCTATAGAAATCTTTCATTTTTGANTTTTCCAAATCNTCAAAATTGATTTNTTTTGGCATCTCCACTTGCAAAAGTGCAGCTGCATATTGTACCACTTCTTTATATGNGCAGGGTGCATCATCACTAACATTAAAAATATCTTTATTTTTTGATTTAGAAAAAGATGAGAACAGAACCTGCGCAATATCCTCCACATGAATTCTAGAAAAAATTTGGTCTTTCTTATTAATAATTTTTACTTCCTTTTTTTTTAATCGCGAAAATATATTTCTTTCTAAAGAATAAATACCAGCTAATCTAAAAATACGTACCGGCAGATTAGAGTTTAACAATAATTGTTCTGCCTCCATTCTTTTCAGTCCCATTTCAGAGGTTGGTTGTAAATTGGAAGTTTCTTCTACCCAATCACCTTTGTGGTCTCCATAAACACTGGTTGATGATAGATAACCTACCCATTGTAAATTTTTATTATTCCTCAGTGTAGTTAAGTAATTCTTAATAATAACCTGCTCTACTTCTGGAGGAGTAGAAATCAAAATGTGAGTAACATTTTTTAATTTATTTTCAATCTCTGGGTCAAAATTGCTACTATCAAAAAAATAAGATTCTATTGTTTTCTCAGAAAATTGAATTTTAGATCTAGAAGTTCCTGATATATCAAAATCAATATTTCTATCTATTAGCAATTTGGTTAAATACTTTGCAGTTAAGCCAAAACCAAAACAAAAAAGTTTAATATTTTTAGACAGCTTTTTTTTCTGGCTCTCTTAAAGAAATGGGGTTGTCTAGCTTATCTAGCATTTCCTTAGGGCAAATTTGGTAAAATTGTTCTTTAGCCAGCTCCCAATCATCCAATATTTTTTTAGCATAGTCAGAATGTGTTTCTTCTATATGTTTTTGAATAAGAGAATAAAGAAAGTCATCCCAATATTTAGTTTCAATTCTTTGCCAAACTACCGAAGCGGAGTTGATTACATCGCTTAAATTATCCTCTGGATTGTAAACAAATGCCATACCACCTGTCATTCCGGCTGCAAAATTATCACCTAATTCACCAAGTATAACTGCGTATCCACCTGTCATATACTCACACGCATTTGTACCAGCTCCTTCTACTACTGCTGTAGCGCCTGAATTTCTAACTGAAAACCTTTCACCTGCTTGTCCTGCCGCAAACAAATTTCCTGATGTTGCTCCGTACAAAACGGTGTTTCCTATAATTGTGTTTTTGTTAGTTTCAAGATTGCTACTTTTTGGAGGTCTTACTGATATAGTAGCCCCTGAAAGTCCTTTTCCAACATAGTCATTGCAATCTCCAATGACTTCAAACTTAACTCCTTTTGCCCCAAAAGCTCCCAGAGACTGTCCAGCCGAACCTCTTAATTTAATTTTAATATGATTTTCAGGGAAATTATTATTTTTAAAATCAGTCACCACGTAAGAAGACAGTCTCGCTCCTACGGTTCTATCAGTATTTTTAATTGTATAACTCATCTCTATTTTTTGACCACTCTGTATTAGGGGTAAAGTGTCTATTAGAATTTGCTTATCTAAAGTATCTGGAACTTCATTTCTAATTTTGTCTTTACAAAATCTCGGATTGTCGCCTGGATCTGCCTGGACTAACAGTGGATTAAAATCTAAATCATCTAGGTTGGAAGCCCCTCTAGATACCTGTCTCAATAAATCCGTTCTACCAATAATTTCATCTAATGATTTGAATCCTAGCTCTGCCAGAATTTCTCTCACCTCTTCTGCAACAAATGTAAAAAGATTAACTACTTTTTCTGGTGTGCCAGTAAATTTTTTCCTTAAATCCTCGTTTTGCGTACAAATCCCTACTGGACAAGTATCGGAATGACACTGTCTAACCATGATACATCCCATGGCTACTAAACTAGTGGTAGCTATACCAAACTCATCTGCTCCCATCATGGCAGCTATTACTACATCTCTACCTGTTTTAATTCCTCCATCTGTTCGTAGAACAACTTTATGTCTTAAATTATTAAGAGTTAAAATTTGATTAGTTTCCGTTAAACCCATCTCCCATGGCAAGCCCACATACTTGACGCTAGTCTGAGGTGTGGCACCAGTTCCGCCATTATGTCCTGAAATTAAAATAATATCCGCTTTTGCTTTGGCGACACCTGCTGCAATAGTTCCAATTCCACTTGAAGAAACCAACTTAACTCCAACTCTAGCCTTAGAGTTAATTTGTTTTAAATCATAAATTAATTGAGCCAAATCTTCGATCGAATAAATGTCATGATGTGGTGGTGGAGAAACTAATGTAACTCCTGGAGTTGAGTGTCTTAATTTTGCAATTTCTTTTGTAACTTTAAACCCTGGTAATTGGCCTCCTTCCCCTGGTTTTGCACCTTGGGCCATTTTAATTTCAATCTCATTGCAATTATTTAAGTAAGAGGCGGTAACACCAAATCTCGCTGAAGCTATTTGCTTCACTCTAGAGTTTGCATTGTCACCATTCTCTCTTAATATAGATCTGTTTTCATCTTCTCCACCTTCACCACTACAAGAAGCTCCACCTATTCTATTCATGGCAATAGCTAAAGTTTCGTGGGCTTCTTTTGACAACGCTCCCATTGACATGCTTCCTGAACCAAATCTTTTTCGAATATGAGTTACAGACTCCACTTCCTCAAGTGGGATTGCCTTATTATTTTTTCTAAAATCTAAAAGATCTCTTAAATGAATTGGAGGTAGCTCGCTTATTAAAGTAGAATATTTTTTAAACAGCTCATAAGAATCTTTTCCTACGGCTGTTTGCAAAAGATGAATAGTTTTTGCCTGATAGGCGTGTGTCTCTCCACCATGACGATATTTGTAAATACCCCCTATCGGTAAAGTTATAATATTCTCTGAATATGTTTTGTCGTGCTGCTTTCTGATCATGTCTTCAATTCCAGAAAGTCCTATTCCTGAAATTTTTGACTCTAGTCCTGGAAAATAATCAGCTACTAATCCTCGACTAAGACCCAATGATTGAAAATTTAATCCTCCGCGATATGAGCTAATTACGGAAATTCCCATTTTAGACATTATTTTCAACAACCCGTCATTCACAGCTTTGATATATCGATGAACGCATTCTTCAAAAGTTAATTGTTCAAACAACCCTTTTTGGTATCTTTGATGAATTGAATCAATCGCCAAATACGCATTCACGGTAGTAGCTCCCGCTCCAATTAAAACAGCATAATAATGTGTATCTAAACACTCGGAAGATTGAACGTTGATAGATACAAATTTTCTTAACCCTATTTGAGTTAAATGTGATTGTACTGCTCCTACAGCAAGAATAATTGGGATGGCTATTCTGCTTTTGGAGATGTTTTTATCTGATATGATTAAATGTTTTTTTCCCGATCTTGCAAAAATTTCAGCATC
>JGI20156J14371_10003729_pt1 | contig 11264 bp, 9 predicted proteins | sample COG_06_FD_14371 | JGI IMG/M metagenome (IMG submission 14371)
GTCATAGAATTTTATGTCCAGACTGTCATGGCTGTCAGCCATCGGAAACAGCCCAAGCGAATAGGCTTTGATAATTGTCTCGGGCGAATAGATATAGTGATCAGCCATGCAATGCCTCTAACCAAAGGGGCGCGAAGCTTAGTCTTCTTTCAAAAACACTTCTTCAAGCCAGCGGATATTATAGCTACCATCTTTGATTGCATCGGCATCGACAAGACGTTTATGAAGCGTCAGCGTTGTTGGAATAGGCTCAACAATAAATTCCTGCAACGCCCGCCGCAACCGTGCCAGACAATGATCCCGATCGTCACCATGAATGATCAGCTTGGCAATCAGACTGTCATAATAGGGCGGCACCGAATAGCCCGAATACAGACAGGATTCAACGCGAACACCTGGCCCGCCAGCGGCGTGAAAGGCGGTCACTTTGCCGGGTGTTGGCATAAAGGTTTCGGGATGTTCGGCATTGATGCGGCATTCAATCGCATGGCCGGTAAAGGTCACGTCGTCTTGGGTAAATGACAGCGGCATGCCAGCTGCAATGCGGATTTGTTCGCGCACCAGATCAACGCCAGTGATTTCTTCAGTGATTGGATGTTCAACCTGAAGCCGGGTATTCATCTCGATAAAGAAAAATTCGCCATCTTCATAAAGAAATTCCATCGTGCCGACGCCAAGATACCCCATCTTGCGGGTGGCCTCGGCGGCAATGCCCCCAATGCGCGCGCGCTGTTCGGCGGAAAGGGCTGGCGACGGGGCTTCTTCAAATAGTTTCTGGTGACGGCGCTGAACCGAACATTCGCGTTCGCCAAGATGCACAACATTACCATGTGAGTCGGCAATCACCTGCACTTCGATATGGCGCGGCTGGCCAAGGTACCGCTCAAGATAAACCGTATCATCACCAAATGCAGCTTTGGCTTCGGCGCGGGCAGCCGAAAAGGCCTCGCCAAGGCGATCCGCGGTTTCCGCCACTTTCATACCGCGTCCCCCGCCACCCGAAGCGGCCTTGACCAAAAGCGGATAGCCAACCTCTGCGCCAATGCGTTGCGCCTCGGCAAGGGTGTGAACGGCACCGGGCGAGCCCGGAACGAGTGGCAAGCCGGCGTCGGCGGCGGTGATTTTGGCCTCAACCTTGTCACCCATTGCGCGAATATGGCGCGGCTCGGGGCCGATAAAGGTCAATCCATGGGCGGCAACAATCTCGGCAAAATCGGCATTTTCAGACAGAAAACCAACACCCGGATGCACCGCATCGGCACCAGTGATGGCAACTGCCGATAAAATAGCCGGAATATTCAGATAGGATTCGGCGCTGCTTGGCGGGCCAATACAAACCGATTCATCGGCAAGGCGAACCGGCATTGAATCGGCATCAGCGGTCGAATGAACCACCACCGATGGAATGTCCATCTCTTTACAGGCACGAAGCACCCGCAAGGCAACATCACCACGGTTGGTTATCAGAATTTTTTTGAACATGGCGACTATTCTATGATCACAAGCGCTTCGCCAAATTCGATTGGCTGGGCGTTTTGCACGAAAATTTTCACAACCGTGCCAGCCTTTGGCGCGGTAATCGGGTTCATCACCTTCATCGCTTCGACGATGAACAGGGTTTGACCGGCGGTAACGGTTGCGCCTTCGGTGATAAAGGCAGGCGCATCAGGTTCAGGGGCTGTGTAGACCGTGCCAACCATTGGCGATTTGACGGCACCCGGATGATCGGCCGGATTTGCCGCCAGTTCGGCCACAGGTTCGACAATGGCAGCAGGCGCGGCGGCGGCAACGGGCGCAGCAGCGACAGGTACAGCAGCGGCAACGGGCGCGGCAGTGGTAACGCGTGATAACCGGATCGCAACAGCTTCGGTTTCATATTCAAGCTCGGCAAGCCCCGCCTGATCAAGGATATCGGCAAGTTCCTTTACAAAACTGGCTTCATTGCTTGCGGCGGCGGTTTTTGCCGCTGATTTTTTTGGTGTTGTTGCCATTTTGATTTATGTCTCCGAATGCAGATTGGGAATGGCGTTAATGGCCATGTAATAGGATGATGCGCCAAAACCGGCAATCACGCCTTTGGCAATCGCTGAAATCAGCGATACATGCCGGAAAGATTCACGTCTATGAACATTTGAAAGATGCACTTCGATGACCCCGCCCGGAAATAGCGACAGCGCGTCGCGAAGCACAACGGATGTATGGGTCAGTCCAGCAGCATTGATGATGATCCAATCCATCTTGCCAACAGCTTGCTGGATTTCTTCGATCAATTCGCCTTCCAAATTTGATTGGAACCAATCCAGTTCCATGCCATGTCCGGCGGCCAATTGACGGCATTGCGCCTCAATATCGCCAAGCGTTTCATGGCCATAGATATCCGGCTCACGCATGCCAAGCATGTTGAGATTCGGACCATTCATAACAAGAATATTCATTGATTTTGCCATTGTTCGGTTACAGTATACTCACTTCGCCAGCCATGCAAACAGCCTAGCCCTGTTTGGTGCGTTCCTTATCAATCACGGTTTGCAATTCCTCCATACCAATCGCACCGGGGATCACCGTATCGCCAATCACAAGACCCGGCGTGCCATTGATATTTAGAGCCGCTGCCGCGCTTCGTGTCCGTGTGATAATAGCCGTTGTTTCGGGGCTGTCCATATCTTGCTTTAATTGTGCAAGGTCGAGACCTGCCGCCCCTGCTGCTTGCATGATTGAGGCGTCATTAACCTGCCCACGATAAGTCATCATTTCAGTGTGGAATGATTTGAATTTTCCTTGTTTCTGGGCGGCAATTCCAGCCTTGGCGGCGGTAACAGACGATTGGCTAAGGATTGGAAATTCTTTGATCACCATGCGGACATCGCCATTTGCGTCAAGCATTTGCATGATCGGGGCAAACATGCGTTTGCAATAGCCGCAATTATAGTCGGAAAATTCATAAACAGTTAGGCTGCCATTTGGATTGCCCATAACCGGATCGCCATCATCATTGCGAACGAGCATGATGCCAGCTTGCGCGCGTTCGGCTTCTTCGCGTGCGGCCAAAGATACCAACGCATCACGAAGCACTTCGGGATTGTTCTTGATATATTGTTCGATCACCTGCTGCATTTCTGCGCGGTCTTTTTGATCAATATCGGCCTTTACCGGTGCTGTGGCGAGGCCAATCAACATCAAAAGCAATGCAATCATAGAGGCAAAAAAGCGTGACATTCACATTATCCTTTTGATTTTTGGAACCTTTTGATTTTGAGACCCTTTATCTTTTTGGGCAAATCGCCGCTGGAAACCAATAATCCAGCCAGATGCCTTACATCTTATAACGGATTAATGTCGCTATTGCAAAGCCGTCACGGCGTGAGTTTGCCAAAGCGAAACAGAATGTCATTGGCGCGGTTGCGAAGATCATCTTTTAGCCTGTCATCGGCCAAAACCCGTTTGGCCATTCGCACCGCCTGTTGGTCATCCCCAAGCAAAAGCGCTTCTTCGGCAAGCGCAAGATCAGCCGCTGCAATATCGCCATTTCGTCCATAGGCAATCGCTAATTGCCGGCGGATGAAGGCCCATTTCGGCTCGGTTTTTTGTGCCGCTGAAATCGCCTCGATCGCGCGTAAAAGACGCATTTTGTCATTTGTCGCAATCAGTGCTCGTCCAAGATTGACCAGAATTTGCGGGCTGTTCGGTCGGAAAGTCAGCGCCGTTTCATAAGCTGCCGCTGCTGCCTCAGGCTTGGCCATCGACAGCAAGATATCGCCGCGAAATTCGTGATAGAATGGATCGGCAGGATGCGCCGCGGATAGTTGATCCATTAAGGTGATTGCTGCTGCTAAATCGCCGCGCCGATATTGCGCAATCGCTTGGCTGTAGATCGCATCGGCGCTGTCTGTTTTGGCAGTTTGCCGTAAAACGCTTTGCGCTGGTTCACTATAGGCGCGAAGCTTGGCCACAAGCCGGTTCATCAAATTTGTGTCATCGGCTGAAAGCGAGGCTGATTTATGGCCGTCTTGAAGTGCATGATCTTGATAGACGGCAAGGCGCTGGGCTGAATCGGGATGCGTTTGATAATATTGGCTTTGCCGGCTTTCGGGAAGGGCGCGTTGCGCTGCCATGCGGCGCATCATCTGTTCGAGCCCAGCCGAGCTGATGCCAGCCTTATCTAAATAATCAAGCCCCAATTCGTCGGCAACAGCTTCATCATAGCGGAATGAGCGAAGCATCTTTCGCTTGGCCTGATCGGTACCGCCAACCATAACCCCGACAGCCGCATCACTTGAAGCCCCGCCAGCAGCAAGCGCAAGCGCGGCAATCGCGGCAAGCGTGCCTGCGGTTCCGGCATCGCGTAAAGCCTCATCACGGCGCGGCACATGACCGGCTTTTAAATGGCCAAGCTCATGTGCGATCACGCCTAAAATTTCTTCAGCTGATTGGGCGTTGAGCAAAAGACCCGAATGGATATAGATAACGCGCTCGCCAGCCACAAAAGCATTATAGCTGCTGTCGATAATGATCCTGATGCTAATGGCATCCGGCGCATAGCCGGCAGCGCGCATCAATGGCGTTGCCAAGGTTTGCAGGCCGGTTTCCAACTCGGTATCTCTGATCAATCCGGCCAATGCTGATTGGGCAATGGTGATCGAAAACAGCGATATCAAAGCCAGCTTTCGTAAAAATGAATAGCGCATGGAATATTTTTCCGACAAATTTATGGCGTGTTTAAGACAGCACTGCTATAGCCTAGTCCCTGTAGCGTGCGGTTGCAGGCTATGCAAACACAATCCCCCTGCCATATTGATCTGATCATGGCATGAATTCACTGGAATGAACAATGGCCTTAAAAGTTAGTCAAGCAAGCGAAATCCCTGCCTTTCTTGCCATGCAGGTAATGAAACGTGCAAAAGAGATGCAGGCCGCCGGAAGCGACCTTGTTCATCTTGAGGTCGGACAGCCATCAACGCCACCGCCTGCCGCCGTTTCAAACGCATTGCAAACATCCTTGAAACATGTCGCGTCGCATGGCTATTCGGTTGGTTTGGGATTGCCTGAATTGCGGCAACGGATCGGACAGCATTATCAAGATTGGTATCAATTGCCGCTGGATTGGCAACGGATCGCCGTCACGCCCGGATCATCACTTGGCTTTGCGATTGCCTTTTTATCGGCCTTTGACAAGGGCGATCGTATTGCCATCGCCACGCCCGGATATCCGGCCTATTTCAATCTGATGCTGGCGCTTGGGATCAAGCCGCAATTGCTGCCCGCCCGTGCCGCGCAAAACTGGATGCCCGATCTCGACTCATTGGTTGCAACCGATAACATTCCCGATGGGCTGTTGCTGGCAAGTCCGGCAAATCCAACCGGCGTTGTGATGCGCGATGACGAGCTTGAAGCCGTCTGCCGCTGGTGTGACAAGCATGGTGTGCGCCTGATCATGGATGAAATCTATCATGGCCTGACCTTTGGCAAACGAACCAAGAGCGCGCTTGCCTATACTGACAATGCCATCATCATCAATTCTTTTTCGAAATATTTCTGCATGACTGGTTGGCGTCTTGGCTGGATGGTGCTTCCCGAAGATTTGGTGCCAACCGCCGAAATGTTGGCGCAGAATATGTATATTTCAGCGGCAACGATTAACCAGCTTGGCGCGATTGCCGCCTTTGATTGTTATGATGAACTTGATTCGCATATTCCGCGCTATGAAGAAAATCGTGATCTTCTCTATCGCGGCTTGCCAGCCGAATTTCTGGGCAATCACGCGCCATCAGATGGGGCCTTTTATCTCTATGCCGATGTTAGCACTTTGACCAATGATTCGATTGCTTTTGCCGATCGCATTTTGACCGATACGGGCGTTGCGATAACGCCGGGTGTTGATTTCGATGCAGTTGATGGGCGGTCACATATGCGGCTATCCTATGCCGGCAGCACGCAAGATATGAAAAAGGCAATTCAACGCCTGAATGATTGGCTTGCCGGTCAGGGTCGCTAGCGGCCAGTCGAAAGCGGCCGCCAGCTCTCAATTTCATTCACAAAGGCAATGATTGCCTAACTTCGTGACCACCATCCGCTGCGGCGTGATTTTGGCGCGCTACTGCCAATTTCGACAACATCTTGCGGGGCTGAACTGATCGCTTCGCGTGCTGCTGGCGCATCGGTGGGTGCCCTGTTATTGGCGCTGGCTTCGGCGTTATTTGCATCAGCGACTTTTGCTGGTGCTTTTTTTGCCGCTTTTCCTGCCGGTTTTTTCGCTGCTGGTTTGGCTGCGGCCGCATCTTGTTCTGGCTTGTCACCAGCATCGGCTTTTGGCTTGCGTGCGCGGGCAGGGTTTTTAGCAGGCTTTTCAGCACCGCTATCAGCTTCAGCTTTGCTATCTTTGGCTTTAGCCTCGTCTGCTTTTTGGGCATCATCTGCTTTTACGGCGTTTGCTGGTTTTTTGCGTCTTCGTGCCGGCTTTTTTGGAGCCGCCGCCGCATCGCCATTACCGTCTGCTGCGGCAGTATTTATCGAACCATCGCTGGCCGGTTCGGCCGCTGCTTCTGGTGCTTTATTATCGTCAGTTGCACTATCTTTTGGGGCATTATCTTTTGCGACATTATCCGCTGCGGCTGGATCAGTCTTAGCAACACGGCGTCCACGACCACGACCGCGGCCGGTTTTGGCCTTTGGTGCAGCATCGTCATTCGCTGCAACGCCATCGGTTGCGGTGTCGGTGCTGCTGGTAGCGGCTTGATCTTCACCATTTGGCGCTGATGCTGCCTGATTGTCACCAGTTTGGTTGTCACCAGTTTGGCCGTCTTCACCATTGCGCCGACGCCGACGCCGACCGCCGCGACGTCCGCGCCGCCGCCGTTTTGCACCACCATCTTCGCTGCCGGTTTCGTCATTTTCCGGATGTGGCGCTGCATTTGCTTCCGTTTCAGCTGCTTCATCTTTATCCGGATCGCTTGTATCCGGTTTGATATTATTATTGGCATGGCGTGGCTGCTGCGGCTGGCGCGATTGTTGTTTGGCTTGGGCTTTACCCTGCCAGCCAACACGATCAACCTTATATTCTGGGGCGATCAGACTGTTATCAGACAGCAAAATAACCATAATGCCAAACCGTGCTTCAATCTCGGCAATTGCGCTTCGTTTATGGTTCAAGATAAACAGCACCACATCCCGATGGGCGGTGATATGCAATTCATCCATTTTGCCTTTTAGCGCTTCTTCTTCGATTGACCGCAGCAATTGCAGAGCGGCGGTGTCAATCGACCGAACGCGACCCGTGCCTTCACAATGCGGGCAAAGATTACTGATTGATTCATTGATGCTGAGCCGCAGCCGCTGGCGCGACATTTCAAGAAGACCAAAATGGCTGATCGAACCAATTTGAATCCGTGCGCGGTCATTGCGCATTGCATCTTTCATCCGGCGTTCAACCGCATGTTGATTGCGGTTTTCTTCCATATCAATGAAATCGACAACAATGAGACCAGACAGATCACGAAGTCGAAGCTGGCGACCTAATTCTTCGGCGGCTTCAAGGTTGGTTTTCAGCGCGGTTTCTTCAATATTGCGTTCGCGCGTTGATTTACCCGAATTCACGTCAATGGCGACAAGCGCTTCGGTTTGATTGATTACCAGATAACCGCCAGATTTTAACGTCACCTGCGGGCTGTGGATGGTGTCCATCTGATTCTCAACATTGAAATGCTGGAAAATCGGATGTGTGCCTTCATATTTCTGAACCTTTTTCAGATGGCTTGGGATCAGCATCTTCATCTGGTTACGGGCGATCTTGTAAGCCTCTTCGCCTTCGACAAGCACTTCGTCAACTTCGCTTGTGTAAAGATCACGAATTGACCGTTTGATCAAATCGCCTTCTTCATGGATCAGGCAGGGGGCTTGTGATTCAAGCGTGCGCGCGCGGATATCATCCCATAATTTTGACAGATAGTTAAAATCACGCGCAATTTCGGTTTTGGTGCGTTTGGCACCGGCGGTGCGAACGATTACGGCCATTCCGGCTGGGATATCCAACCCGCCAACAACTGTTTTCAGTCGCTTACGATCGGCAATATTGGTGATTTTCCGGCTAACGCCGCCGCCACGATTGTTATTTGGCATCAATACGCAATAGCGTCCGGCAAGCGACAGATAGGTTGTCAAAGCCGCACCTTTATTCCCGCGCTCTTCTTTCACAACCTGCACAAGCATGATCTGTTTGCGCGAAATCACTTCTTGAATTTTATAGCGTTTTACCTGACGTTTTGGCCGGATATCTTCTTCATCCGCCTCTTCGCCGCCAATGGTTTCAGGCGCGCCGTCAGAACCAGTTTCATCACGGTCATCATCGCCCTCGGCACTATCTGCCTCGATCAGGGCTTCACGGTCTTCAATTGGAATACGGTAATAATCTGGGTGAATTTCACTAAAGGCCAGAAAGCCCTGACGGTTTCCGCCATATTCAACAAAAGCTGCCTGCAAAGACGGTTCAACGCGTGTGACCCGTGCTAGATAGACATTTCCTTTAAGTTGTTTCCGGTTTTCTGTTTCATAGTCAAAATCTTCAATGCGTGTTCCGCTTAGCAGCACCACCCGCGTTTCCTCGGCTTGGCGTGCATCGATTAATAGGCGTTTTGTCATGTACTTGTCTTTCCCCGGCCAACCTTGTTCGGCTGTCAAATTCAGACAGTGTGTTAACTAGGCATGGCAGGTGTTGAGAATCCAGACCAAATCCACGCGCAGTACCGACCATAAAGCGGTGGCCATAATGGCTGCTTTTGTCATGTGATCGGTTTGGCTGAGTCATTTAGATTAGTCCGGTGGTTTCAAATCGCGTTGTGTGTCCTGATGATAAGGCTCGCTGGCGGTCAGTGACATGGCACAATAATTAGGATCATTCATAATTACGGCATAACAAAGATCGTCGAGATAAACACCATCAGGTGAATAATTCAATTGCAGTTCGGCGGTAAAAATGTCGGTTTGTTTGCTTTCTGCTGTTGGCGCATTGGCGCCACTCATGTCAGAAAAACCAAACTTTTGCCTCGAACTTAATCCTCTTATATACCTTCTAAAGCTTTTTTGCCAACTAAAGTAATGCCGTTTTGATAATTAGCATGATTTATCTTTGTCGCGAGCGAGGCATGGGCTAGGTTTCGGTGATCGTGATCGGCGATAGCAAAGAAGGCCAGACTTGGTTAAAATATCGATGATGATAACTGTTAAGGCAATGCTCGCCGCAATTGGCCGCTCTATCCTGTTCCTGGCAATGGGCTTGGTGCTGGCAGCAACGGGTCAGGCTTTTGCCGAAAATGCCGTCACCGGAATGCGTGTTGGCGCGGTGCAAATTGATGATCGCACCGGTTTGCGGCTTGTGATCGAAACTAAAGCCCCGTTAAAAGCCAGCCTTTTGCTGTTGCAATCGCCTTATCGTTTGGTGATTGATATGCCCAAAACTAGCTGGAATGTGGACAAGCTGCCGCGGCGTGGAAAACTGCAAGTCGCCCCCGGTTCGGCCTATCGTTTTGGAAACCCAAAGCCGGAAATTGGCCGGTTGGTAATCGAGCTTGAAAAACCGGCAGCGCCCGTGCGGGTCTTTGCCCTTCCACCGGCAGGGGGCGGCAACCGTTTTGTGATTGATCTGCTTGATCGCGGAAAAACGGCATTTCTAGTGGCATCCTCAGCGCTGGAAAAAACCCCAAATATTGACCTAAGTGATGCTGTTACCGATCGCGCGATGGTCAAAGATGCTGATCGGGTGAAAACGGTCAAGCCATTGACCATGCCACTGCCAAAATCCAAACCGGCGCGCCATGCGAATAAGCCAGCCACGACGGCAATTGCCGCACCAAAGCCTCGCCCGCGAAAATGGATTGTCTTTATTGATGCTGGGCATGGCGGCAAAGATCCGGGTGCGCTTGGCAAGGCAGGGACGGCGGAAAAAAACATCACCTTGGCGGCGGCGCGTGAACTGGCAAGTCAATTGCGCGCCACGGGCAAAATAACCCCGATTTTGGCGCGTGATGACGACCGGTTTTTGCGGCTTCGCCAGCGCATCCGGCTGGCGCGGCAAAATCAGGCCGATTTGTTCATTTCGCTTCACGCTGATTCGGCGCCAAGATCATCGGCGCGGGGCATTTCGGTGTTTAGCCTGTCAGACAAAGCCTCTGACAAAGAAGCGGCCGCTTTGGCGCGTCAGGAAAATAGCGCCGATTTGATTGGTGGGCCGGATTTGTCCGCCGAAGATCCCGAGGCAGCGGGGGCGCTGGTGCGGATGTTTCAACGCGAGTCAATGAATCAATCGGCGCGGTTTGCTGCGGCAATCTTGCAACAGATTCGCGATTTGCCCGGGGGGGATAAGCGCGGGCATCGGTTTGCCGGTTTTGCTGTTTTGAAAGCGCCTGACATGCCGTCGGTGCTTGTCGAGATGGGCTTTTTATCAAACCGGCAAGACGAGGCGAATTTGAATGAGAAATCCTACCGGCAGGATTTGTCGAAACGGCTAACAAAGGCCATCCTTGTTTACCTGAATGAATATGGTCCCAAAATATAAAGGCTGGTGGCGCATCATCGATATGGCGGCAAAACCATGAAAAAAAGGCTGTTACCCGTTAAAAAGACGCGTATCAAAATGAAGAAAAGGGCTGGATTGCCATATCTACGCCCAACTTCGGCTATATTGTCAGAATCATGTTAAGATTTATTTCGATTACATTATCCTTTGTTTTCCTGATGTGCTTGCTTGCTGGCGCTGGCATCCTTTGGGTTTTCTGGACCTATGGAAAAGATCTTCCTGATTATCAGCAGCTTGCCAATTATGAACCGCCTGTTGTGACCCGCATTCATGCTGGCAACGGGGCGTTGCTGGCCGAATATGCCAGTGAAAAGCGGCTTTTTGTGCCGGTTGAGGCCATCCCGCCACGCTTGATCCATGCTTTTATTTCGGCTGAAGACAAAGCATTTTACAATCATTTTGGCATTGATTTGCGCGCTTTGGCGCGGGCAATTGTGACCAATATCGTCAATTATGGCAAAGGCCGGCGACCGGTTGGTGCCTCGACGATCACCCAGCAGGTTACCAAGAATTTCCTGCTGACAAATGAAGTTTCGATTGAACGCAAAATCAAAGAAGCAATCCTGTCACTTCGGATGGAACGCGCTTTTAGCAAAGATCAGATTTTGGCGCTTTATCTGAACGAAATTTATCTTGGGCGTGGCAGTTACGGCGTTGCGGCGGCGGCGTTGAATTATTTTGATAAATCGCTTGGTCAATT
>JGI20156J14371_10003730_pt1 | contig 11263 bp, 8 predicted proteins | sample COG_06_FD_14371 | JGI IMG/M metagenome (IMG submission 14371)
TGACAGTCTTCGGGTGGTGGTCTTTCAGAGCGCGGATCCGGATTTTTTCATTGCGCATTTTGATGTCAATGCGATCTTGACCTTTCCAAGTGATACGCCTTCGGTGAAGGCCGAAACGTTATCGCCTTTTCACATGATGTGCGAGCGAGTGCGAACTATGCCGAAGGCGACGATCGTTAAGATGGCGGGGCGCGCTGGCGGCGGTGGCAACGAGTTTGCGGCCTCCTGCGATATGCGCTTTGGCGTCCGGCATAAAACGATCATTAATCAGATGGAGGTGCCACTGGGCATTTTACCGGGGGGCTCTGGCACCCAACGCTTACCACGGCTTGTCGGGCGGGGTAGGGCGCTTGAAATTTGTTTAGGCGGCGATGATATTGATGCTGAGACCTGTGAGCGCTGGGGCTATTTGAATCGAATTTTCGATACATCCGACGCGATGAGCGACTTCGTGGACAACCTCGCTTTTCGGATTGCCGGTTGGCCGGGCGAGGCGATCGCGCTTTGCAAAGCCTCTATCAATAATGCTGAGCTGCCGATTGAGGATGGCCTGCTAGAAGAGGCCTATTTGTTTCAACAAACCCTGCGTACAAGCGGCGCCCAGGACAACATGCGCCGTGCTTTAGCGCAAGGCTTGCAAACCAAAGCTGGCGAGCTTCGCATGGGGGCGCTGGCGGCTGAGTTTGCGCAGCCGGATGACGGTTAACAATGGTTGAACCCCCTGAGCTGCTGATTGCTCGGCTGACCAAAGCCTCGCGGGTTGAGCGGATTGCTTGTGAGTTTGGCGCGCTGCAGTTTCGCTATTGGGCGGGACCTAAGGGCGGTGAAACCGTGCTTTTGGTACACGGGGGCTCGGGGTCTTGGCTGCATTGGGTTGCGAACATTGAGGCGCTGACGCAACACTACCAGGTTTGGGCGGTCGATTTACCGGGACTTGGAGCGTCGGACGCATTGCCCGCTGGCTACACGGCAGAAGATGCCGTTGCGGCTTTGGTTGCGGGGTGTCGCGGCCTTAAATCACTTCAACAATATCACCTTGTTGCGTTTTCATGGGGGTGCGCCGTCTCCTCCCAGGCCGCCTTGCAACTCGGCGATGCCGTTAAAAGTCTAACCCTAATTGGTCCTGCATCGATTGGAGACGTCTCAAGAAAGGGCGGAATGAAGCCGTTACAGCGAAGGGTTCCTGGAATGAGTGCCGCTGATCTGGCCGCGTTACATCGCCTTAACCTGCATCACTTGATGATTTCAGACCCGGCTAAAATTGATGCTTTGGCGCTAAAGGTGCAAGTTCTGAATACGGCTCAGGCACGGTTCAACAGTCCAAAGTTTGCCAAGAACCGAATGGTGCTCGACGCGGTGAGGCAATTGCGGCAGCCTGTGCAGGTCATTTATGGTGACCAGGATGGTCCCGCGCTGCCGGATGTCGCGAGTAAATCAGCGCTGTTCTTTGCTGAAAATCCTTTGGTGCACTTCGAGCTCGTGGCCAACTGCGGTCACTGGCTCGCTTTCGAACAACCCGAGAGTTTCCATGAATTGCTGAACGCTTGGATTCTGGGTTGTGTCCGGGCTTAAGGCGACGTGGGCGGTGTTGGTTGAACGGCTCGGGCCGCACGCTGCATTTCAGCTGCCAGCAGATCGATGTGCGCATCGGTGGTTTGCCAGTTACTGATACTGATGCGAATCACTGCGCGCCCCTGCCAGGTCGCCCCGCTCATCCAAACTCTGCCGGCGTCCTGTAAGCATTGTAATGCCGCGTTTGTTTGAGCATCTTCATCCAACGCAACAAGCACCTGATTGAAGCCGCCCTCGTTGATGAGGGTATAGGGCCCATCGCGAAGGTGCTCGCGCAATTGCGCGGCAAGGGTACAAAAATGACCGATTAAACCGGCAACCCCTGAGCGGCCTAGAAACTTTAAGGCCGCCCAAAGCTCAACGGATCGCGCGCGCCGAGACATCTCTGGGGTCATCTCCATGCCATTGCGGATGCTGCTTTGGTCAAGATAGCTCCCGCTCGCGGTTAAGGCGGACTTCAAGGCGCTAGGATGTCGGCACAGTACAAGACCACAGTCGTAGGGTACGTTGAGCGTTTTATGGGCATCGACGGACCAAGAGTCGGCTTGGCCTGCGCCGGCCATGAGGTGACGGGTGCGATCACACGCCGCGGCCCAGAGCCCAAAGGCGCCATCGATGTGAACCCAAGCCCCCTGCGCTTTCACGATCGGAATGATGCTGGCAAAGTCATCAAAGGCGCCTGTGCAGACCTGACCAGCCTGCAGGATCACAATCGCGTTCGGGGCGAGCGTGGGCAGTGCGGAGGGCAGCAGTCGCCCCTCGGAATCGGTTGCCAGCCAGTGCATTTGATTGGCGCCAAAACCAAGAAGGCTCAAGGCTTTATCGATTGAGCCATGCAAGCTATCTGGCCCGTAGATGTGGATGGGTGGCGCGCCCTGCAGCCCCTTTTCCGCGAAGGGCCACTGGGCCTTGGCATAAAGGTGACTGCGGGCAGCGGCTAAAGCGGATAATCCCGCAATGGACGAGCCGCTTACCAGCCCCATGAGGGTCTCTTTCGGTAGGCCGAGTAGGTCAGTAACCCAATGTTCAACCGTTTGCTCAAGCTGGGCGGCAATAGGGGACATGCGTCCGAGCGCGCTGTTTTGATCCCAGGCATCCCCAAGCCATCGAGCGGCGAGGGCAATGGGCAGGCTACCGCCGGTCACAAAGCCATAGTAGTTGGGGCCACTCGAGGCCGTGGTCGCGGGGCCGCCGTGAGTTGCGAGCGTCTCCAGCACAATGCCTGGATCACAGGGGTCTTCCGGTATGGGCTCGTCAAAAACGGCTAAGGCCGTTAAGGCAGTCTGACCTGGAAAGACCGCCCGGGCGTCTAATGTGGCAGCGTAGTGTTTGGCTGCAAAGGCCGCGGCGTCCAACAAGTCCTGCTGCAAGTTCAGTTCAGATTGGCCCGGGAGCCAGGAAAACGTCATGGTTGAATACTCTTCGGCCCACGGCGGCGCTTAGTTACGGTATTTGGGTCTTGCGCTTGTCGGTCAAGCGCGTAGGGATGGGCTGGCAAGTCGCGCGCCGGCACTAATAAGACAGCGCCGTGTTTTCAAAGATAAATCCGTCAGGGTCGAGCACCAAGCGGTGCCTTGGTCCAGGTTGATCAACCTCACCGCCGGCGTAGGCGGCATCTTCTGCCCAAAGCGCAATCCGCCTGTCGTCTTTGTCCTTGCGAATTCTCGTTTCGTAAACGCGGACAGGTTGGTCTTTAAGGACTTGCCAAAGTGCTGCAGCGGGCTCATGCAGCGCCAGTTGATGCAAGGTATCCAAGTGGGCGGCGCAAGATCAATCTCGCCGGCGGCATGGCGGGCGAGCGCCTCAGCCGGCTGAATCCACTCGTGGTTTTGAATCTCGAACCCATCAACGGCAATGACCTGATCCGTTTCTAAAATGCAGGCAAAAAACCAGGTCGCGTACCGGCGCGGGGTGCCGGCCGGGGGCGTCCAATGCGCAAACCAGGCAAAGGCATCTCCGCCTATGGTGATGCCTGTTTCCTCAAGAGTTTCCCTCACTGCGGCGTGTTGCGCTGCGATATTAACGTCGTTGCTCTCCGGATAATCTTCTGGATCAATGCGGCCGCCGGGAAAGACCCACATACCGCCAAAATGCACCTTAGACGTCCGATGTAACATCAGGGTTTCAACGCCTCGATCACTGTCTCGTAATAAGATGACTGTGGCAGCAGGAATGGCGGGTGTTTCGAGTTGGTCGGGTTGATCGGCCGTGCCGTAAATGTCATTTCGATGTTGCGTGCTCATCTGTCTATCCTATGGGGTTGAACGTCGGGGCGCATAACGCGGTGATGGTCGACTCACAACGCCGTTATCGGTTAGCGCAAGGTGCGTTAGGGTCTGTTCGTCATGGTTCATTCGCCAAGACAACATCTTTTGTGCAAAAGCCAAGACGAGGGATTGATAATCGGGGTGGTCGATCAGGTTATTGAGCTCCTCTGGATCCGCCACCAAATCAAAAAACAACGCCGGCAAATTGGTGAAGTGAACGTATTTATACTGGGCGCTGCGGATGACATTGAGCGAACATTGGTGGGGGGTGAGTCCAAGACGGTGTTCTAAGGCTTCGCCGGCAGGAATATTTCTGAAGTCATATTCCCAATGGGCTTCCTCGCGCCAGTGGCCGGTTGGGGCGCCCGTGTGGATGAGCGGACGAAGCGATTGGCCGTCACATTGCACTGGGCATTCAAGACCAAGCCAATCGAGAATCGTCGGCATGATATCAACATTCTCGGTGAAGTGATCGATCTGCGCGTTGGCGCGGCTTGGATCAAAGTCAGGGTCTCGGATGATCAGCGGGATATGATACGAGGCATCAAAATAGCCCAGTTTGCCGAGCAAATGATGGTCTCCCATTTGTTCGCCATGATCCGAGGTGAAGATGATGAGCGTGTTGTCCCACTGGCCATTGGCTTTCAAAAAATCGAACAATCGCCCTAAATTGGCATCTACGTCGGTCATGAGACCAAAATAACTGCTCTTAAGCCGCGTCAGTTTGGCTTGGTCCGCCGGGGCACTGTAGTGCTTTGTGGCCAGCATTTCAGCCAGAAACGGATGCTGCTCGGCTTCGATTTGAGCCGACTCAGCGCGAATAAAATCTGCGAGCGCGGCAGGATCATACAGTTGGTTGTAGGGCTCGGGCGCAACCCAAGGCGGGTGCGGGCGCAGCAAAGACAGATGAACACAAAAGGCATCGTCGGTTCCGCGGATGTAATCCATCACCGAGTCAACCATAAAGCGGGTGTCATGGTGGTGTTCCGGGATTTTAAGCGCGGCAGGATGCGCCAATCCGTCCTCGTAATCGATGGGGCTGTTTTTCTCAGTATAGAGTCGCCAATTGGGCTCGGGAATGTCGTACCCCAGGGTTTCAAGCCAAGTCGCCCAAGCATCCGGAAAGGTGCCCATCTGCAGCATCGGCCGAATTCCGGGCAAGGGGCCCTCATAGGAAGACAAAATTGGGTCATCCGGCGCAAATTGTCTGGGGTCATTGGCGGTGTCAGTGTAACCAAACAAAACGGGATCGCCGCCACTGGCTCTCACTTCCTTTGCCCAGTTGGTGAATCGCGCATCGAGCGGCGTACCATTCGTGCCCGAGCGGTGATTTTGAAGGTACATGCCGGTATGTAAACTGGCTCTGGAAGGCCCGCAGGGCACGGCGTTAGCATAGTGCCGTTTGAATAAAACGCCGGAGGCGGCGAGGGCATCTAAGTTGGGGGTTTGAACCGTATGGCCTAAGCTTGAAAGGCAAGCCCCGCGCCATTGATCCGCCGTAATAAATAAAACGTTCTTCATGTGGTCTTCTCAGTTAGCGATCAAAGTATGCCATACCCGGGGACCGCTTGCTGGCCAGCGTTAATGGCCTCACGTATGATGCCCGGGGTGAATCAAAAGGAACTATTCGGTGGCTTCAACGCCTGATCAGGCTCAACCAAGGCCGCGCGCGCTAAACTATGCTTGGGTGATCTGGTTGTTCTCAACCCTCGGGTTTTTGTTCAGTGTGCCGGGACAAACCATGGGGATGGGGGTCTACACAGACTATTTTATTGAAGCCCTGGGCCTAACCCGGACGCAACTGTCCCTCGCCTATTTAGTCGGTACACTCTTGTCGGCCTTTTGTTTGCCCCGGGCCGGGCGATTATTTGATCAGCACGGCGGGCGGGTCATGATTGCGGCCTCCAGTGTGCTACTGGCCTTGGTGCTGATCTACATTAGCCAAGTTGACCGACTGTTAGTCCTGCTGTCTGGTTCGATTGCCTGGGCCTGGCTGCTCATGTTGCTGGGTTACTTTGGCGTGCGGTTTCTGGGTCAAGGGGTTTTGACCAGCGCGTCGCGCAATATCCTACTGATTTGGTTCGTTAAACGCCGCGGCCTGGTGAGTGGTTTGCGAGGCGTTTTTGTCTCCTTCGGTTTTGCGCTGGCGCCGCTCGGCATTGCGATTTTAATCCATGACTTTGGCTGGCGTGGCTCGCTTTGGGTGATGGCGGCTGGGCTTTTTTTGTTTGGCTGTGCGGCTTGGCTTTTTGTACGCAATCGGCCGGTGCCGGAAACCGCGGTCATTACGCTTCCCGAAACTGGCTCAGAAAATGAGGCGCCGCGCGAGACAGGGCTTAAAGGCATGACCCTGGCTGAGGCAAGGCAGCGGCCCGTGTTTTGGCTCTATGCGGCGAGCCTTTCAATTCATGCGCTCTTCGGAACAGCGCTTACTTTTCACATTGTGTCGATCTTTGATCAGGTGGGTCGCAGTTCAGCGGAAGCATTCTCTTACTTTTTACCTTCGGCCATTTGTTCAACCCTAGTTAATTTGCTCGCAGGTTATTTGGCGGACCGGAATCCTTTAAAACCCTTTTTGATTTTGATGCTGCTCAGTTTCCTAGTGGGGGCTTTTGGACTCGCAAATTTGGCGGATGACTGGGGTTATTGGTTGTTGGCGATTGGTTTTGGTGCGGGCGGGGGCCTGTGGGGGGTGCTCTCAAATCTCGCCTTCGTACGCTATTTTGGCACCAAACATCTGGGCGAAGTCAGTGGGTTAAACACCGCGCTCACAGTCTCGGCCAGCGCCATCGGCCCGGCAGCGTTTAGTCTCGGTTTGGATGGTTCCGGTAGTTATCTTCTGCCCGTGTACCTGTGTATGGTCGGCTTGGTTTTGCTGCTGATTTGGGCTGTGATCCATCCGGCGCCGGAACGCACGATGGGGCAGTATAAAGGCTAAATGCGTTCAATAAGGTCCAGGGGTAAGCCTAGGCGCGTCACGCCCCTGCTCTAAGCCTTAATCGGTTGACTGGGACGGGGGTTTGATAAAATTCAGAGGTGCGGGGAAAACGGATGATCTTGAAAATGGATAAAGGTGTCGAGAAACCGCGGGGGCAATTTCGGGTTATTTTGCTGGCTTTGGTCCTCTTGGTGGCAGGTTGCGAGCAGAGCACGTCAGTAGAAACTAAGGGCGAAAAGAGTCAAACCCCATCAGCTGCTGAATTGTTTGACCGAGGCGCGTTGCGAGCGATCGCCTACGGCGGCTATCGGTCTGCCACAAGAGCATTGGTGCCCAGTGTTAATGAGATTAAAGAAGATCTGAAGATTTTGTCAGGTCTTGGGTTCACAATGATTCGAACCTACAACACGCAGCAGTTTGACGAGACCCGTCGCATCTTTTTAGCGATTGAAGCGTTACAAGCTGAAGATCCTAGCTTTGAAATGTATGTCATGTTGGGTGTCTGGATAGATTGTGCTGGCGCCTGGACCGATGCCCCCAACCATGAGGGAGAGGATCACGAGGCCAACCAGCGCGAGGTCGACGCGGCGGTTCAATTTGCCAAAGCGTATTCCAATATTGTCAAAGTCATCGCGGTCGGTAACGAGGCTATGGTTCGTTGGGCTGCTGCCTACTATGTTCAACCCAAGGTGGTTTTGAAGTGGGTGCAGCATTTTCAAGCGCTCAAGCAAGCGGGCGAAATCGAGTCTGGGATCTGGGTGACCAGCTCCGATAATTTTGCATCTTGGGGCGGCGGCGAGGGCAGCTATCAGACACCGACCTTAGACGCTCTAATTGGAGCGGTCGACTTTGTTTCGATGCACACTTATCCCTTTCATGACACGCATTATAACCCAGCCTTTTGGACTGACACCTTCGATGAGGTGAGCGCTCAGGCGCCGCAAGCAGATGTGTCGGCCACGATGGCGCGAGCGGCAGCTTATGCACAAGATCAATACGCCAGCACGAAACGCTATGTGTCGAGCATTGATCCAGGCAAGGCCGTTCATATTGGGGAGACAGGCTGGGCAAGCATTGATAACGGATTTTATGGCCCGGATGGTTCGAACGCCGCCGGCGAGCGCCAACAACAGTTGTATTTTGAATTGATGACCGCGTGGGCTCGGGCAGCTGGCGTCGTTCTGGTCTTGTTTGAAGCCTTTGACGAACCTTGGAAGGATGCGAAAAACCCAGGCGGCTCCGAAAATCATTTTGGCCTGATCGATGGCCAGAATCGCGCCAAGCGCGTGCTCTGGACTGAGCTTGATGCAGGCGCATTGCAAGGCCTTACCCGCGGGGGGCGGCCGATCGTTCGGTCGGATACGCCTTAGTGGCTGGGCCGTCGTTGCCGTAAACCCTTCACCAAGCCTAAACCGCGCAGGTAAGCGCTTGATCGATTGCGTGACAAGATGAGTCTCGTGCGCGCTCGCCGCGCAATCAACCTTACTGCAAGACGCGGGTGCTAATCCGGCTCAGGCCGTTTGTGGGTAAGCCGCGCGACTTTAAGCCGAGTTTGAACTGCAGCCCAATTTGACCGACGTCGACTGGGCCGCGATAGGCCGCCAAGACGCCATTGGTAAAGGTGGCTGAGGTGAGTAAGAGCACTCGGCTGAATCGCTTTTTGAACCAACTTCGATAGGCTTTAAAGCACGCGCGGGCGTGCTGCACGTCGAGATGGTTCTGAATGAGTACGCCGTTGCACGTTGTTCGATTGAACAGGTCTGTTAGCCAGGCCTCGCCAATGGGTTCGGGTCGCTCAGGGTCCTGGGCGCCGTCCAGGAATAGGTCATCGATCAAATAGTCAAAGGTCTCTTGATGCTCGGCGATCCAGGCGATCGCATCGTCCTGACGCAAGGTCAGTCCTGGGTATTGAAGCTTAAAGAACCGTTTGGCTAAACGCAGATGTTCGCCGTCGATGTCAATGCCGATGGCGCGCTGCCAGGGTTCAAGGTGGTATAACTGATGCAAAGCGGTGCCGCCACCAACGCCCAAAGCGAGAATTGTTTTTGGCGGCTCGGCTCGTAATAGCGCAGGAAGGCTCAGTAAGTCCCAAACGGCGCCCTGAAAGATTTGTTTGGGGTGCCATTGGCTATGAAAGGCGCCATTGGTATAGAGCCGAACGGAAGCGCCTGCTGTGCGAACCTCATAGGTCTTGCCAGCCGCGACGCGTTGGTACAGACGGGTCAAGGGTCTCGCTTAGTTTGATTCAGCTGAACTTGATCCAGCAAGGCCTGGGTGACCGGCGGCGGGTCAAGGTCACCGCGATCGAAAGCATTCGCTAAGGCCTTACCCAGCTCCACGCCCCATTGATCAAAGGCATTGATGTTCCAGATCGCGCTACAGGTAAACACTTTGTGTTCATAGAGCGCAATCAGCATGCCCAAATTAAAAGGCGTCAGCGCATCCAACATGATGACGGAGCTGGGTTTGTTGCCAGCATAGTCTCGGTGTGGGTTCGCGCCAGATTGCCCCTGTGCAAGGGCCGTCACCTGGGCTGCCAGATTGAGACGCAATGCGCGGTGCGCGGGTTCTGATGACAGAGAATCCTCGGCAAAGCCGATGAAATCTAGCGGGACTAAGTGAGTGCCCTGATGGAGCAGCTGGAAAAAAGCGTGCTGACCATTGGTTCCGGTTTGACCCCAAGTGATGAGACCGGTTTGATAATCGGTTGAGCGGCCTTCCCGTGTGGTGCTTTTGCCGAGACTCTCCATATCGAGTTGTTGCAAAAATGCTGGAAACAGGCTGAGGCGCTCACAATAGGGAATCACCGCTTGGGATTGGGCGCCCAAAAAATTGCCATACCAGACCGACATTAGGGCCAGGATGACCGGTAAGTTTTGCGGTAGCGGCGCTTCAGAAAAATGTTGATCCATTGCATGACCGCCGAGCAGTAACGCCTCAAACGTTTCAAAACCGGATTGCAGGGCGATGGTCAAACCAATACTTGACCACAGGGAATAACGGCCGCCAATGTCTTCGTCAAAGGCAAAAATTTGATTCGGAGCAACCCCGAAATCGACAGCCTTTGTTGCAGCGGTCGTCAACGCAACCAAATGTTGGGCCCGCTCCGGGCTGTCGGGCAGACTCGCCTGCAGCCAAGCGCGTGCGGTTCGCGCGTTCATTAAGGTTTCTTGGGTTGTGAAAGTCTTGCTTGCGATGACAATAAGGGTCGTCTCTGGATCGCAGCGGCGTAGTACCGTATTAATCTCAGCGCCGTCGACATTGGCGACAAAATGACAGGTTAATCGGCTTGTGTCTGGGTGATCGAGCGCCTGACAGACCATTTTGGGGCCGAGGTCAGAGCCGCCAATACCAATGTTGACGATGTGTTTGAAAGGTCGTTGGGTTGCGCCTTTTAACGCGCCAGAATGAACCGCCTGCGTAAATTCCCGGATTGCTTTGAGGGTCGGGTCCGCACGCATAAAATCTGGCGTGCGAATCCTGGTATGACCCACCGCTCGATGTTCCGTTAAATTGATGGCTTCTCCAGAAAATAAGCCCGCTCGAAGCGTTGCAAACGGCGATGCGTTGAGCAGTGCAAGCAAGCCTTCAAAAATATCGATGCTCATTCGGTGGTGGGATACATTGAGCGTGAGCGCATTGAGTTGCAAGTGGGCCTTGCGCTGCCATTCGGTATCGTTCATTGCCGTCTGGACGCTTGGCGCTTGTTCCGACAGGGCCTTCAGGGTTTGCCAGGCAAGCGCACTCGGCGGATAAAACGGCTCAGACATAGGTGGGCTCCGAAAAGCGTTTAGTTTAACAAGAAAAAACCGGAACGCGGTGTCGAACGCGTCATCGACTGCTTTCAGTGGTGTCGATCGATGTCCCAGATTTTCTTGTCGCGCAGATTGCGCAAGGCCGCGGTCTATTCGGCCTATTGATCTGGATGACGTAGAATAGACAGCGCCTGTGTTAAAGAAGTGCGTGATATGTCCCGTTTAAAAATCATTCTGGCCTTGATGCTCATCCTGGTCGTGCTGTTGTTCTTTGGTTACGGTGGCGGCGAGTACTTGACGTTCTCCGCAATTAAATCCGCCCAGCAAACGCTTCTTGGATTTGTAGCGGATGCGCCTGCACTGAGTTTTTTGGGTTTCGCGTTGATTTACATCATTGTGACGGCCCTATCGTTACCGGGTGCTGCTGTATTGACCCTGCTCGCGGGCGGATTGTTTGGTTTATGGCAGGGACTGATCTTAGTGTCTTTTGCGGCGAGTATCGGCGCAACCTTGGCGATGCTGGCCGCCCGATTTTTGTTCCGTGATCTGATTGCCGCGAAGTTCTCAGAGGCTATGGCGCTGGTGAATGCAGGCATGAAGGCCGATGGTGCGCGCTACTTGCTCACCTTACGGCTCGTTCCGGCCGTGCCCTTTTTTGTTATTAATCTCGTGATGGGCTTAACCAACCTCTCAGTACGGCAGTTTTACTGGGTGTCTCAATTGGGCATGTT